>JAABUV010004254.1_pt1 | contig 17308 bp, 21 predicted proteins | sample 5559971 | NCBI WGS metagenome assembly JAABUV01 (sample SAMN10711881, study PRJNA513362) | rock metagenome | isolation source: Antarctica rocks | place: Antarctica: Victoria Land, Knobhead nord | collected 2015-12-19
ATTAGTGTTACAAGAGTAGTGTGCTGAGCGGAAGGCGACTCACAGGCATCCGCTCGCAGCAAGCAAATGTAGCTTTGAAGCATTGGGCTCCCATGCGAATACCGTGCAACCCATGCATACCTGGACCAACAACACAAATTTTCTCAAGGCCGTGCGCAACCGATTGGCCGCACCTCTTGGACATCTTGTTTCCGTGCTCGTCCACCAGGTCATCAGAGTACTTGTCGGGCAGGGCCCAGGCGCTCTTGCTCTCCTCCATGATGTGTGCGCGTGTGTGGGATTGCGGCCTGTCTCGAGATAGGCGTCCAGGAAACTACTTCCGTGCCAGCGCAAGCCTAAGTAGGTCGCTCTGCTGTTCTCTCACGAGCCCGGGAGGGAAAGGCCAGTTATTTTCTGTTCTGTGTCCTCAGGCGCTGTCCAGCACCGTTCCAGGTCAAAAGAGCGCTTGTGCCTGCTGGCAGTGACATGCTCTGCGCTCACGTCTCGGCACGCGCTGCAAATCACCCTGACCGCTCGTGATCGGGGCTGAGGCTGGACTGGGTGCGCTCGTAAGAGCGCGCTGAGGCAGCAGGCAGCAGGGATCACTGCGTGCTGGCTCGGGGCCTTTGATCCAGGTTGGCCGCACGCCGCGCGGCGCGGCGGCGATGGGGGTCTGGCGCTGCCTGGCGCGCTGCGTGGTCGCCACGCTCGTTCTGCAGCTGGCCTTTGCGTGCGCTCACCCCCCGCGCCCGCCCGATGAGAGGGAGGCAGGCGAACGAGCCGCGACCAGGCAACCCACACCCGCGTTGCCTGATCTGGGCCTGGGTGCACGCTGTGTCGCTGCCACGGCTCCGACCTGGAGGCAGCCCCGCCTAGCAGCTGCTCATAGGGGTGTCAGTATGCCCTCAAACCTGAGGCGGCTCTGCGAGGACGTGCTGGGCAGACCCCGCGTCGCAGCCCAGCGCCCGGCTGAAGCCTGCGCGCCGCGCAGGAAGGACTACTATGACATACTGAAGGTACCGAAGGGCGCGGCCGACTCGGTAATAAAGCGGTCCTACCGCAAGCTGGCGCTGCAGTACCATCCGGTGCGTTCCCCACAGGGATCCCAAGAGCGCGGCGCCGCGCGGCCGATGGCGCACCTCTCGCCGGCGCACTGCGGGCCGGCCGGCGGCAAAATCCCTCGCTGGCGCGCAGGACAAGGTGAAGGGCACGGAGGAGGAGAAGGCGGACGCCGCGAAGAAGTTCGCCGATATAAACCACGGTGCGCGCGCCCCGTTCCCCCACGCGCGCAGCGGGAAGCTGCTTTGGCGTGCGCGCGCTGCCGGGAGCGGGCTAGGCGGGCTGCACTGAAGCGCGGCCGGCGCGCTGCGGCAGCGTACGAGATCCTGTCCAGCGACGAGAAGCGGCGCATCTACGACCGCTACGGCGAGGATGGCCTGAAGCAGCATGACGCCCACGGCGGCAGCGGCGGCGGTGGCGCGGCCGACATCTTCTCCCAGTGCGCCCGCCGCCGGCCGCGGCCTGCGGCGCCCCTGCCCGCCCGGCGCCGCGCTCGTGCGCGAGTGCGAGCTGCATGCCAGGCTGCTACGCGCGTGCTGGTCGTGGCTGTGATCCAGGAGGCGCATGCGCTGGCCTGCCACGCTGAGAGCATCTTAACAAGCTCGGTCTTGCCCTGCCTTCTGCACCCGCCATGCTAGTAGGCGACCGCGCGCGCAGATTCTTTGGCGGCGGGTTCGGCGGCGGCTTTGGCTTTGGCGGCGGCGAGGAGGAGGAGCAGACGCCCAAAGGGCACGACGTGAGGGTGGACCTGGAGGTCACCCTGCGCGACCTGTACGTAGGCACCACCATCCGGGCGCGCCCCCGGCGCGCAGCTCGCGCCCGCCCTCCCCCTGCCTGTCTTGGCGCGTTGACCTGCTCGCCTTGGAGAGGGCGCAACAGGTGTGGCTGGGCGCTCTGGCTGTCTGCTGCGCGCCAGCCGGCTTGCCTCAGCGCCGCCTCAGGCGGGGGGGCGCCGCTGTCGAGCGCCATGCCTTGTGCGGCGCGCGGTATGCTGACGGCGCCGGGCGCGCGCGCGCGCGCAGGTGCTGCGCGACAAGCCGGTCGCGCGGCCGGCCAAGGGCACGCGCAAGTGCAACTGCCGCAGCAAGGTCGTCACGCGCCAGCTCGGCCCCGGCATGTTCCAGCAGTTCCAGCAGCAGGAGTGCCAGGAGTGCGCCAACGTCGCGTACGCGCGCGAGACCGAGGCGCTCAGCGTCGCGGTCGAGCCCGGCATGACCGACCGCCAGGCGCGCCGCCGCCCCGGCGCGCGCCCCGGGCCCAGGGCCTTCCACTCTCCTCATCGCGCCGCCGCCTGCTCCGCGGAGCGCACGGGCGCGCACGGGGATGCCTTTATTAAGGCGGGCGCCGAGCCGCAGGCCGCGGCACGCGCGCCACGGCACGCCCGAGGAGCGAGGCCGCCGCGCTGCTCTCGAATGGTTCTAAAAGGTTCTGTGTCGATGTCGCTCTTGGGGCGCACAGGAGGTGGTATTCTTTGAGGAGGGCGGGCCGCTGCTGGACGGCGAGCCGGGCGACCTCAAGTTCGTGCTGCGCACGCTGCCGCACGCGCGCTTCGAGCGCGCCGGCGCCGACCTGCGGCACAACCTGACCATCTCGCTTGTCGACGCGCTGGTCGGCTTTGCCACCGAGGCGCGCGGCGCCCCTGCCAGCGGGGCCCTCCGGTCGCGAAAAGCCCCCTCAGCATGGCCTCTCAACCGCCCGCATGGTACATGTCTGCGCTGCGCTCTGATACGTGCAAGGACAAGAGCCAGCGGCACATTGTTTTTTAAACAATGCATTTCCGCCATGTCTGGTGCCATGCAATGAAAATGCTGCAAGGCACAGGCAGCGCGCCCGGCAGCGTATGCATGCGGCATAACAGAGCATGGCACAGCCAGGCTCCGCCCGGGCGCGCGCTGCCTGTGTGCAGCGTACGGCGCCGCACGCGCCAGGCAGGTTTTCGAGCGTGAGAGATGACTGCCTCGGCGCGTCACCCCCGGGGCCGGCGCCGCGCAGGTAGAGCACCTGGACGGGCACCGCGTGCGCGTCGCGGCCACGGGCGTGACCGTGCCGGGGCACCTGATGGTGCTGCCCGGCGAGGGCATGCCGCTCTTCGAGCACCCGGACCGGCACGGCGAACTGTATGTCACCGTGACCGTCGCTTTCCCGCGGCAGCTGTCTGAGAAGCAGAGGGCGGCCGTGCGCGAGACCTTCAAGGGCTTGCACGACGAGCTGTGAAGGCGGGCGCGCGCTGGCGCGCTGCTGGGCATGCGCTGCTTGGCACCGTGGGAGTGCATGCATTGCACGTTGTAAAGGCCATAGCAGCAGGCTGTGTCCGTCGCGCCTCGTACCTTGACAGCCTGAGGGCTGCACAGGCTGCCATGGGAGCCGTCGCGCGCTACGAAGCCAGATGCTCTTGGCCTGTATGCATGCGCATGGCTGAGGTCTCCAGCGCCCCACATGCCCCGAACAAAAGGGGAAAAGAAACGCGCGAATGCTCCTAGGCCCTGTTAAGGGTACAAACCCTGGTCAGACAGCTGCAGAGTGCCTACTGAGCGAGGCAAGAGCAGCACTTTGAGTTGTGCAGAGCCGGAGGTGAATGGGTGCTGCTGGACGCAAGAGCACGCTCGCGCAAGCCACAGACCCTTGAGCGCACGGCTGCCTCCAACCTTGCTCCTCAATGTTGGCTGTGCGAAGCGGCTTCCTATGAAAAAGACCAAGAGCTGCAAGGTCTACTACTCTATCCTCGCCATCTGCTACCTAGAGGTGCGCGGCGGGCGCGGCGGGGCGCCGCATGCGGGGCGCGCTCACAATGCTGAGCGCCGCGCTGCGCCGCAGGTGCTCTTCTGGACGACGTGCCTGCTCACCAGCTGCGCCACCTCGGCGGCGCGGCCTGAGGACGCCAACTACATCGCCCGCGAGACGGTGGGCGCCCAGCGGCCCCGGGCAGCCCGGGGACAGACGGCCCGCGTTGGCTCGTCCTTTTCAGCCGTGGGTGCATGACGCTCAAGCCCCGGTTCCGGGCAGTGCTCAGCGACCCAGATCAGGCTGCACGCGGCCCGGCCGGGTTGCTAGCCGGGCGGAACGCGCCTGCCATGCAGCATGCAGACCGGCGTTTGCTGCCGCAGGACAATTTGAAGCACACGTACCTGACCGACAGCAGCGAGGCTCTGCTGGGCTCCGTGGACCTGCGGGGGGGCTACCTGCACCAGTACCTCGAGCGCCTGAGCTTGCAACGGCTGAAGCAAGCAACGCTCTTTCCGCCCGTGTCTGAGCAGCGGCCAGTGTCCATCAACTTCCTGCCGGTACGGCCGCGGCCCTGCCGTGCCTTTGAACGGCCGGCAGGCCTCCAGATCCCGCTAGGGCTGTTTCCTGCCACTGGACTACCACTGCCATGCGTGCCCGCGCGCGCCATCCTGCCTGCACTCTCCCCTCCGCTGCCACGCCGCCGCGTGCGCAAGCGATTAGGCGGACCTGCGCCTGGAAGCGAGCAAGCCGCCCGCGCCTGGGCTGCGCGCAGGTGCTCAAGGGCGTGCCGGCGCCCTACACAGGCGTGCAGGCGCTTTCAGAGCCCGCCCGAGCCGCCTGAGCGGGCGGCGAGCGAGCGCGGGAGGAGAGCAGAGAGCCTAGCGTAGCGTAGCATAGCAGAGCCTGCGAGCCATTCTTTCACTAGCGAGGCGTGAGCGAGAGGCTGTTCGAGTATTCAGGTTGAGAGATGGGGCGAGCAGCAGCCGCAGAGGCGGCAGCCGTGGAAGTGTGGAGCCCGGGTTGCGAGTTTGAGGTCGCGCGTGCGCCGCGCAAGGCGCCCCGCCGCCGCGCCAGCCGCCACTTTGCGTCCGCCAGCGTCACGCTGTCCGAAACGGTCATGCCCAAGGGCTCTGGCAGCTTCTCCGCGCCGCCTCCCAAGCCCAAGGTGGGCGCCCCTCGCCGCCGCCCTCGGCTGCCCTGCCGCGGCGCCCGCCCGCCAGTGTCTCTGTGGGCGTGGCTGTGTGAGCCGCGCAGACCGTGAGCGTGGCTGTGTGGACCGCCCAGCGCGGCCCTAGGACACTTGCACGCGTGCGACTCACTGATGGCGCCCGCCAGCGCGCGCGCCAGGTGGACACCAAGCCGGCGAGCGACATCCTGGCGGGCGCGGTCGCGCGCGCGGCGTCGCAGAGCACCATCCACCCGCTGGACACGCTCAAGGTCCGCATGCAAGCGCGCGGCGGCGTCAGCAAGTTTGCGCGCCTGGTCCCTCCAGCAGGCGCGCTTCCCCTTCCCCTCTTCCCTTTCCGGCGCCGCCGGCGTGCCAGCAGGGGGGGCTGCCTGGCCCTGGCGACCTATCTGCAGGTGCACAGGGTCTCACAGGCGTCTGCTTAAGCCCTGTTGCAGGCGCGGGGCACCCGAAGCGCATGCAGGCGTCTGCACCGCAACCAGCCAGCGTGCTTAAGGCAGCGCTGCGAGCGGAGCATGCGCACCTCGCCAGTGTGTAACGGGCGCTGCGCGGCGCAGGCGCGAGCGCGGGCAAGGCGGTGAAGTCAATGCTGCCGGGCATTGCGAGCCTGTACCGCGGCGTGGGCGGCGCGGCCAGCGGCGCCGGCATCTACATCGGCACCTACTTTGCGTTCTACGGCGCCGCGTGTAACCTGCTGGCGCGCCACACCGACATGGCCGCGGGCAGCGTCGCGTTTGTCGCGGGCGCGGCGGCGGCGGCCGGCGGCTCGGTGGTCAAAGTGCCGCTGGCGGTCTGCATCCGCAGCGTGCAGGCCGGCGTGTACCCCAACGTGGTCGACGCCGCGTCGTCCATTGTGCGCGCCGCAGGCGCGCGCCCGCGCCCGCTGCATACATTGCGCGCAAGCATGCACGAGCCGACAGGCTGCTGCGAGCGCGCGACAAGGCGTCGGCCACCCTTCGCAGAGCCCGCTTGCGCGCCGGTGCCGACAAGCGGTGCGGCTCATGGCGGCGGGCGTGCGCGGGCCAGGCGTGCGCGGGATGTTCACGGGGTACTGGCCGACGCTGCTGGAGGACGTGCCGGACATGGCGTTCAAGTTTGCCGCGTACGAGTCCATGCGCGGCCTGCACCGCCGCCTCTCCCACGGGCGCCCTGCCAACGTTCAGGTGGGCACTTGATCAACACAACGCATGAGACTCTTTTCCTATGGGTGTTTCTACAAATGGGTATATGAAACCCAAAACAAACGATGTCAGGCGCGCGTGTGACTGGCGGCGGTGCTTGCGCTGCGGCTGCGGGAGGGGCAACTTCACACGGGTTGTGGCTATGGCTTTGCCGTGGCGTGCCGCTGCAGCGCTGGGCTGGTGTCGGGCCACGCAGCAGCAGCGGCGGTCTGCCGGCGCTCGCCGGGGTGGCCCGCTGTGCGGCGGGCGCTTGGCGCATGGAGTCTGCGGCTGCGGCGGCGGCCCTGGACGGCGCTCACGGTGGCCGCGCGCGCGCAGGAGGACTTTGCCATGGGCGCCGTGGCGGGCGCGTTTGCCGCGGCGGCGACCACGCCGCTGGACGTCATCAAGACCAACATGATGTGCTCCGCGGCCAGCCGGCCGACCATGCTGGGCGCCGCGCGCTCGATCGCAGCCGAGGGCTCGGGCGCCCAGTTCTTCCGGTGCGCGGCCCCGCCGGCGCGCCCGAGCACCAGCGTCCAGCCGCTGCCGCCCTGACAGAGCACCACAGACGCTTGTGGGCGTGCTGCGTGAGCCGCTGTGGGTCCTGAGCAGCGGCCGAGGTCGGGGGGGCTGGCCGCGCGCAGCGGCGTCGGCCCGCGCGCGCTCAGCAACGGCATCAACTCGGCCGTCTTCTTCTGCTTCTTCGAGGCGCTGCGCGGCGCGATCAAGCGCCGGCAGGGCGAGGCGCGCCACCCGCCGACCCTGGCGCCTCTGCCTGCCTCTCTCGTTTTGCACTCTTGTCCGTAACGGATTGGCCCGCCGGCGCTGCAGCTGTGTGGACAGCAAGCCGCCCTGCATGCTGTGTGGAGGCGTGCCAGGGCGATCGCTGCGCGTGACGCGGTCGCTGTGGGAGCGCGCAGAAGCTGCTGCAGGCGGCCGCGCAGCGCGTCGCGCCGGCGGGCCGCGCGCGCGTGAGCACGCGCGTGGCGCGGCGGGCGGCCGCGAGCGCGCCCGCGCTGCCGATCGCCGAGGTGGAGCTGAGCGCGGCGCCGATGGCGGTGGCGCTGCGGCCGCGCGCGGTCGCGCGCGCGCGCCCGTGCCACCAGTGCAGCGCGTGAGAGGAGCCGCATGACATGGGCGGTCGGCGGACGGCGCGTGTGAGGAGCTAGAGACATGGGCGGTCGGCGGACGGCGCGTGTGAGGAGCTAGAGACACGGGCGGTCGGCGCGCGGCGGACGACAGACTGGCGGCCGGCGAGTTGGCGAGGTAAACAGGGCGCATGCTCACCATAGGAGGGCCCCCTTTTCAGGTGTTATGGCAGGATTCTGTGTGGTGCCTGGTGTGGCGAGTTGACAGGGACGCACGGCATGTCGTGAGGCTGACGCATGGTTTTCGAGTTCACACGCATGAGACCGAATGAGCGAGGTCGAGGACATAGCGAGGCTGTTTTATGTATTGTCGGGCGTGCGTGCCACTGTCGTGAGGCCGCAGGTGTCTTTGATGCTGCGAACAAGCCCGGGTGCGGAAATAAGCGCGCGGTGTGATAGACGGCCCGAGGGATCCTAGTGCATACAAACAGGCTAGGTGTCTGGTGCGGAGAGATGCGGGGCTGCGCCGCAAGGCGTGCGGCCGCGTGTCCTGGGCGGCGTGGCCCTTGTACTTTTAGCAGGCGCTGCCGGTGGCTGCTGTCAGCGTATAAAGAGTGCCTTCCTGTGTCCTGCGAGCGGTGCATGCGACGCAGGATAGGATGCACCGCTGTAACATGAGCTGTGACGCGCGACCGGGAGGGGCCTGGTCTGGCTCTGCATGGAGAGAAGAGGTGCTCATCCTGCCTATGGTGCATAACACCAGTGGGCACATGGAGGGCCTCCATCGGAGGCAGACTCAAGCTCTATCTTTAAGAAGTGCCATCCTCACTCATTTCGGCACAACACAAGACTATCCCTTGCACCGCGCGGTTGAACGTTGCGCTGGAGCCCGCAGACGCCGGCGACACCAAGGCCTTCCTGCGAGCCTGGGCGTGGAAGCGCGAGCACCGTCCAGACAGGCGCGGCCCGGTGGGTGCAGTGCAAATAAGAGGCGGGTCGGAGTGGGGCACGTTTGTGCATACGCCGAGCATTGAGCGTGTTATCAGCTGCCGCGCAGGCCTCAAGCGTGTGCGGACTCAGCTGCAGGCATGCCCGCGCAGAGTACGCTTCCACCGCCCGTACGTGCACGCCGTGGGCGGCAAGCGGTTAACCGTCGGACAGGCGAGCTTCCGGGCAGAGGGCTTTGCGTCCACCGTCTGGGACTCGAGCATCGTGCTGGCAAAGTACTTTGAGCGCTGGAGCGAGCGCTACGTCGGCCAGCGCGCGCTGGACCTCAGCGCGGGCTGCGGGCTGATAGGTGCGGACGCCGCTCTGTTACCATCCCTGCTTCACAGAGTGCCTGGTGCGCGCCGGAGGCACACGCGGCTCGTGCTCGTGCCTGTGCCAGACTGTATTATATTCGTCTCGGTGTTTTCTGTGCGCTCCTCGCGCCCTCTGACACCGCTTGTCCTGGCCGCTGTGTCACAGGGCATCCCTTGTGTGTGCCGGCGTGCGCGCAGGCCTTGTCCTCGCCGCGCTCGGCTGCCGGGTGACCGCGACGGACCTCGCTGCCAACTTGCCTCTCTTGAGGAGCAACTATGAGCGCAACGGCACGGCCCCTCAGCTGCAGTGCGTCACGCTCCCAGCCGTCCTGGCCGCACTGCATTTGACAGCGCCGTGCTGCTGCCAGGGCTGTCGGCGGATGTGGTGGAGCACTCTTGGGGCACGAGCACCGCCGCCCTGCGCCCGCCCTTTGACGTCGTGGTCGCCTGCGGTGCGCGGGCCCCGAGGCCGCCGCTGTTGATAGGCTCCTCAGCCTGGCTCTGCCCGAGCGTGAGCTGTGCGCCACACCAGGTCCGGTGTGGCGTCAGAGTGCTTGTGCATCTGGACTGAGTGAAGACAGGCGGCGCGTGAAGGGTGCAGTGTGCACATGCGAATGTGTGCCGCCTTCGGACTGGCCCGATTCTGACACCAGCAGACAGGACATGCCGTGACAGGCCCGGCACTGCAGTGTTGTCTGCCATGTTGCATGCTGCATGATCGCAGATGCACAAACGGTGAGTGCAGCCGGCCCGAGGTGTAAACTGCGGCCGCCAGTGCCTTTCCAGCGCGCTCGACATCCCATCCTGCCGCCAGCCCTGCCGCCTGCAGGGTCCCGCATGCTGCGGACTGCAGGCCCGGCCTTCTGGCACGCCGCCAGCAGGCCGCGACGACCTGCCCCGCCTGCTGACGCGCGGCCGCGCCCCCGGCCGCGCAGACGTCATGTACATCGAGGCGGCCGCGCCGGCTCTTGTCAGGACGCTCGCGGCGGCGGCGGGCCCGGCCAGCGAGGTCCTGCTCGCGCATGGGCGCAACCGGCAGGCCGAGCCCGCATTCCTGGCGGCGTGCGCGGGCGTGTTTGCCGTCGCAGACGTGCCGGCCGCGGACCTGGACCCAGCGTACACCGCCGGCGACGTGCGGGTGCTGCGGCTGCGCCTGCTCTGACGCGCCAGCGCCTGCGCGGGCTGCGGCCGACGGGCGTGCCTGGCACGCGTGCCTGGTGCCGCGCCGCGGGTGCCCTGGCGCGCGTTGCCTGCTGTTGGGCGCCTCCATCACACCAGCTGTTCCTGAGCTCGGTTGTGTCCTGCGCATAGAGCAGCAGCCAGACACATGTATGGCGTGTTGCAGCTGCGTGATGTTTGCAGCATGCACAGATCAGGCCTCAAACCTGTTTCACGTGCAGGCCTGTGCTGCCGCACGATGACTTGACAGCACAGCACGAGGTGGGTGGGCTGGAAACCGATTGTAGCTATTCCTGTCAAACTTATGTGCCCAGACCAGTCCATACCCCCCTGCAGAGCACCCTGAGGCGCCCTCCGCCTGACGCCCGCCTGGCAGCAGCAGGGAGGACTCAGCGCGGAAGCTGGCCGATGCCACACACGTCCAGCATGGGGCCCAGCTGCACAGCAAGCGCCCGGCAACCCCCGTCACGCCGGGCGCCAGGCCGCTGCGACAGGGTGCTGGCCTCATCTCCGCACAACAGACCAGCTGAGGCGCGGCGACCTCAACCTCCAGGCGCGGTGCGCTGCGCCGGGCGCGGCGATACCGACCTCAGTCGGCGTGCCGGTGCTGCCCGGGCGCCAGGAGGCCCGGGCGCGTGTAGTACATGTCCAGCGCGCAGATGCCCAGCACGCCGAGCGCGATGGGGACGGCCAGCAGCGCGAGCAGCAGGCTCAGCTCCGACACGCCCTTCTCCCGGTTCGCCCACACGTAGAAGCGGTGGAAGCGCCCCGGCAGCCTGGCGCAACAAAGAACACATCGGCGCGCGGCTCACGCAGGTGTGATGCGCTGCCGCCGGGATGGGGGCCAGGCAGGGAGAAGCCCGGACCCAGCCGGCGCCGCCCGGCCATCGGCCGGCTCTGCACTGCGAAGGACCTGGTGCGGGGGGCAGCGGGCGCTGCGGAAGCGCCGCCCCGGACCCGTGCATCAAGCAGCGGCCGCTGGCGTAGCATGCATGTCGCCATCACCGACCAGGCTCCAGACTTGCGCTGAGGCGGCCGGCAGGGTCGGGCCTGGCGCCGTCGCTGCGCAGTGCTGCGCCGCAGCGCCAGGCCTGGCGCACCGCGCGGCGAGGCCGCGCACCCCATCGCAAAGCCCAGGCACCGGCCCACGGCCGACACGGGTGAGCGGTGCGCCGGCAGCGGCTCCAGCTCCCGGTAGCCCTCGAGCGCCCAATCCTCCAACTGCACGCGCCCGCCGGGCGCGGGGTCGGCGGCCGTGCAGTGCAGCGCGCACGGCGGGCGGGCGCGGGAGCGCCCGTGCGCGCGCCTCCTGCTCGCTGCGGGGCCCGTCGTCGTACACGTACACTTTGCCGGACCTGACGAGGTAGATCGACGGGTATGCCTCCACCAGGAACCGCTTCACGAGCACCCGGTTGCTCTCCCCGTCGACCTGCGTCGCGCTCCCTCCTGCTACAGGGCCGCGCCTATAAGCAGCCAAGGTTGGCTGATGTACGGCTGTAACTCGAACTAAATAGGCCTCCTGGTGCTTGGCTCGAGGGAGGCCGAGCAAGCGGCGACTGGGCGGGCGCTCGGCCAGCTCGCGCTAGCGCGGACCGCCACGCAGCAGTGTAGGACCCGGCGGCGCGGCGCACCTTTGCGACGTGTATACGCCCTGCCAGGCGCTCCGCCACGCCGCGCCACACAGGCTCGAGCTGCTGGCAGTGCTTGCACCTGCGGCCGGGCCGAGGCGTGAGGCCGCACAGCCCGGCAGCTGGGCTGGATGCTCACCCGAAGGGGCTCACCAGGGCGCGTAGATGTTGATCAGCCAGTCGCCGCTGCTGGACGTCCGCTCATCAAAGTCCTCATCTGTCAAGACGACCACCTTGGAGGGCGCCGAGTGCGTGCCCGCCTGCAGCCCGACGGCGAGGCTGGCGCACAGGGCGAGCAGCAGCGCGCACAGCACCGCCTGCAGCACTTGCATGGCCCCGCGCTCTGTGCTGAGGCGGCCCGCGGAGAAGGCGCTCTCGGCCGTCTGATCACCATGGGCATGCATTCCCTTCAAAGTTCTTCTTCCCCTCTGTCACTCATCTTTTGTGCTACAGACCAGTGTTGCAGGCAGAACCCCTGCCTATAACCAGGTTAAAGTTCTGCCCGGCGGGCAGAATGTTCTGCCCGCACCTAGAAATCTGGCAGAATAAACTACCAGGGTTTTGACCGAAATGTGCCCCTAGCCCTAGGCCTGTGGACCCCTCAGACACACACATTTCAGGGGATTGGCGCACATTCGGCACCATTCTGCCCATGGTTTCTGCCAACCTGCCAAAGGGCCTGCCATTCTGCCCAGACCCAAAACATATTGCCTGCCACACTGCTACAGACCTCGCTTTGTGAGTCGTATCTTGCGGAGTGTTAAGCTGGCGGCCTCAGCTGCCGCCCTCGCGCCTGGGCAGCGCGCGCGCGACCTGGCGCAGGCGCTAACGACCCCCGCCCCTGCATGGGCGCCGCCTCCTACATAGACAGCTTCCGCAGCACGCTCGCCGAAGCGCTCACCCTGTACGACACGCCCTGCCAGGCGCGGGTTCACACCTGCGAGCTTCAGCTTCAATGTTGATATATACATCTACGCGAGCACTGCACTGACACGCCCCTCCGCGCGCAGGTGGTGGAGCGCTACAGCAAGCCCGAGGTGGAGGTCCAGGACTCGCCCGAGCTGCTGCTGGCCCCCGTGACGGTCTGCCGCAACGCGCACGAGCGCTTCCTGGTCGAGCGCTCCATAAACTCTGTGCGCATCAGTCTCAAGGCGCGGCGCGCTCGGCCGCTCGCCCCGCCCCCTGGCTTGTGCCCAGGCGGGCTGCCCAGCACCCGCGGTGGGGCGGCAGGTGCGCCAGAGGGACCTGCTGGAGGAGTGGCTGGTCGGCAAGCAGATGACGCTCCTGATGCAGCGCGCCGACGACTTTCACATCCTGCGCCGCACGCCGGTCGCCGGCTACGACGTCAGCTTCTTGATCACTGTGCAGGTGTGGCCCCCGTGTGCTGCTGTGCACTGGCCCGGACGGCCGAGTCACACACGGCCGTGGCCGCGCGCAGCACTGCCAGCGCTTTGAGGAGGCGCTGCTGATCGACTTCCTGGCGTCCTTCCTGGAGCACCTGTGCACGACCAGCGAGGTCAAGCTTGGAGTGGCGGCGAGGGGGCGCGCTGTGGCTGCCGAGTACCTCAGGTCGCTGGCTGCCTGACGGCCTGCGCTCTGGCGCAGCCCGCCCCCAGCCCAGCCAAGTGTATGGGCTGCCACAGGATCTTGCACGAGTAGTGTCACAGCGCAGCCTCGGACCTGGCTGGTCTGCCAGAGCACTGCCAAGCGCTGCAGACGGCCAGCTTCAGTGAGGCAACGAGCTGAGAGCCGCTACTGTGGAAGAGACATGCTAGCACCCCTTTACAGACGACCCTGAATACAGTGTGGATGCCCTTGAAGCATCCTCGAGCTGATACGCTACCTCATGCACGGCCTGCACGCCGTGCCATACCACGCGAGACATGCAAAGCGCCCGTGCATCCAGCATGTCTTGCAGTGTGGTCACGGGTACACAGCGACATGCTGCCGCCCCCAGAAGACCGCTGCGCTGCAGCCAGAAGTAAGCGCGGGCATCACGGCCACGGCACGCCGTCCCAGACCTTCTGTACGATCTCGAAGCCAGTCGGCAGCTGCGTTCACAGTGCGTCGGCTGTCAGGCCGGGCTTGGCGCATCCCCAGAGGACCAATCCACATCTTCACGCGTGCCTCTGTGAAGAGGTTACAGGGTCAAAGCAAGGGTGTGCAAGCACTGCCGTACGCTCTCGTGACGGGCTTCGCTGTCCGGCCGACAGTGCACACAGGACGGGGCGCGCCTGCCAGGCGAAGAGGCCCAGGTTGATCGTGTTGGCCGCGATGTGGACGCTGCGCGCCGTGTCGTTGCCCTTCTGCATGTAGGGCACCAGCGAGGCCGCGAGCGCCCACAGCACCACGATCGCCGCGCCCGCGTACAGGTGCGGGCCCGGGAACAGCTTGCCTGCGCCGCCCCCCCCCACGTCAGCACACAGCTGCACGTCGGCTGCCGGGCCCGGAAAGGCTCCTGCGCCTGCATCACGGCGTGCCCCACACTTGCGGTGCGCACATTTTTGTACTGTGCGAGAAGCGAATGCAGGTCCAGCGATACTGGACTGCAGCCGCGGCAGCACGTCACACGCCGCTGTAGGCCCAGAGCGCGGGCCGGGCACGAAGCCGGCACGGCGCCCGCCGCACCGGTGCGCAGGTACGTGTTGACGGGGCCCTCCACGGCGATGGCCACGCCCAGGCCCAGCAGCAGGCTGCCCCAGTTGTTGTGCTTCTCGCGCGGGTTGTCCTTCATCAGGTCCTTGCGCTCCTGGCGCCCGCCCGCCGCGCTTCCGGGTTTATAGGGTAGGGTAGGCACGGGAGGCCGCAGAGCCGGCACACAAGCTTGCACCCAGGGCGTCCTGCGAGCGCACAGGCAAACAGCTGGAGGGCGGCGCGCCTGCTCGAGCGCGGCAATCTGGCCGGTGAGCGGCGAGGTCACCTCCTGGCCCTCCACGGGCTTGGGCAGCTGCGCCTTGAGCGTCTTGACCTCGGCGGGGATCTCCCGGGCGCGCCTGCGCGCACAGCGCAGGGTCGTGCGCGCTGCCGCCCGGCCAGGCACAGCGCGGGCGGGGCTGCTCCGAGCGCGCTCACCGCCACTGCAGGCCCAGCCAGCCGGTGTAGCCCGTCGCGAGGAAGAGGAAGAGCATGATCGCCGGGTGCACCAGGGACACCTGCGCGCGTTCCAGCCTCGGCTCACTAGGTCGAGGCGGGCCTGGGATATGCTGTGCACCGCGGCGCGGCCCGCCCGCGCACCGTCTTGCCGGTGAGCAGCGGGTTGTCGCTCAGCGCCGCGGCCGCGCCGTCCACATCTAGGAGAAGCGGCGCCAGCAGGCCCGCCACCGCCGCCAGCTGCACGTCTTGGGGTGATGGTGCATCCACCTCGCTCGCCCTGCTCGCGCGACAGGGGCTTGCACGCAGCCCTGCTATGCACTCGTCTGTCCAAATAGCCAAGCGCGCTGAGCTCGCGTCCCACGGCAGAGCTCTGCCACAGCCAGTGGCACTTTGAGCTTCGCAAGCGGGGCCGACCCAGCGCATATTGCAGCCTCGACCAGACATCCGAGGGCTAAGAGCTGGGCGACTCACCGCCTGGCAGCGGTCTGGATGCGAGCCGGCCTCGCGCAGCGCGGTGCGCGCAGCGTGAAGGGGCGCCCAGCGGCAGACTGCGGGGGCGACCGCAGGAGCCTCACGCTGCCCTGGACGACGGCACCCACCATGCTGCGCTCCTTCGGACCACTGGTGGCGAGCGGGCAGAGCTGATGGTGGCGATGATGTTTCACTGCATGGACCTCGCTCCACGCTCCCCATGGCTATCCGAGGGCAAGAAGTAGGACTCTTTGCCTATGCGTCACAATTGGTTAACTTCGCATGTGCCTAGCCATGTGCTCATCTGAGCGCATGGCATCAAGCTTGGGAATCCATCCGTGTGAGGCAGCGTTAATGATGCCCAGCATGAAGATGGACATGCATGGGGACGTATTCGGCGCGCAGCAACACACAGTGCATGCCTCCAAACATTGCCGCTCCCTATTGCATGCATGATCATGCAGGCCTGCACGCAGGTGTCAGGCTTGAGTCTCTCACGAGAACGCGAGATGTCCTGTTCTGCATCCGCCGCCGTCGGCAGCATCAGGTCGCGCCTCACAGGTCACACTATGGGACACAAGGCTCGTGTGCCCCAGAGGGAAGTCACAGCATAAGCGGCACGGCGCCGCACAGAGCAGCCGCGAGCGTGTCAAGGGGTCCAGGACGACAGACGAGCTGAACGGAATGTGAGCAAGTGAAGCTGCCATGCGGAGGTACGCGCGCGGTGGGGCATTGCAGCATGACAGTGCCGCAGACGAGCTGCGCATGATAGCCCAGGGGCTGCATGCCCGGGCTGCGCAGCTCAGGATGCCCTCTGCATGAGTGGGGAAGGGGCGCTGCTGGCCGTCGCTGCCGGCCTTCACATGCGTGCCCCAGCTCAGCAGAGACGGGGAGCTTGCCCGTGCGAAGCACGCGCTCTCAGCATGCGATCCGCACGTTGTCGACCCCTGCGCGCGCGCGGCGCCGCTCACCGGGCGCCCGGCTCCGCGTGCGCACCGCCCGCAACCGCGCCGGCGCCCGCGCACGCGCTGAGCGAGCCTGCGCTGAGCGCCGCTGGCGGACAGCGTGGCGTACCAAAGTCGAAATTAAGAACCGAGTCGGTCTCGCGGAAGACGACGTACACGCTGGCGCCGACGTAGGGCGCGAGCGGCGCGGTGGCCGTCAGCCAGCCGGCGTCATTGTTTGCCTGGACCTGCGCCGCGGAGAGCACGCTGCCCAGGAAGGGGCCCGCCGTCGCGGACGAGTTCAGGAACAGAAAGGCGGCGAGGCCAGCGGCGGTGGACACAGACGCGTTGTACAGGTCTGCGCGAGCCTGCGCCGCGCGGGGCTCTCAGCGGCACGCGCCCGCGTTGGCAGGGTACTGTTAGGGTTTGCGGGCCCGGCGCAGCGGGTGCAGCGGGGCGCCGCGGCGGCCGCGCACCTGCTGGTTGCCTGCGCTGTTGACGTCCATCGTGTCCAGAATGCCGAAGGCGGCCGAGTTGCTGGAGAAGAAGTCGAATGAGAGCGCCTCGCCCGGCGCCACCAGGTGCGGCGGCGACACGAGCGCGTGCGCGCCCGGGCCGTTGCCGCCGCTCGCGGTAAACTGCCCGGCGCCCGAGTGCGCCGGGTCGACCTTGCCGCTGCCCGAGGGGCTGGCGCCGCCGGAGGTGAGGAACCAGCCGCCCGCGCCGCCCGGCTCGTTCAGCACACTCCAATTCCTGTGGCGCGCGGCGCGGGTCGCTGCGACCTCCTGCCCGCGCCTATTGACCGGGCTGCATGGTCGCAGATCCAAAGCAGGGGCGCGGGCGCGCCGCGGCGCACGTGATGGCCGACAGGCCCGCCGCACCCAGCGCAAAGTCGCCATTGGGCAGCAGCACGTTGCACGTGGAGCATGGCCCGCCGGCCGCGCTGGTCTGGCCGGCAGGGCAGGCGGAGCAGGCGGCGGCGCCGCCGGCAGATGAGCTGCCAGCCGTGCAGTTAGCGCAGGCGGCGGCGCCGCCGGGAGAGGCCGCGCCGGCAGCGCACGCCAGGCAGCCGCCAGCCGCGCACGCGGACGGCTGGCTGCCGGCTGGGCAGGCCAGGCTGGGCTCAAACGTGCAGCCTGCCGCGCGTGCAGCCGGTCTCATCAGCGCCCTTGCGCGTGGATAGGATGCGTGTTTGAGCGAGTGCATGCAGGGGCGGCTGGCAGTCAGCAGAGCGCTTCAGGAAGATAGAGGCACGTGGCGCGCCGGTGGCGCCCGCGGCGGAGCTCCCGGTCGCGCCGGTGGGCCCCGTCGCGCCCTGGGGCCCCGGAGGTGCGCCCATCGAGGGCCCGGTCGGACCCAGCGGCCCAGGGCTGCCGGGCGCGCCCAGCCCGGGCGGCCCGGGCGTGCCATCCCCGGGCGGCCCGGGCGCGCCGTCCCCGGGCGGCCCTGGGCTGCCGGGCGGCCCGGGCGCGCCCGCGGGCCCGGGCGGCGCC
>JAABUV010004255.1_pt1 | contig 17308 bp, 14 predicted proteins | sample 5559971 | NCBI WGS metagenome assembly JAABUV01 (sample SAMN10711881, study PRJNA513362) | rock metagenome | isolation source: Antarctica rocks | place: Antarctica: Victoria Land, Knobhead nord | collected 2015-12-19
AACGTCCTAACATCGTTCGAACTGCGTCGGATTGAGATTTCTTGGCTCTTCTGACTTCTATTCGGAACAGAATAGAATCAAAAGGTTCGTAGCCGGCACCACGTACAGGTGAATCTCGTTGCCAGCCATTACGATATTTTTATTAAATAGTATTTTCACTGTATTAAAAGCGTAATAGTAGTCACAATCTCACATTTCATATATAAAACTAGTACTCTTGTTTTGCTACCGTAATGAATTTTACAAGGTCTATAGACGATTATCTCTATGAAAAACCGTACCCCTACCGATGTCAAGCCCTATAGCCCTCCCCTAAGGTAGGATACTAAGAATACAGAAGGAAGCAAAGGGTTCCGAGCTATCCATTTACCCGTCAGTTATACGGCCCACCCCAAATATAGCATACAATCACCACCATTAGTAAGGGTGTTCGGATAGTTAGTAAGCACAGAACATTGTTTTACGAAGGTTGAAGGTAGAGGAGGGGTTACAGCATTCTTCTGACTGGCTCGGCGAGTCGGGCTTGATACTCTAAACACTAGTCTCCGTACCCATAAAGGTTAGGCTTATACCATTATAGGTTTGGCTGTAGATCTGAAGGTGGGCCGTATAACTGACGGGTAAATGGATAGTACGTAGTACGTAGTACTCGGATAGAAATGTTCTAGCAGATTCCGATCCGGAACATCGTTGTTCCTTGACCACATATCGGAATCCCTAGGGCCTATTCAATCCCGACACACTTCGTAACAAAGCGTAGCAAAGCGAAATGAATTGAAATTCGATGAATCGCAGTTACAAGGCGTGAGGATGATTTCAGTGATTGCGGTTTGTTTCTGCTTGGGTACTCGTATCATCGAGTCGTATGTCGTATGCACGGGGTTCCCGCGCAAACGGGGTTTCCGCGCACGCTAACTAAAACTATCTACAAGTAGAATATATTAGTGCCATTTATAGCACGCTAAGCCCGATACTATCTGTTGCTAGCCTTTCTAGGTTAGAGTGCGCGGAAACCCAGTTTGCGCGGGAACCCCGTGCATACGAGTACATGGGAAAAAAATTCCTTGAGAGCCCAAAGATGTTCGTTGAGAAGGTCGTAAAACGAAAGTATGATATCAAGAAAATTTGGCGAGGATGGATTCGTACCAGCTTACGGACATTGATTCAAAACCTTCACCTTGAACGAACGCATTCAGGAGAGAGGGAGAAGGTGAAATTACCGGCAAAGTCATGGACGTATAACCCCAGTGTTTAGTTATCTCCGCTCCGGCCAAAGCCGGCTTTAGCCGGCTTGGCGCTAGGGGTATCTACCGATAGTTCAAATCTACCTCAATATATCTACATGCACGTATTCGCTCTGACCCTCATATAACAACATCGACAAGCAGCAGAAAGAGCCTGCGTCAAATCCGTCTGCGTCAAATCCGTCTGGCGATCCCTTTTAAGTCCGATGAGACGAAACGTCAATTGGCGACAGTGCCTAGCGCCTCAAATCGACTTCATGAGGCAGATGCAGATTCGAAAACCGTGAAAACAAGAGTCGACGCTTTGCAAGGCGCACTCACAATTGACTCGCAGGAGTCGGGCAAAGCTACTGATCGATCTACAAGATTACCTGCCAAGGACGAAGCAATCGAAAGCTGCACAACCTCACCTCGAACCCACGCTTCCCGCCCCCACACCCCTTTCATCGTAATAATCGACAGCCAACCTGCAATTCCAAAACCCTGACGCCTCGCTCTCCTCCCCCACCCTCGCCTTCGAAATCGCAGACTCCCAACCCCTCACCCACCCTGCCGAAACCCCTTCCTCGCTCCCTAAAAGCCTTCGCGAAGAAATTGAGCATATTGCGAGTCATGACGCACTTCCCGCAAGAGATTCAGCGGCGGGGCAGCAGAACGAAGAAGTCTTCGGGAGGATTCGCGCTGATGATCAGCGACACCAAAGGAGCGGCGCGATCCAGTGATGAAACCTATCCATGGCACTGCATCTCGCGTCGGCTCCGTCTTATGGGTGTATGATCCGGCCTTCGATCCTGCCCCAATGCCGTTGAAGGGATTGATAATGGCGAAAGCCCTTTGGATTTGGCTCGGCAAGCATGGTATCACCATCAGGGATATGCGATGTATCTCTCTGTCCTGCCCGAGCTTGGAGAATTGTGCGGAATGGCGAGAGCTCACCAAATGACGAATTGCGAGATTTCCACATCTGCTCGCGATGAGATCGAAAGAGTCTTGCACCCTCATGTATGGGCGCGCGGCGATGGGCCCTCCCTCGCACCCCCCAGGTAACGACCTGGGGGCCAGGCATTCGGACCGTCCGGCCTGGGCACGCGGCGATGGACCCTTTCTCCCACCCCCCAGGTAATGATCTGGGGGCCAGGCATTTGGACCGCTCGGCCTGGGCTCGCGGCGATGGACCCTTCCTCCCACCCTCAGGTAACGATCTGGAAGACAGCCATTTGGACCGCCCGGCCTGGGCGCGTGGCGATGAGCTTCCAGCTCTGACAGACAAGCACGTCTCTTCGTTCCAGGCTCGTATGGATGCTGCGAAGGTGGATGCCATTGTGCATTGGACAAGTGGTGGCACGACGAAGTCTCAGATCAAGTCTGAGCCTGAGATCAATGCAGAATCGAATGTAATCTCAACATCTATCTCCGTCATAATCAGAATCAAGAAGGAAAAAGTAGCAGACGCTTGTCTCCCTTCTGGATCTTCCTGCCGCAGACGAGCCTGAGCCTGAGTCAAGTGTAATGAATAAAAACTGACAGCAAGCCGAAAGAGGAAACATCCGAATCAAGCATCTTTATCATCAACGCAAGTCGAAGAGTATCTATTTTCCTCTCAAGACGAATACGACAAGCATTAATCAGCCTTTCCGCACGTCGCATCAAGAGAAAGAATATCTCTATGGACATCAACGCTGCCGGGTCCTCTAGTTCTCAACAGTCAACAGCGCGTCCGTTTGCGCCTGCAAAGAAACCTTCGCTAAAGAAAGCAATCCCCCTTACTACGTAAGTCTTGATGCTTAGTTCTCAGTCGCGCATAAGAATAAAATAGAAGCTGACTGCGGCAACTGGTTGCAACGCGTATTACGAACAACACTTACAGTTGGTATGATACCATTGATATGCACGAGTCATTCAGTCGCTCAGACTTGGGAACTCTCCAGTTTAGACCAAAACTGCGAGACTGATGCATGGATTGAGGAAAACCTAGAGCCGTTGTTAGAGAAACTGCGTAAGCGAATCCACGATGGGGAGACTTATGACTTTGTGTTTGGCGTTCTCCTTCGCAAATCCAAGGTCCTAGAGGACAAGGGCCTCGATTCCATAATCGAGGACGAAACTGTCGAATATCCTTGCGACATCCCTTCCGACGCTCTAGGACTCCATCGGAAATTGGTACGTGGTATTGATACTAAAAAGGGCAAGAACGCCAAAGGCAACAACGCAGGCTACCCTGATAAAAATCTCGTCAATGGGCTATGAGGCCATTACAGATCTGTGCGATAAGGGACGGAGCTCACGGTGAGCTTAAAGGAGGAATCCATGGCCAGCGGGGCAAGTGGGCATATACTCGATTGTCCTTGGCGGAGGCGGTTACTCTGACGTCGACGAGGGCAATATGGTCAAGTACTGTGGGACGTCGGGCGCGGGTGGAGAAGCTTCGGCGGGGACCAAGATGTTGAAGAAAGCCCACGAGGGCGGTGCATACTTCGGCCTACTCTTCCCCGGTCCAATGGTCTTATGGGAGCCGCTCCCCTTCGCTCCATTGCATGGACTAGAGAAGGCGAAAGAGGCGAGAACTTCACCCGCCACCGGCGATTAGGATAATCCAAAGCACAGACCTGGCAGCTGGTCAGCTCCACCAGCTTCAGCTTAGCTAAATCGACCTGCCACTACCGGCACTGCCAAAAAAATATTGAACTTCGAGGAAGCGAATAAGCATATTGTTTTTTGCTTTTGAGTCTTGAGGAGATGAGTGCATGCTGACATTGTAAGTTGCTTCGAGGCCAGTCACGGACCGCTCTTGCGAAGGGAACAGCATCTGGCTAACTATTGACCCCGTCACATTTCCGCTCTCAGATCTAATATCAAGTGACATAGCGGGATGGACGTCGCCCTTTCTCGCACTCCCAGATAACGATCTGGGGGCCAAACATTTGGACCGTCGGCCTGGAAGCACGGCGATGGACTCTCCCTCGCACCCCCCAGGTAACGACCTGGGGGCCAGGCGTTTGGACCGTCCGGCCCCGCAAGCAAGTTCGAATCTTGAACGGTTCTTCAATGCTTGGGACTAAGAAATTCAAGCTAGACACTGAAACCTTCACTCCCATAACCTCCCTCGGCCACGGCGCTTCAGATTCTCTGCCCTTAGGCCATCACCTTCAAAACAGCCCGCGCATATCACAAAGCTCATGATGGCAACAAGACGGGATTGGCGAAGGCCGAGGCATACGTTGCAACTGAGACGGCGAGGAAATGAAAAGCAGATCATTTGAGTGATTGCAAGAACATCTAGAGATGTGTATTGAAAAGATTGCTGTTGATGTCTAAACTCAAGTCTCAGGCTTTTCATTCAATTCTCTTATCAGGAAATCGAGACTTCTTTGCTTAGAACACGGTCTTAAGATTCAAAAGATTCTTCACGAATGACTTATTCTTTCATCTTCAGTTCAGTCTTTTCTGTTGTTCGGTAATACTTGTGATTATTGAAGCATTGACAATGCTTTAGATTCAAATCGAATCCAGACACTAAGAAAGTAGTCTAAGTAGATAGATTTCTAAGATCTGACATCTTGACACGCTCAGGCAATAGATTTCCGCCTTGAGCATAAGCTTGCCTTGAAGAAAGTATCAGGATTGTCATTGTGCAACGTCTCTGCTTATCGTTTCAATTTCGTTGAAATGCAACGGGAAGAGAAGATGTCGCAAGTTGATCGAGTCATTGTATTTGTCGAGGCTTGAGCATAGATGACTGCCCGATAATCGAACTGTGCTGAACCTTTGAGATATCTTCGTGCAGCAGGGCTTGACTGATGATGCTGCACTCTCAATGAAGATGTGTTCAGCATCTTGACTGTGACAAGCTCTTGATCCGAGCATTAGTTTAAAATGCTTGTTTAACCAAGCTGTCTCTCGGCAGAATCTATATCACATCTGTCGGTCAATGATAAAGAATTATGGCAAAGATAATCTTACTACGGTGTAGAAAGGCTTGCGCTTTGATGATCGGGTGACTTTGGGCTCGATTGGTGAAGATTTTTGGTGCAATTGGCGCAATTGACAGTCAAATAGCAGTCATTCAATTTAGTACTTTAATATTGAATTAATGACTAGTTATTGCGATCATAAAATTGATTAATCATAATTAATTCCTTCTGGAACGGGGACTGCGCCAGAGTCGTGAAAGAAGCCAAAACCAGCCTTAAACGATATCACAGGTGCAGGAACGACGCCAACGAGGAGAGCCTTCGTCTGGCAGAGAGAGAAAAAGCGACCGTTATCCAGAGAGCCAAGACATTTGCGTTTCGGGAAGGAGTTCACAAAGCCTCGATGTCATCAAAGGAAGTGTGGAGTCTGGCCAAGTGGGGCAGCAAGAGAAGCACACCCCCGAGGGAAATACCCAAACTTCCTGCCCTCGAGATCAAGGGACAAAAGACAAAAGCAGTCACCTTCGAGGCAAAAGTCAAAGTCCTACAAGAAACGTTCTTCCCGCCTCCACTCAACGCGGATCTGGATGACATTGCGGGGACCAGATACCCGCCGCCACTGTCAATGAACGACATAGACGAAAAGGAGGTGATCCAGGCCATAAACCGCCCCGCACAGGACAAGGCCCCCGGGGTGAACGGCATTCCCAATCGGTTTCTGCGAGCAGTAGCGGGTGAGCTGTGTTCCCACATCCGCCACCTTTTCCAGGCGTGTCTGAGGATGGGACATCACCCCAAAAGGTTCAAGGAGGCCAATACAGTCGTCCTCAAAAAGCCGAAGAAAAGCGACTACTCGCAACCCAAATCGTACAGGCCCATCGCTCTCCTGGACACCCTGGGCAAGGCATTTGAGACGCGTGAGCGACTACGCAACCTTTTGCCGGAGGAACAAATGAGAGCCAGGCGAGGCAGATCGGTCGAGACCGCCCTCGAAACGATAACAGAGGCAGTGCACACGATCTGGAACTGCAACAAAAACATCGTAGCCAGTCTGTTTTCTCTGAATGGCGCTGGGGCGTTCGACAACGTATCACATGCAAGACTCCTTCATAATCTAAGGATGAAGGGAGTCCCGTCTCTAATAGTTCATTGGGTGAAAAGCTTCCTGGAAGATCGGGCCACCTCGATAACACTCGGAATGAGGACGAGCCCGATGATCGCGGTACAGACGGGAATCCCCCAGGGATCCCCGGTCTCTCCCATTCTGTTTCTCTTCTTCAACGCCCCTCTCATCGAAGCGTGCACAAGGGCGAACCTCCCGACAGGAGGGTTCGTCGACGATGTTCAGCTGCTCGCTTACGGCAAAAGCACGGAACGGAATTGCGAAGTTCTGAGCAAGGCACACGAGATCTGCCCAAAGTGGGCGCGCACCCACGGGGCATCCTTTGCACCGCAGAAATACGAGCTGCTTCATCTCTTCAGAAGACCCAAAAAGGTGAACATGGCAATGTTCATCAACTTCGGCACAACATTCATTGAACCCAGGACCTCGATCAGAATCCTAGGACTCCACATCGACGGGAAGCTCAAATGGGAACCTCACGTAACGCAGCTCAATTAACCAAGGCAACGCGTTGAAATGTCTTGCAGGGTCAACCTGGGGGGGCCACACTCCACAAGGCCCGAACAGTGTACAGCACGGTCGTGCGGCCGATGCTTACGTTCGCGGCCCCAATCTGGCATAACCCTCAAGGCACATTCGAGAAGATCCGGAAGCGACTGCAGAGAGGAAGGGGACGAAGACGGGTGCTACCCTCTGGTCCCGCGCAGGAAAAGGAAGACTGGGCCCTACGCTCCCTTGGGGTGCAGAGCTGGGATGAAGCAGCTACCGCGCAGGAAGGAGAAAGAAGCCAAGTTCAACCCTGGGCGGAGGTGGGGACCGGCCAAAGCCTTGCAAACATTCAGACCAGGATGAGCGACTGGTGGTTCAATGAACTCTCGAATGGCTGGCGACAATATTAGGCATTCCTGACTGGAAAAAATCTGCGGCCCAAAAGGGGGCTCTCATCGACGATAGACACGATATCCATGAGGGACTTCGAAAGGCTGAGAGCTCCGCCGCGGTTCAACTCCGGTCGGAGAAGATTGACTTCAATCACTTTCTCTTTTGAATGAAGGTTCCAGTGCCCTTGCGGCTGGTCGAGGCAAGATGTCAAACACATGTTGCTCTTCTGCCCCAGGCACGCAGAGATACGCCCAAGCCTCATACGTGAGGCGGGAAAAACTGACTTCAATCAAATCCTTGGCACAATTCAGGGGGTCAGGGCAGCGGCCAGATGGCTCGTTCGGTCTCATTGCATAACCGATGCTGTCACAGTTCGTCGCCGCAAAGGGTATAAAGACCGCCAAGGGTCAAAGGGAGCGGAATAAGATGCAGGTGTGAGGGAACAACCATGCTCACGGGATGACAGCCGGTACCGACCAGGGAGGCGCATCGAGATTCGAGAGTGGCAAAACATGGGGCTTTCGAACCTCCACGGTTTCTTTTGCGGCTTGTGCGTCCGATGCACAAGATGTTACATATATACTACTAGGTAGTTTCCCCTCATTAGCTTAAGCTAGCATGGGCATATAAATATCAATCAAGATCAATCAACAATTGATCACATAATTTACATTTGCGATTGACAAGTTGTGTGACTTGTCTGTCAATTGAAATTTCAGAATTATTAATTCAGGATCAATCTATCCGTGCCCCCCACTTTCGCTCAGTTAAGCGAAGAACTGAGCGAAAGTGGGGGGCACGGTGGTTGGTGGTTGAATGGGAAAGAGTTCAACGGACCATTGAAATGGCTCAGCCGTGCGGCGGGAAGCCTAGCGCAAAACGTTAGCGTTGGTTCACCGAACGTTAGTGTTGGTCATGATGCATCCTCCCTTACCTAGATCTGTATACTAAGGTACCTTAGGTAGGGCACCTTACCTTAGTGTCAGAAAAGAACAAAACCACAACACCATTGTACCAGCGCCATTAGGAATCGAACCTACTATAATTAAGTACTCTCGGCAAACAGTGTCCACACCTTCCGCGAATTCTGTACAATCAATTTATGTACCTACTTGACGCTAAAAAGTTAAGAGTCGGAAAGAGTAAGGAGAGGATCCGATTGGGCGTACTTTGTTCTTGATGTGGTTCCTTCACTACGTACGGAGTATATCATATGCCTCAGGCGAGGAGCCCGTTCAGTCCAATGCCTGCTTCCATCCCTGGTTCTGCTTTTGTCTAAGCCCCGCAGGCAACTTCTAAAGCGAAGGATGAGCTTAGGGTGGGGCACGGATAATAGCAACAATGATCCACAAGTCGGCCAGCCTTTTCTCTCTTCTTATTCAACGAAGCGCTCATTGGAAAAAGGGGCTTGACTACCGCCGAATCGGGGCCTCGCTTTTCTGAATTTCATATTCGCCGGCGAGCCATGTCCTGGGATTAAAGATTCGGCGCCTCAGCGATAAGCCACCGCCGGATCACGGATCGCTACGAGTAGTGACTTTCCTAATGTGCAGGGGCCAATGATGACAATACAATTATACAAGCAGTGCTACTGAGCAGGCTTCGGGGTGGCGTATCCTTGACCAAATCTTTACTTTAATATCCCAGGTTGAGCATCAGGATCTCCCAGAAGCTCGCTATCGTTCTAACAATGTATTAATTCAGGACAACTGAGTGGCGTTACGAACTTACGAGTACCATATGATTTACAAGGGCAGAGCATGGGGAAAGCAGGGGAAAAGGGGAGGCGAACGAAAAGGGCACCTTGGCGCTTCCCCCCCCTTCCTGCGGCGGGCTATTGCATTGGCAAAAAGCCTCTTAACAAGGATTATTTAGCTAGCTATACCTGAACAAGCCCGGCAACGCTTAAGCAATGTCCAGCCCGCTGCAGGAAGGACCTGTATAGTGGGACCCATAATATATCAAATCATTCAACGTTTCTATGTATATTTGACGTTGTTGTCCCTTATATTTAAATTTTTGCATCTTTGTTTGATGTTCGCGCATAGTGCAATTGCGGTACGGTGGCCATTTCCAATACTTTATTGCACCACTCGTAGTGGGGGGCGCGGATATGCGGAACGTACCTTAGATATGAATACACTCCTTACCCCATTTCCAACATTTTTTTGGAGATGACACATGTAAGGTAAAGCCTACCTTATGGGTGCCCTGGCCTTTTCGACCCTATCACAAGCCATGTTGCCCAATGAAGCCTGGTCTCGTGTTGGGAATCGATTGCCAAAAGTGAGGCTGCATTTACACTTGCTTACAAGGCCGGAGTGTCGAGTCAATATCGGGGGTGAAGAGGCAGGGTTAATCTTTGCGTACCACCACTCCACCAGATGAGACGAATCATCGTAATGCATTAACCCCTGCAATGCAGACTTTGAGTCCTAGGCCAACGGAGAACACAGGGCCAACTTGTGAAACATGATCTTGTACAGGCCTTGCAGTCTGCAGGTGAGAGGGGATGATACGGGCTTGAACACTGAAAGACGGCACAATATTTAGGTAAGGTAGGTAGGTACATAGGTACCTAAGTGTGTACCGCCTAAAGCAAGCCACAGTAACAATACTTTATGGTAGTACATACATACTAGGTACGGTACTGCTACTCCGTACGGATACGGTAGGGGCGTCTACCACGTCCCGCGGCCCCGCGGGGAAGCACTCGGGACTTACCTATGTAGATGACACAAGCCACACAATGCCAGGCTGAGTCACTGCCAGCCATTGCCATTCTGAATTCTATGAAGCAATTTGTCTCCATGCTCGGCTTTGACGCTGTCCTGCTCTGTACCTGGTGTTGCCAGGACTCTCTCCTTTGCATTGATCGATGGGGGCACGGGGGATTTGTTCTGGGGCTACACGTATAGGAGAGATGGCGTCGATGTAATAGCCCTGATTATGATGTCTGGAACCTAGTGTTTACCAGGTCTTCTACTGCCGGTGGTCAGTATCACTGGATATCCGAGTTCTCCCCTCGCTGGTGTCAAAATTATCTGAGCTGTATCACCGGTAGAGCCCACTCTATATGCTATCATCTATTTACCTGACAACATGGAACAGGCGCTTTTGGGTTATCTTACAGTTATTACGCTGTGCTTCATCATCACCGATCCTGCCGCTCTCCTCAATGGCAAGACTGCATTCCCTTCATTCAGCTCTTCTACAATGTCACACGCAGCTACGTTGACGGCAACGTTATGATTGCTACAGTCATCACCGCCCTTGTCTTCGCCGTCGTCAGTGAAATCGCAACCGCTTCTCGCCAAATCTGGTCTTTTGCTAGAGACAACGGATTACCCTTTTCTTCATTACTTCGCAACGTAGGCTCCTGCCAACATGTGGCCTTTCAGCTCCAGCTGAACCGATCACATAGGTTCAAAATGCAGTGTGGATCTCATTCGGCTCCGATGTCGCCATCGCACTTGTCGATCTCGGCTCCTCCGTTACCCTGAACGCCATAGCCTCTCTCACCATCTTCTCTCTCCTCTCTTCCTACATTCTCTCCATCGGCTGCTTTCTCTCTAAACGCTTGCGCCGCGAGCCGCTACCTGCCGCCCGTTTCTCCCTCGGTCGCTGGGGCATGGCGATCAACATCATCGCAATCTATCATCGCAATCTCCTTCTTCGTCTTCTGCTTCTTTCCAACGGAGGCATCACACTGTTTGCGACAGGGTAGTACCTTGTGGTTGGGCATAATCAGTACAGGCCCCCAGTGAATATTCAAAACAGAGATCTGTAGAAAGGAGAGATCCTTCTTGTATTCAACAAGACAGTGGAGAATTTATCGCATTCAAACTTACTGACGGTTTTAGTGAATGCTGCTGGGGAAGCGATGGCAGAGGAGAAAGGCATCCTCCGAGTGCTGTCGCCGTGAAGGACCCTTGGGAAATGTAAGCTGGATTTTCATAAAGAAGTAATCCCTTTGACAGCCACAAAGTCGGCCACCCCCTATGATCTGTAGGGAGACCCCACCAATGACTAAGCATACGAGCATTTATTTGGACTCGGCGAGTCGGCGACAGCGCCGGGTATGAAGCACCTGTACCCCATCTGGTCAAGCTGCTACCAAAATTGGCCTAGCTGTTGATCAAAGGGGTGGCCGACTTTGTGGCAGTCAAAGGGCTATGTATGTGTTACCTTGAGATGGTATTTACGTAAAGCGATGGTTCCCGGTTGTTCAGGGATGCAGACGTCATATGCGACAGCTGGAGTGAAGATCTTCCAAACAATTCATACACGATCTGCTCGTTCAGTCCACACTGATGTTTAAATCGACTGTATAAATAAGAACTGAGTTCTATATAATGAGACCCCTTGAATCGAGCTTCTGCAAGATAATATTCTCGGCTACGCCACTTATGGAATGTAATCGATAGGGATCAGCACCCTTGTTGCAGGGTCTTCTCCTCAATCTGCAGTAACATATGTACGTCTGTGACACCGTACTTTTCTACCCAGCAATCCCTCACCGAATCAAAGGGATCCCTACTGATGTAACATCGGATGATCGAGACATTCCCCCCAAGGAAGTTGATGCAGCAACTGCCACTGCACAGCTTTGAAGCCAGCGTTTCACAACGACAATATGCACCCACCCTTGGTTCAATTTCTCTTGTGCATTTTATCTGCCACCTGCAGATCATTGGCTTTTCGCTGATCCTGGGTACCCCACTACATTCCATGTCTACCTTATTGCAGAGACAATGCGCGCTCCCTGCTGGATTCCGGCAGAGCTCCCCAAGGTTAGGCTCATTTTGTAATGGGTTGCATTGGGCTAGCTACCGTACCTGTACCTTATGCTAACTGCTTGGTCATGACTCATGTCATCGATGACGCTCTCGCAAAACCCAATTGCTACTTTCGGGTTAGTTTTTAGTGTGTCAACAGAGCATAAGCGAAGACTTCGCACCTCTGTAAAAACTAACTCGAAAGTACCTCTCCATAATCTGCGAACCGCTCGGAAGCATCAAAGTTTGCTTGAATAATGTGCACGGCGCCGTGACAGGACTCGTCTGGATGTTGAAGTTCGCGACGTCTGAATGATCTGATGTTGAACATTTCTGTGGGAGAAAATTTTATTATCAACCTACGACGAGAGTAAACTCGGATTTATGGTTATATTTTATTTTTGCCTTAGCTATATTTACAATATGTTAGGTCAAGAGCCATATTGAGGATTGTACGTAATATGTGACAAGTGATGAGTGAAGAGAGAGAAACTGGACGAGATCTCTCATCTTGTCACTTTTACTGATTTGGGTTTGCTGCAGCCCAGTTCTCTAAGTGTATGTAAAATCTCTTCCCTGCTCAGATGTTATTGTCAAGACATATAACTCACTTGCCGGTTTGCGTTCATGCATATGCAGCTACTCAAGAACGTATGCGCGCGAAATAGCTTTGAAAACTCGAATACCTTTTATCAGCGGTGTCCCAAGGCTCTCGTGCTTTGAAGTAAAGGCCGAAGGTTTTCGTAGATGATGACATTCGTTGCTGAAAAAGACTTGACGTCTGAGGTCAAAGAAGGGTGAGTTGCGATATCAAATCTAGAACACAGAAACTGATAAACACAAGTGAATTTATCTTTCAACTTTTTAAGGATTTACCTTACGAGCTTCGAATTCGAATCTACGAAAACGCTTTCGAGGACTTCGATCCCTTCTGGTACGTCGAACAGGGATACTATTTCGCGGAACCCAAAGAGAAGGACGACAAGCCAGAGAAAATTGATAGATGTGCACATCTTTATCTTGCAGGTCCCCTCCTTGCATGTAGATATCTCTTCGAAGACGCCTTACCAACTTTCCGCAGAGTCACCGGCATCGATGTTTGCTACAAGGTGTATCTTCGACAAAAGTTTCGACCACCAGAAAACTCCTATTGCTGGGACGGGCCTCCGTTCAATCAGCATTCACCTAGCACGACTGGAAGGAAGAACCTTGACTATCTCTGTCTTTGCCAAACCCAAAGACTCGAACATTTAAATGGCAAGGCATGTGGTCACTATCTCGCATGGCCTGGAGACTTGATCAACTACGCGTTAGTTTCAATCGACCCGAGCCCAGAAACGTGGGTTCCGCCGAAGAAAATTCCCAGGCGAAGTGAGAAGGAGAGTGCAAAACCCGCTACTATTAAAGTGGTTCGACGTTCAGAAAGGCGATGTTTCGTTCCAGAAATTCCAGAATGCGTGGGAAATCGCGAACTGGGTGGGAAATAGCCGAAAGTCTAATTCCGAAGAATTGGTTCAACAAGACCACCTTAGAGAGTTGAAAGGTGCTATTCAGATATTAGGGGTTTTTGAAGGAGGTACCGCCCGGCATGTCTCTAGGTTCGGATCGTGATTGGTTCGCTCTATTGGGATTTGATGACAATGGTCTAACCGGGTATGCTTTGCTAGTAGGATAAATGGAATTAGGTTCCCTAGTACGAGTCTCTGGTTGAGGATCCTAATGAAATGACCAACCGGTACGTCCGTAGAAGGATTCTTCTTAGAGGAGTGGTATGATGTAAACAAGGCATCTATCTGAGCTTTGGCCATGTTCAACTTCTTTGACTTAACTTCTTCTTCGAACAGTTTCTGTATCTCCAAGTTCGTTCGCCTCGCCTCCTCGCCCAGGTTATAAACTTCAGGGATCGATCTGTAGCGGCCATACCTCTAGTGGCTTCTCTCTGCACGGTATGAATAGTATTCAACATAGCTGATTCCAGCAGTGTAAGGGTAGTAGAGGAGGCGAATGCCGGTCTATCCTTGTGTTGAAATATGGCTGAACTAGAAGGTTTTGCAGCATATGATGAATGTGTGTTTGAGTGAAGTTCTATGAAGGTTCGAAGCTTCGGTTAAATACAATGCGTCATGTGACCTCGATAGGTCGAGCATAACTTCAGTTTCAACACTCCCTCTTGCACGGCCTATCGCTGGCGCCAAATTTTGAAGCTATTCGGAAGCTCCCTCTGCTCAGAAACTCCCTCTGCAACCGACAACCGGCATTACAAGGGCGAGTAATGGGATATATTCCTTTCGTAATGTTGTGTGGTATCCTTGCCTAGCTCCCTCTGAAGCCATGTATGCTATTTGCCATAGCTCTTGCCCGAAGCCATCCTAGCCCCTATTTGATAGATCATCCTGATCCAGTCGTTTCCCTCATTCTGAGGGCTTTGCCGTTTGCCTCATCCTGAGGGTTTGCCTCATCCTGAGGACTTTGCCGTTTGCCTCATTCTGAGGACTTTTGCCGTTTGCCTCATCCTGAGGACTTTTGCCTCATTCTGATGGCTTTGCCGTTTGCCTCATCCTGACGACTTTGCCGTTTGCCTTTTGCCAAGGACTTTGTATGCTCGATATTCTTGCCGCGATATCTTTTTCTCATCCTGAGAACCTTTCTTTATGCCCGATATCGTTGCCGCGATATCTGAATGCCCGAGTCAGTTGCCGCTGACCCTAACCAAAGAATGTTCTTCTGGCCTCCGTTGTCATCGATCCTATCGTAGTCGATGAATCCCTTGCTTGAGATTCTTTTGCCAAATGAGCTTCCAGCTCCTTTCTAAACCTCTCTTGTAGATGCTTCGGGGCCAGCTCCGGATGCAACGGCCAGCAACCCTCTTCAGTGTGACCAGTCTTCTTGCAATGAGAGCATGTAACACGTGCGTTTGATCTTCCTCGACGCGGACCGTGTATAGCATGCAGCCGCTCAGAATCCTTTATTCGAATTTCTTCCTCTTTAAGCTTTTGAACAGAGCTTTTAAATCTGGAAGCTTGTTTTCCTTTCTGGCTTGTTCATTAAGCACGGTAGAGTATGTTTCGAAGCCGGGGCCGAGAGAATTGATCACTTTGATAGTAACGTACTCCTTCATAGTGATACTCTGCTCCTCGGTATCTTCTAACACCACGTTAATACTTGATTCCAAGCCTGCTATGCCGTTAGATGAGCTTTTTCTAGCCTATTCAGAACAGATGACCATCCCATCGAAGTGTACTCCTTTAGAAAGTCCGAGCAGTGCATGAGAACATGCTTGGCCGTCTGATGGCTTTATCCGCCTACCGAAAATATGTTGCATACGTTGCATGTAATATACATAGGGCACGACGCCTATGCTGGTTTCCCCCTTAGGCCCGAGGGATTACTCCTTTTGAGAGTTTCCTCGCGACAGGTTCACATTTCTGAGCCGTCAAACCTCTCGCTGCTCAGATTTCGGCAGTTTACTTCTTAAGCATGGGTCGCAGACGTTTCGCCAGCGATACGCATGCGTATCGCAGTCAATTTCTTCTCTAATCACATCGGCATGCGCTACTGTTCTCTCGAGCTATACAGACGGTGTCCTTGGCTAGGGATTGACCCTACCGCCAAGGCATCCGAGAGTCAGAGCTCAGTGAAGGAGTGAGGTTCTCGAGGCCGACAGTCGTCGCCATTGTATACCACGCTTCGCAGACGCTCGCTTCGCTTGTAAGCGTGCAGCTCACCTGTTTCACGTTATCTGTAGAGATCTTCTCTCGTGCAGATCGATCGTGTCTTGCAGAGATGTTCGCCTGCTACACTTCTGATCAGACAGCGTAGTTCGATCAATTCTTCACTAACTCGCTTGTGTTTCTCTTCTCTTAACGAAGTCTTCCCGTCAGCATATCACCTGCATATAGAATGCTCATGTCTGAACATCTGCTAAACGATATTAATGAGACTCTCGAGTTTGCTTGTGTTGAACTTAACGAGACTCATAAGTTGTTCATGTCGTAGTAACAGACACGCAGTCTTAACGAGATCTATACATAGTTAGCATGCAGATTTAAAGAATGTTCGTGATTCGAGTTCTTTCTGCTAATCACTCTCAACAGATCAAACATAAGAGTGTTCTGTTTCAGTTCTCGTCATCGCGATCATGATTGCAGCGACAAGGTACTGAATCGAATGATTTTCATAAGCGATTTCCCTCGTAGTTCTGCGTTCTATTTGACTTTCTCATCTGTGTACAGATTGCTTGTAGCATGCGTATTAAGATTATCGATGTCTGCGAAATCATGAAAACTCTGCATGCAATCAACGCACAGCGCCTCGCAATCAAGCAGCGCATCGATGTCATTCAAACTTTTGATAATCTCTAGACTCTACTGTAGCTAGACAGTAGATTCGTAGTCAGCATCGTCGAACAGATGAGTTTCATCGCTGATTGAATATTAATAATAATAATAATAATAAGATCAACGACGAGTTTCATCTGTTCATGATGCTGACTACGAACCTTTTGATTCTATTCTTCAAATAGAAGTCAGAAGAGCCTTGAGATCTCAATTCAACGCAGTTCAAATGATGTTAGAACGTTGCGTGAGCAGAAAAGTCAATCATGCAGAGTTTTCACCTACGTGACAACATTTTTTTAACAGTCACAATTAATCTACGAAGAAGATTAATGACATGTCAATGTCAGTAAGAGATGAAAAGATATCTAGTGAAATAGTCATTCTCAGTATGAAAGTCATGACTACAAGTGATCGAAGAATTTGCAATTCGTTGATCACATGAGTATACTGAAACATCTTCATCACATCAACAGTGCCGTCAAGTAATTGATGAAAAGATATCAGGTAGAATAGTCGTTTCAGATGATGAGTCTGAGTGTCGTGACTACAGTGTTCGAAGAAGTAGTGATTCATCGATCACGCTGATATACTGAAGGAACTTGAGCTCACTTTACTTGACGTCAAGTCATACATCTATCTACGTGAAAAATAAAGAGCGCAGAAGAATGATCAGAACGCATTCTCTTTTATTGATCAGAGTCAATCATCGAACGATTGCAATCGCACGCCTATACTAACAATTCATTGAATGTCTACGTGACACAAGTCAAGTCAAGAGAAGGAAAGAATTTTTCAGTACAATCACACTCTATCTTCTCATCGTGTGCGCCTCTCTTTCATCGTATATTTCTCTGCTCAATGAATGACAATCATTGAGCAAGAGAACACAGTTATCAGCACTACAATAAGGTCCAGCTTGACTGGAGGCTATCGGCAAGCGAAGGTGGCTAGCCGGCTTGGCTCGGCCAATGCCGGCCGCTAGAGAACAAGGAGATTAAGCAGGGAAAAAGGGGATAAATAGGCCGTTTACCCT
>JAABUV010004256.1_pt1 | contig 17307 bp, 14 predicted proteins | sample 5559971 | NCBI WGS metagenome assembly JAABUV01 (sample SAMN10711881, study PRJNA513362) | rock metagenome | isolation source: Antarctica rocks | place: Antarctica: Victoria Land, Knobhead nord | collected 2015-12-19
CCAGCGGAGCCGGCGCGACAAGGGGCAGTTGCATCAGGGCGTCTTCCTTTCCTTTCATTCCTCACGGTTTCTGCCCTTGGAGGGTAACAGCACGCCCCTACCATCGCAAATCACAACAGTCGAGGATCATAGTAATGGGCCGATTGGATCGCCAGGTTGTTGTCTTCATAGAAGGCGCCGTCGGGGAGGTTAACACCGGTCGCCAGTGTGGTCGGAAGCTTGGAGTCCACGTCAACCGCCACATGCTTAACCGTGATACCGGGATATTTCTTGTTGAATGATGGGATGACAGCGTCGAAAACCTGAAACAAGTCGCCCGCGCGATCCCAAATCACGATCTGGCCCTCTGGCGCCCGGTTGATGTATGGCGCGGCGATGGCGGAACCAGGACCGGCGAGCGACGCGGCAGGCGCGGCGATGGCAGCCCCCGCGACAGCGGCCGCCCCTTTCAACAAGGTGCGGCGCGAGATGGGATGCGACGCCTGAGTATCTAGCGCGGGGGAAACGTCATCGAAGTCCTTCCGTACGGTCATGATAGATACCTCCTCTGTTAGCGCGGTTGTAATCACGGTCGTCCAAGGTCGGGACGACAACCTTCATCCACCACATGGTAGACATACGATACCACCAGCCCTACGATGTTGTCAATAGCTTTTACTAAAACACATGTGAACTCGGCTAAACTTTATATGTTTGTACGGATGGACGTCATCACTCCCGCGTGTTTTTTCGCTGTTCAATGTGTTAATATCTCTAGCAACATCAAAACAAGATGGGGAAGTCGACGAGAACGTTTAGTGAGTACCTAGCAGTCTGTCGGAGAGAAGCCTGCCGACCTCATTTATCGTGCTGTGGGAGGGCAAAATCGCGTCTGTAGCCCGTATCTTGACCTCAAAACGGCCTCCAAGCGCACTTTCCTCCGAAAAAACACGTTCTCTCCGACAAACTGCTAGTGAGTACCAATGCTCACGGAACGGTGGATGCACGAAACTATGAGTAACAGTGAACTGGCAGTGAATGATCCCGTGAAGCAGCGCGTTAGCATGCGCGATGTCGCTCACGCGGCTGGTGTGTCGCTCTCAGCCGTGTCCCTGGTAGCAGCGGGGCGGCCAGGCGTTAGCGCTGAGACCCGCGCCCGGACGCTGGCGACGATGCGACGCCTCGGCTACGCGCCTCGGCAGCGTCGCCAACGCGCGGACGAGCGATTGACGCTGGCCATCATCAGTGAGCGCCTGAGCCAGCCGATTGAGCACGATATCTTCTACGCCGAGGTGTTGCAGGGTATACAGCGCGAAGCGCAGCGCCGTGGGCACCGCGTCATGTTGCACTTACTGGAGGACAAAGAGGCGGGGGTCCCCGCGCTGCTGGAAGCGCTGCGGGGTGAGGTGGACGGCATGATCCTAGCCAACGGCGGGGACCTGACCGACGACGCGATTGCGCTCCTGGTCGGGAGCGGTCTGCCTGCTGTGCTCGTCGACAATTATGTCATCGGCTATCCATCGCACTGCGTCGTCGCCGACAACTTCGTCGCGGGATACATGGCCACGCGCCATCTACTGCGCCTGGGTCACACGCATATCGCCCTCCTACAAGGATCATCCAAGTACCGCAACTTGCTGGATCGACGAGAGGGTTATACGGCCGCGCTGACCGAACGCGCCATGCCGGTCGATCCATTGCTCATGCCTCCTCCGACACAGCACGCAGGGGGACAGAAGGGCTATCACCAGATGATGAGCCTACTGGAACTACCCGACCCTCCAAAGGCCGTGGTCGCCATCAGCGATAAGACGGCATTTGGAGCCATGGAAGCGCTCAAGGAGCGTGGGCTGCGCATTCCATCCGACATCGCGCTCGTCAGCATTGACGACGTGGCCGAAAGCGCGCACACGACACCGCCGCTGACGACCATCCATATCCCCCGCATCGAAATGGGAGCCGAGGCCGTCCGTCGGTTGATCGCCCTCGCAGGCGGTGAGGTACCCGTGCCGACCAAGACCGTGTTGCACACCGACCTGCGGGTCCGCCAGTCGTGCGGCGCGCCTGCAGCGGAGACACCGGAATAACAGCTAACCCAACACTATCTCCCCATGGGGCGCCGGTTCAACCCACGCCGGTTGCTGACCGCGATAACACCCCCATCCTCTCAGTCTCAAGAACGTTTATTAAACAAAATGTTGACAAACAGTAGACGATTATAGTATCGTGTGGGTCAGCGGCGTGAATGTGCATGCCGAGGGGGGAGAAACGTGTGGCGACCACGATTACAATCGATCCAACACATACTATCGGAGCCATTCATCCCTGGCTGTTCGGAAGTTTCGTCGAACACATGCGCCGCTGTGTGTACGACGGAATCTATGATCCGAACTCTCCAGTATCGAACGCGGAAGGGTTCCGCGAGGATGTCATGGAGGCGGTGCGCGGCCTGAAACCAACCCACTTGCGCTATCCGGGTGGCAACTTCGTTTCGGGATACCATTGGCGCGACGGCGTCGGGCTGCGGGATACGCGACCCCTGCGGCACGAGCACGCTTGGAATGCCACCGAGTCAAACGACATCGGGACGCACGAATTCATCAGCTATTGCCGTCAGGTGAACAGCACGCCACACTTCTGCGTCAATCTTGGCAGCGGCTCGCCCGAAGAGGCTGGTGAATGGGTTGAGTATTGTAACGGGACATCCGATACAACCCTCACACGGCTTCGCGCGGCCAATGGATCCCCCGCGCCCTTCGCGATACCTCTTTGGGGACTTGGCAACGAAATGTACGGACCGTGGCAGGTCGGCTATAAAGGCCCGGCCGCCTACGCTGAGGTGGCGCGCGAGGCCGCGCTCCGTATCCGCCGCGTGGACCCAACCGTGCGGTTGATCGCCTGCGGGTGGGAAGATAGGCAGAGTTGGAACGCCACGGTTCTCGCGACGCTCGCCCCACATGTGGATTACTTGTCCTTGCACTGCTACATCGGCGACGATGACTATCTAACGGCTGTTGCGCAGCCCATCGTCTTCGAACAGTTGAGCCGCTGGCACAGTGCCGTTAGCGCGCTGGTGTGCCGCGAGATGGGGCTGACCAAGCGCATCCCCCTCGCCTTCGACGAGTGGAACGTGTGGTTCGAGACACAGAGTAGCCATGACCTGTATTCACTCAAGGACGCGTTGGCAGTCGCTGGGTGTTTGAACGCCCTGATCCGCTGCGCCGACGTGGTGACGGTCGCCAACCAATCGCTGCTGGTCAACGTCAGCGCCCCGATCTACACGAGTTCCGGGGGCGTGCTGCGCCAGACTATTTACTGGCCGCTCCAGATGTATCGGCGTTTGGCAGGATACACGGCTCTCCATGCCGCGGTGCGATGCGATGGCTACCGTACGCGGTTTGCGTTCCGGGACTGGCGAGTCGACGAGGACGTCCCCTATCTGGATGTCACCGCCGCCCTCGATCCCGCTGGGCGGACGCTGGTCGTCGCGGTCGTCAACCGCCATCCTGACGCGCCGCTAGAGGCCGAGTGGCGGCTAGTGGGAGCGCGGGCGGGGGCCGCGGGTTGGGCCGAGCAGGTCGGGGGACCAGAGGTCGACACAGACGCGCGCAACACGTTCGAGGAGCCGGACCGCGTTGGCATCGCTCGACGCGCGTGGGTCCCCGATGCGGTCCACCCCCGGTACACGTTCGCGCCGCGGGCGCTCACCATGCTGACCATACCGCTGGATTGAGGTAGGACTGTGAACGAGGGTGTCGACGGTGGCGAGGATGTGCGCGCGCACGATCCAAGCATGATCAAAGGCGGCGAGACATACTACGTCTTCTCTAGGGGGGATGTCATGGGTCGCAAGGGTGGCGGGTCGGTCCAAATCAGGGCGTCCACGGATTTAAGAAACTGGCGGTACGCCGGCGCCACCTTCGATACCATACCCACCTGGGTCACCGCGTCCATTGGACCGATCCTCAACCTTTGGGCGCCTGACATCGCATACGTCGATGGCCTGTATCGCCTGTATTACGCCGGCTCGCACTTCGGGACCACGCACTCCGTTATCGGCCTCGCCACCAATACGACCCTCGACATCGCGAACGATGACTACAAATGGATAGACCAGGGGCTGGTCATCCAGTCGCGGCCCTCGGATGATTGGAATGCCATCGACCCCAACCTCGTCATTGATGGTGAGGGGCAGGCATGGTTGACCTTCGGCTCGTTCTGGAGTGGTATCAAGCTACTCCGGCTCGACCGAACCACAGGTAAGCCGTCGCGCACGGACCAAATGGTCCATGCGCTGGCGTGTCGCCCCGGATCGGGAGCCGTCGAATCCCCCTGTATCATTCACCGCGATGGGTTCTACTATCTATTCGTGTCTTTCGACGCCTGCTGCAAGGGCGTGGATAGCACGTACCGGATTATGGTGGGCCGATCACGGAGTGTCATCGGACCATACCTTGATAGGACGGGCGTCGCGATGACCGACGGAGGGGGAACGGTGGTTCTCGCGGGTTACGACCACTGTCGCGGACCAGGCGGGCAGTCCGTTCTACGCGTCGACAGCGTCGAGTTCCTCGTACACCACTACTACGACGCACGGGTCGGCGGCGATGTCAGGCTTCAGGTGCGAGATCTGACATGGACGCCGGACGGTTGGCCCTGTGCCGGGTCGCCGTACGTGCCGTAAAGCCTATGAGTCTGGATAGGATGGTCACGGACTCGATGTCGGAGGCACAAAGTGGAGGAATATGCGTTCGAAACGGGGCCTATGTGAGAAACGAGACTTTGCATTATGAGGGGAGCGAAGGGGTAGTGAATCGCGTCATCATCGACGCCGACAGCGGAGCGGCGCGCATCAACAAGAATATCTACGGGCACTTCGCCGAGCACCTTGGGCGCTGCGTCTACGAAGGCCTGTGGGTCGGCGAGGACTCGCCCATCCCCCACACGCGCGGCATCCGCGACGACGTGGTGGCAGCGCTGCGGCGCGTCAAGGTCCCCGTGCTGCGCTGGCCGGGCGGCTGCTTCGCCGATGAGTACCACTGGCAGGATGGCATCGGGCCGCGCGCGGAGCGGCCGCGCATGGTCAACACGCACTGGGGCGGCGTGACCGAGGACAACGGGTTCGGCACGCATGAGTTCTTCGATCTGTGCGTGCAACTCGGGGCCGCGCCCTACATCTGCGGCAACGTCGGCAGCGGCACGGTACAGGAGATGCAGCAGTGGGTGGAGTATTGCGCGTTCGACGGCGTGTCGCCAATGGCCGACCTGCGCCGCCGCAACGGCCGCGAGGAGCCCTGGCGTTTGCCCTACTTTGGCGTCGGCAATGAGAACTGGGGCTGCGGCGGCTCAATGCGCCCGGAATACTACGCCGATCTGTACCGTCGCTACCAGACGTATGTGCGCCACCTCGGCGGCAACAATGTGTTCAAGATCGCCTGCGGTCCCAACCGCGACGACTACCACTGGACCGAGGTGCTGATGCGCGAGGCGGCTTCCGCGATGGACGGGCTCAGCCTGCACTACTACACCGTGCCCGGCTCCGCCCCCCACGCTAGGGGCTCGGCCACCGCGTTCGACGAGGCCGAGTGGTTCGTCACGATGCAGAAGGGCTTGCATATGGACGAGCTTGTGCGCAAGCACGCCACCATCATGGACCACTACGATCCGGGCAAGCGCGTGGCCCTCATTATCGACGAGTGGGGGACCTGGTACGACGTGGAACCGGGCACGAATCCGGGTTTCCTCTACCAGCAGAACACGCTGCGCGACGCCCTCGTAGCTGGGCTCTCGCTGAATATCTTCAATAATCACGCCGACCGCGTGCGCATGGCCAACATCGCGCAGACGGTCAACGTGCTGCAGGCGCTCATCCTGACCGATGGGCCGCGCATGCTCACCACGCCGACCTACCACGTCTTCGACATGTACAAAGCGCACCAGGACGCCACGCTCCTGCCCTGTCAGGTAGAATGCGACTCCTACGAGATGAACAGCCAGAAGATACCACGGTTGAGCGTCTCCGCGTCGCGCGACGCCGCCGGCCGCGTCAACCTCACACTCTGCAACCTGCATCCCCGCCTGGACATGGAGGCCCAGTGCGACCTACGCGGCCGCGCGCTGGAGGAGGCGGAGGGCTCCGTCCTCACCGCGGACGCCATGAACGCGCACAACACCTTCGCGGACCCCCATCGCGTCAGCCCGACCGATTTCACCCAGATGACGCTGCACCGCGACCGGATCGTCGCGACCCTGCCGCCCATGTCGGTCGTGTCCTTAGCTGTTCATGTAAAGTAACAGCGCAAGGAACGAACCGAGTACCGTTTTGTTATGTGCATAAACATCGCGTATTGTCGCAGGCATGTCTAGAAGGACGATGAACGCACCGGCGCGGTTATAGAAGGAGAGTATCATGGCTCACATCGCGATCAACGCGCGTCATCCCATCGGACGGATTCAACCGCGCCTGTACGGGAGCTTCCTCGAGCACCTCGGCCGCTGCATCTATGGCGGCATTTGGGAGGAAGGCTCAGCCCTCTCCGACGCGCAAGGCTACCGGCGCGATGTGCGCGAGGCGATCCGCGAGATCGGCGTCACGCAACTGCGCTATCCCGGCGGCAACTTCGTCTCCAACTACCATTGGCGCGACGGCGTGGGGCCGCGCGAAGACAGACCGGTCCGGCGTGAACTGGCCTGGGGCGGCGTGGAGACCAATAGGTTCGGCACGCATGAGTTCATAGAATACTGCGCCCAGGTAGGGGCCGAACCGTACATGTGCGTCAACCTCGGCACCGGCACGCCTGAGGAGGCCGCCGACTGGCTGGAATACTGTAACTCGCGCCGCCCCACCACCATCGCCCGCCAGCGTGCGATCAACGGCCACCCGCGTCCGTTCGATGCGCGCCTATGGGGCCTGGGCAATGAAATGTATGGCAAGTGGCAGATCGGGCAGCGCACCGCGCGCGACTACGCGCTGGTGGCGCGCGAGACGGCCAAGGCCATGCGCTTCGTCGACCCCAACGTCGAGTTGGTGGCCGTGGGGCACGAGGACGGTCCGCGGTGGAACGAGACAGTCCTGGCCGAAGCGGCGCGCTACATCGACCACATCGCGCTGCACCTGTACATCGGCAGCGACGACACGGCGACCGCGCTGGCGCAGCCGCTGCTGTTAGAGAAGCTGGCGCGCCAGCACGCCGCCCTGGCCGATCTGGTCCTGACCGATCTGGGGCTAGACAAGCGCATCGGCATCGCTATCGACGAGTGGAACGTGTGGTATCGGTCAATCCCCCGCGCGGCGGCCGAGGCCGGCGCGCTGGAGGACGTCGACGGCCCGGAGGACGCCCAGGCGCTGGTACAGGCGGCGGTGGCGGAGGAGCCCTATAACCTGCGCGACGCGCTCGCCGTGGCCGGCTGCCTGAACGCGTTGGTGCGCTGCGCCGACATCGTGAGCCTGGCCAACCTGGCCCAACTCGTCAACGCCATCGCGCCCATCCACACCACGCCGAACGGCCTGCTGCGCCACACGATCTTCCATCCCTTCGCGCTGTACAGCCGCTTGATGACCGGCATGGCCATCGCCACCGACGTCCAGGTCGAAGAGTACGAGGCGCGCGTCGGCTCGCTCAACACCAAGCCCATGACCGTGTGCGCCCCCTACCTCGATACGTCCGCGGCGATCGACCCCACGACCGGCCGGGTCACCTGCGCCGTCGTCAACCGCGCGCCGGACGCCGCCATCGAAGCGCGAGTGACGGTCGTCGGCGCTCGTGGCGGCGGCGAGGTCGAAGCGTGGACACTCACCGGGGATGATGTGGAGACCGCCAATACGTTCGAGCGCCCCGACGCCGTCCATCCGACGCGCGCCGTATTGGACAGTACGGCGCTGGACAGCTACCAATTTCCCGCCCGCAGCCTCACGCTGCTGCGCCTGCCGGTTTCATAAGGGAGGAAGGCATGCCTCTGGTCCGACGACTACTCCTCCTGTTCGCCGTGGCGCTCCTCATCGCACCGGCGGTGGGACGCGCCGCTACGCCGTCCGATTCGCCGGTTGAGCGGGGTGATATCCACGTCCATGATCCCATGATGATCAGGCAAGGGCATACCTACTACGTCTTCTCGACGGGCGGCGGTCTCGAGATCAGGTCGTCCACCGACTTAAAGACGTGGCGGTACGTCGGGACGGTGTTCGACACGATCCCGACGTGGGTGACCAACGCGGTTGGGCCGATCACGGACCTGTGGGCGCCCGATGTGTCCTATTACGATGGTTTGTACCATTTGTACTACGTTGGCTCACAATTCGGGACGAACACATCGGTCATCGGCCTCGCCACCAACACGACCCTCGATCCATCGTCGCCGCGCTACCACTGGGTCGATCGAGGCAAGGTCATCGCGTCGACGACCTCGGACAATTGGAACGCCATCGACCCCAACCTCACCATGGACACGGCGGGTGTGCCCTGGCTCACCTTTGGCTCGTTCTGGAGCGGCGTCAAGCTGCGCCGGCTCGACGCGCGCACGGGCAAGCTGTCGCACGCCGACTCCACATTGTATGCGCTCGCCTACCGCCCCGGTTCCAACGCCATCGAAGCGCCGTTCATCACGCATCGCGGACGCTACTACTACCTGTTCGTCTCGTTCGACGTTTGCTGTCGCGGCGCGCAAAGCACCTACCGCATCATGGTTGGCCGCGCCTCACGGGTGACGGGTCCGTACGTCGATAGAGAGGGCGCCGCGATGATGGATGGGGCGGCGACGCAAATCCTGGCCGGCCATGGGCGCTATCGTGGCCCTGGCGGCCAGTCGATCTTCGTACAGGGCGCGGCCTATCGCTTGGTATATCATTACTACGACGCGGATGACGGGGGTATCTCGAAACTCGCGATCCAGCAATTGAACTGGAGCGGCGACGGCTGGCCGTCCGTGTCGTAGGCTTGCCCTCCAGCCCAACTTAGAGGGTGTGTTAGTGCCACGACAACATCAAGAGCCTGGATATGGTCTTCGCCGCGATCGAATCCGCCGCCAGCGGCCGGCGCGTTTCGGTCGACCTATGACGATCAGAGGAGAACTCCGCTTATGACACATTTGAGGGAGCAAGAACCCAGTGCGGCTGCACCGCACGCCGTGTGGCGACCCGTTTCTTTTGCCGATGTGACCATCGACGATCAATTCTGGGCGCCGCGTCTCCGACTCAACCGTGAGCGGACGATCCCCTTTCAGTACGCGCAGTTGGAGCAGACCGGACGCATCGAAGCGCTCCATCTCACCTGGCGGCCCGGTCAGGAACCCATCCCACACATCTTTTGGGACTCTGATGTGGCCAAGTGGATCGAGGCCGCCAGCTACAGCCTTGCCACGCACCCCGACCCCGTGCTCGACGCCCTCGTCGACGAGACCATCACGCTCCTGGCCTCGGCGCAGCAGCCCGACGGTTACCTGAACACGTATTTTACGGTCGTTAAGCCGGGCCAGCGCTGGACCGATCTGCGCGACGCCCACGAGCTCTACTGCGCCGGCCACCTCATCGAGGCCGGCGTGGCCCATTACGAGGCCACGGGCAAGCGCGCGCTGCTCGATGTGGTATGTCGCTACGCCGACTACATTGACACCGTGTTCGGAACCGCGCCGGGCCAGAAACGCGGCTACTGCGGCCACGAAGAGATCGAGTTAGCGCTCGTCAAGCTCTATCATGCCACCGGCGAGGAACGCTACCTGCGCCTCGCCCAGTACTTCGTCGATGAGCGCGGCCGGCAGCCCTACTATTTTGACTTGGAGGCGGAGCGCCGTGGTGGCCCCGGCTTCTTTGAATCGCACCGTAAGGGAGGCGATTCGCGGCGGTCGCGCGCCTACAACCAGTCGCACGAACCGGTGCGGGAACAGGATGAGGTGGTCGGGCACGCCGTGCGCGCGATGTATCTCTATTGTGCGATGGCCGATCTAGCCAGCGAGACCGGCGATGATACGTTGCTTATCGCGTGCAAGCGCTTGTGGGACCATCTGTGCGCGACGCGCCTCTACATCACCGGCGGTATCGGTTCGTCGAAGGAAAACGAGGGCTTCACGGCCGACTATGACCTGCCGAACGCGACGGCCTACGCCGAGACCTGCGCCGCGATCGGACTGGTCTTCTGGGCGCATCGCATGGCGCGGCTGGATCTCGACGCACGCTACATCGACGTGCTGGAGCGCGCCCTCTACAACGGTGTAATCAGCGGCGTGTCGCGTGACGGGACCCGCTATTTCTACGACAATCCGCTAGCCAGTGAGGGCAGCGCACATCGGCAGGAGTGGTTTGGCGTGGCCTGTTGCCCGCCGAACCTGGCGCGCCTGCTAGCATCGTTGGGACAGTACATCTATGCGACGAACGGCGCCGACGTGGCAGTGCACCTGTACATCCAGGGCAACGTCCGGCTGACGCTACGCGGCCAACTCGTTGTGTTGCGGCAACACACAGACTATCCATGGGACGGCACGGTCACGCTAACCGTGGAGACGGATCACCCTGTCACATTTGGGCTACGGCTGCGGCTGCCAGGCTGGCGCCGCGATGGCGCTCTGCGCGTCAACGGCACGGACTTTGATCTGTCGAATGCGGCGCATGTAAACAGAGGCTACGTACGCATCGAGCGGGAATGGCGAAATGGTGACCGAGTGGAACTGGCGTTCCCCATGCCGGTCGAGCGCCTGTACGCCCACCCTGACGTGGCGGACGATGCGGGTCTTGTGGCGTTGCAACGGGGCCCACTCGTCTACTGCTTGGAGGATGCCGATAATCCGGTCGCGCCGCACCGCGTCGCCCTGCCGCCACATACGCCCCTCGTTGCCCGGCGAGAAGACGCGTCGCTTGGCGACATAGTCGTCATCGGCGCCCAGGCGTGCGCCAGCGACGAAGAAGGGTGGAACGGGGTGTTGTACCGTACAATACCGCCATCGCCTAAACCGTTCGACATGACCGCTATTCCTTATTACGCCTGGGATAACCGTGGCCGCGGCCGCATGCGCGTCTGGCTGCGCGAGGCAGCTATGGATGGCGACCACGACGCGCCCGGAGGATAAGGGCGCGGGTTAGCGTCCGCTAACCCTTATCATGTCCGTGCCACCCTCATGACGACAGCCTTAGACTCAACAGCTATCTATTGTAGACGCTAGCCTACCTGCCGGTTGGATGGGTGAGGCACGATTCCTGCTTTACATGACGCCATGGTCACACGCGGCCGTGGAGGCGAGCTAGAGATCGCGCTCCCATCAATGCTCCGCATCACCCCGCGAGATCACGCCCCATGAACGCCCTATTTGGCCCCACGAGAGGAAAGGTTGCTCATGGAATCACTCACACGGCGTACCTTGATGCGACGCGCTGGAACGGGACTCGCCGCGGCCGCGGCGGGGTCCGCGCTCCTGCCTACGGCGCCGGCCTTTGGCGCGACACCCGAGGCTACGCGCAGCCGGCTTACCGGCCCCTTGACCCTGCAGATGCAGGCGATCGCGGACGCGGCGCAGATGGGGCACCCGTTGCCGATCCAGACGCTCTCGCCCGACAACGCCCGCGCACAGCCCTCACCGCGCGACGCAGTGGAGGCGGTGCTCGCGCAACAGAACGGTCCACACATCGTCGAACCGGTCGGCAACGTGCAGCACATCACCTTCCCTGGGCTGGGCGGCCCAATCCTGGCCCGCGTCTATACGCCCGCTGTTCCGGGACCCTACCCCGTGATGGTCTACTTCCACGGCGGCGGCTGGGTTGTCTACAACCTGGACACCTATGATACCTCCTGCCGCGCCCTATGTAACGCGGCGGGCGCCGTCGTCATGTCCGTCAACTACCGCCTGGCCCCCGAGCATAAGTTCCCCGCCGCGGCCGAAGACGCCTACGCGGCGACGCAGTGGGCCATCGCCAACGCGGCCGCGTTCGGCGGCGTCCCGTCCCGCGTCGCGGTCGTGGGCGAGAGCGCCGGAGGTAATCTAGCCGCCGTGGCCGCCCTGATGTCGCGCGACCGGCACGGCGCCATGCCCAACCACCAGGCGCTGGTCTACCCTATCACCAACTATGCCTTCAATACCCCCTCGTACCTACAGAACGCCACCGACGCGCCGTTCCTGACGCGCGCGGCGATGATATGGTTCTGGCAGCAGTACCTGCGCACACCGGCCGACGGGGCCAACCCGTACGCCTCGCCGCTACGCGCGTCAAGTTTGAGCGGCCTGCCGCCGGCGACGATCATCAACGGCAACGACGACGTATTGCGCAGTGACGGCGAAGAGTACGCCGCACGGCTGCGTCAGGCCAACGTACCCACGACGCGGACCCTTTATACAGGCGTGTCGCACGAGTTCTTCAGCATGTCGATCGCGCTTCTGCCGGCGCGGTTGGCCGTGGCCGAGGTCGCGGCAGCCATCAAATCAGCCGCTCCGACCGGCAAAGGGTAAGAGTAACAGGCCGTGGGCCGCATAGGAATCGTAGCGCGGCGCGTTCTAAACGCCGCATCTACCACCATGAATTCATGAATAGGGAGATATCATGTCCAACGAGTCGAGGTCGCCGGTCGTGACCGACGCGTTTACATCCACCCATAGCCGTGCGCAGGCGCTCAAGGGGGCCGCGGCGGCCGCCGCCGGCCTCGGCCTCGCCATCCCAGGCGTCGCCTTAGCTAGTAGTACGCCCACAGGCGCGGGCGCGGCGATGCCGGAATCGGTCCAGACGGTGTTGAATATCGCCGCCACCGCCGAGGCGTTGGCGGTGACGGCCTTCTACAACGTGCATCAGCAGGTCGTGCGCGGCGTGTTTGACACCACGGGTATCGCCGTGCCAGTCAACGTCCTGGTCTCCGTGGTGCGAGCGATCCTGCGTGAAGAGCAGGACCATTATTCCTTCCTGATCGGCGCCGGCGGTAAACCGCTGCTGACCAGTTTCAGCTTTCCGCCGGCCATCTTGATCAACGCGATCGATGCGCTGCACTTCGTCACGCAGGCGGAAACGATCTTCGTCGCCGCCTACATGGCGGCCAACCGCGAATTCGCGTCGGCGGGCATGGCGACGCTGGCGCAGTACGCCTACCAGATCGGCGGTGTCGAGGCCGAGCACCGTGCGCTGGCGCGCGCGGCCCTGGGCGATCTGCCGCCGAACAACAAATCGTACGAGACGAACCTGTACGGCCATGTGGCCGACGCGGTGACGACGCTGACGAACTTGGGCCTGCTCAAGCCCGGCACGCCCTACCCAGGCGCGGCGGCGGTGGATCGCCTGCTGGCGACGACCGTGACCAAGGACGTCACGGCCGGCGTCATCCAGCGCCATCCCTAAAAGCCGGCTATTGCTTTTTACCCGTTGGGAACGGCCGTTCCCAACGGGTAAAAAGCAATAGCCGGCTAACGTTAACCTCGCCCTTGCCACCGGCGTCATGCTGTATGAACTGTTCAACCAGTGGATATCAGCAGCCGGCGGCCGTCATCCGAAAACGCGGTCGTACTCCGCTCTGATGATGCGGTAACACTCACACGCGCGATCTTCCAGGCGTGGGCGGTCCAGGATGGTAATCACGCCGCGCCGGTAGCGGATCAGCCCCGCCCGCTGCAACAGACCCGCCGCCACTGTGACCGTGGCCCGCCGGACGCCGAGCGTCCGGGCGAGGGACTCATGGGTGAGCGAGAACGTGTCCGCGCGCGTGTAATCGTGCGCCCGTAGCAACTGACAGCTACAGCGCTCATCAATGGAGTGGAGCCGGTTGCACGCCGCTGTCTGCGCCATGGACACCATCAACGCCTCCGTGTAACGGTGCAGCAGGCCATGCAACGGACTGCCTGTCGTGACTTCCCGCCTGAAAGCCATAGCCGGCATCCGCAAGGCAGCGCCCGCGATCTGCACGATAGCCCGACCGTGCGTCGCCTCGACGCCCAGGAACACGGGGAGTCCCACCATGCCCTCGTTACCCGTCATGGTCATCTCAAAAGACATACCATCGTCCATGACGATCAGCAGCGACACGGCGCTGCTAGTGGGGAAATAGACGTAGGGGATGGGCACGGCGAGATCATAGAGGATGTGCTTGAACGCGAGCGAAACGGGCTTCATGTGAGGCAAGAGGCGCTCGTACTCCACGCGCGGTAGGGCATCCAGCAGACGATTCCCCGACGGGCCGGGGGGATCTGTAACCTCAAGCAGAAACGCCTCCTCAAGGGGCGCGAAATGGGGACACGACGGGCGGCGGGCTCCACGAACACGCTCTGTGTTTAAGGGTACAGTAGGATCAAAGCACTGTCTGTACGCTAACGAACAGGACGTGGAATGCCCTCCCAGGACTACAGCGCTCTGGGGATGCGCGCCCTATGATTGTAATGGTGGGCGCCGTGGGCCCGACCTTAACTCGATACGATGATCGCGCATCTACTGGATACGGCGCGCCTCGAAGGCGGCGTCTTTCACCTCGCCCCGCGGCCGGTTGATCTCGCCGCTTTGGCGCGGGAGACCGCGGACCTGCTGCGCGCGCCGGGCGCGACACTGCTTGTCCAGGCTCCCACCGTGTTGTGGCGGACCTGCGATCCCGAGCGCGTGCGTCAGGCGCTCGAGAATCTCCTCGGCAACGCGATCAAGCACTCGCCCAAGGGCGCCCCGATCGTGGTATCCGTCGAGGCACGGGAACGGCGTGACGGTGAGTGGGCCGTGCTGACCGTGCGCGACGAGGGGCCGGGCGTCGCGCCCGATCTCCTGCCCACCCTCTTTGAGCGATTCGCGCGTGGACGCGACTCGACCGGGCTAGGCCTGGGGCTGTACCTGACACGGGGCATCGCCGAGGCGCACGGCGGCACGCTGACGGCTGCCGCCGAGCCAAACATAATGTCTACGCTCGGGCATAGGCTAAGTTTCGTTCAAGGAGCCTCAGTTGTCGCAACCGCTCCGCAGGCTCATGCGCGGCAGTGATCCCTTCCGTCTTGATCCGGACGATATGTCGTGCGATTTTCTCCGCGATCATCGACGCCACGGCGTCTCCGATCTGGTTGTACTTCGCGGTTAATGGTCCCTCGAAAACGTAATCCGCAGGAAACCCTTGCAAGAGAGCCATTTCGCGGACACTGAGCAAACGATCTTGTTCGGGATGGGTGTAGCGCCCGTTACCGACATGGGCGCACTCGCGCGTAATCGTTACCGCCGGCCGGTCCCACCATAACCGGCCATAAACATCGGGGAAAGATCCCCGCCGGGCGCGAAACATAGCCGGGATCAGTAAGTATCGCTTTTCATCCTCGCTACGGTACGGATCGTTCATAATGTCAGCCCAGGAACCACCATCTCTTGGAATAGCCTGGACACGATCGAACACTTTCGTCGTGAGTCGCGGCGCCATATGCATCAGATCATCAGGATGTTGCTCACCTGCTTCGATCGGTGGAAGATGACCAATAGCGTCACGTACTGTACACGGCCGCTTTATGGTTGCGGACAAGCCGACAATGGGCCCATCGCGACGCGCTATGATCAATGCGCGCGTACGCTTTTGAGGGAGACCAAACGTAGACAGGTCGTGAACATCCGCGGAAACGAAATAGTTTAGACTGTGCAGTCTATCCTGTAGATTTCGGAAATGGTGTTGCTGATTGCCACGCAGTAGCTCCTTGACATTCTCCATGACCAGAAACTCGGGATGCAACTCCGCGACGAAATCGGCTGTCCGTTCGACAAGTGTATTGCGGGGGTCGTCGCGCATATGGTTGGTCGCGACTTTTTGGGAGAATCCCGTGCAGGGCGCGCAGGATATTAAGACATCCAAGTCGCCGGGCGCGAGTCCGAGTTCCTCTCTGTACTCTCTTGGATCGAGGACTCGCAAATCCGCTTTTTTCGGGCGCAAACCGATATTGGCGTAGTACGTAGAGTTGCACTCGGTCGTTGTCGCGGCACTCTTGCCAAGACCTGGCTTACCAGCTTCCAAATCCACGGCGCCAACGATCTTAAAGTGCTCATGTAGGCGCCGGAATCCAGAACTCATACCGCCGCAGCCGGAAAAAAGATCGACAACAGTCCAAAGCATTTGTACCCAACCTACATCACGACAACATAACGCCGCTGTCCCACTTACAAAGACTGTATCAGAGGTCGCCGACATCCATTGTGGATAACTCCGCAGTATCCGCATGTCTAGCACAAAATGTAACACATTGTGAGACGGCATACAAGGGGAAAAGGATTGTATTGTTAAGTGTGTGACGATGTATGACGAAGACTAAACAACAGGCGACATCATGGCGAAAACACAGTTTCTCCAGATTAGGTTTACACCGGAAGACCGTGATCGTATCTGGGATGCCGCGACAGCTGACCACCTTGATCCTTCTACGTGGGCTCGACGAATTATCTTGCAAGCCCTGTCGCAGCGAGAAGCGCCCGATGCCACTCAGCAGGTTATAAATACGGACGACGAAACGGCATGAACAACATGGACCGGTTAGTACATATCACGCAAAACTTAACTCCTTACAAGGTTAAGGCTCTCATCATGATGGCTGATGCCTTACAAAGAAATATCGATGTCTCCATTGATCGTAACAGCGACATCCTCAGCGAAAGTTTTGTCGAGGCCTTCTCAACAATCCTGCTCATGCACCACGCAACGCACATCGAGAAATTCAACAAAAAATCCTTCGAGTACGCTTTTGTTCTTGCGTCTCGTGAGGCGGGGAAAGTGGCCGGCATTGAAGTCAACTCGACGTATCGCGGCGCTGACGCATGGGTCGCCGGCGTTAATTTCTCGCTGAAGACGGAAGCCTCTCGCAGAATCAGACAGGATACAATTGTCATCTCCAAGCTGATGGAGGCGCGTTGGATTCGTGACTGTATTACTGCCGCCGACTTTCGCCAAGGGGTAATGACCAACGTGGTCGGCCATCTGAGAGAGTATCAGCGGATTTTGACGCTGCGTGCGTTCGATGTCGCGGATGGAGTACGCTACGACCTCGTCGAGATACCGCTGGATCTATTGCTGCGAATCGGAACGTTGACAGAGGCCGCCTTCGGCCCAAGAAAAATGAACGGGGGCAGCAGGGCTGACATCATGGTGGACGGACGCCGAGCGTTTACTATAAATCTGGATGGCAGCGTCGAGAAGGTTCAGATTCTGAATTTGGCGACGAATCTATGCCACACGCACGGATCTTGGACCATAGAGCACGCGGTCATCAGGGACGACGAGCCGAATGAGTAGCTGAACCGGCGGTGGTTAGGACTCGTGCCACAATAACCTGAACAAAAGGAGCTAATCGGCTATACTCCAGAGATGGATGAGCAAGGAGTCCTGGCGTGCAAGCTGGCGTCGATCCTGCCGCAGTTGAATGAACGACAGC
>JAABUV010004258.1_pt1 | contig 17301 bp, 9 predicted proteins | sample 5559971 | NCBI WGS metagenome assembly JAABUV01 (sample SAMN10711881, study PRJNA513362) | rock metagenome | isolation source: Antarctica rocks | place: Antarctica: Victoria Land, Knobhead nord | collected 2015-12-19
TCATTATCGCTTTGATTGCTATTTCTACAATGAGTGATGAGTGAATCTTTTCACTCTCTGTTATCTTCTTGAGTCAGACTATTCTTAGAATCTTTAGATTTTCATGAAGTTTTACATTATCTTTTATTAATCTTTCAATAATTGTTTTCTGATTGTTTATGTTTGTTGTAGTGTGTATTTCATATGTCAGCACTGCAAAGAATTATTATAATATGCATGTTGAATTTACAATTTTCTTCACTCATTCTTAATTTCTTTTTAGATTCACATGCACATTTGAACTGATTACATGCAAAAAAATGTCTTTGCTTTTCAGCTTGCAAAGAAACACAATCAGATTTCTTTATTCTGTTGACGTGTTTATTATTCTTTGAAGAATCTGTTCAGTGATCTTCTTCTGTATCATTTTTATTTTTTTCTATTTGCAATCTTTATCATGATCTTGCATTTCTTGCAAAGTAATCATGAATTTTCTTTGAAATGCTGCTTTCTTGTTGTTGTTTCATCTTTTATCACATTCATTTACAATGTGATTTTCAATAATGAACGTATATTTTCTTGCATTTGCAACTGCTTGCTAAACAGTTGAATAGACATCTTCAGTTTTTATACATTTTTTGCAATGAACGCGTTTTGATTCATATAATGTTTTTCTTCTGACTCAAGTTGAAAATGTTGCATCAGCTTCATTACTATCTTTTTCCATGAAAGATCTTTGCTTTTCTTTTTCTTTAACATTGATATCTTTATCAATAGATTAATAATGTTAACTATTGTCTTTTCATTATTGCAAAAGCATTGTGATCTTGTGTCACTGCATTCTTGTGACTTGTTAACATCACTTTCAATCGTTTTCAAACTTACACTGTTACAACTTATGCAATTCATTATTATTTGATCATCTTCTGAATTCGCTCTGTCTTGCATGTAATGCTCTTTTTCAAAAATTTATTGCGCGCTTATGTAATTGTTTTTTTCTTATTATTATTATTTTCTTAAACTGGATCGGGGTGAAAAGGTAGCCGTTTCCGGGGGACCTGGACGCTGTTTTAACGCTCCCTCTGCACCGGCCCCCCGGCCGTGCCCATGCCGCCCTATATTTTTCATTCGCCCGAGGTTCGATGCCTGCGGTTTTTTAATCCCCGCAACGCCACGCCGTCCCTGCAGTTAATTCCACTTGTGTCTCCAACCCACCTGTTCAACATCCGGAGCTCGACCTTCCATGTCTTGTGTGGGCTCGAATCGTTCACGGACGCTGCGGCGTGGAGCGCGAAGGATGAAAAGGAAGAGAAGTGCAAGAGAGAAGAGAGAAGAGAGGAGAAGAGGAGACGGGGTCACGCTAAGCGCCGCATTCGTTTCTGGAGCACTTCCACGCCTATAAAGACCGGCCTTCTCTTTCCTTCCTTTCCAACTGCCTTCCCCCTTTGCATTGGTGTACTTGAGAATCTTCTTCTGTTCAGTCTCTACTTTGGCTGCTCTCAGAATCATCTGGGATGGTTCGTCGAAAAGCACCGCTCCAAGCCCAGAACCGGCACCCAAACTCGTCTCACGACGCGTCCACTGGAACCAAGCTCTCCGCTCGAGAATATTACAACCAACGATTTGAGAAGGTCGATAGAAACCATCGATCGACCACCCTCTACGCTGATACGACCAATCTTCACATCGATCGTCTTGAGGGATTGTGGAGAGGGTCAGTCACTTCCAATGTTCGTTCTCTGGGGATTTTGCTCACGTCGTCGATCTTCTTCTAGGTATTGCGAGGTCGTCGATATCGATCCTTACTACACACTCAAGAAATCTACGGAGGGCCGGATCAAGAACTTTTTTCATTGGTTGTGTAACAATTACTCTGTCAAGAAAATCAGTTCGGTCGAGACCTACTGGCATCAACTGAGTCAGTTATATATCAAATGGAAGGGTCGACGAATCAACCCGTTGACCTTGAAACAAATCTTCGATGTAAGTGGCCGGGAATGTCGATGCTCCCACATGGTTGACAAAGGAATAGTTCATCAACGGTTCACTAGCCGAAGAACACGGGCTGGACGACAGCGAAACCGACAAACCTCTCTTAGATGCGGAAGACTTCCTGGAGGTTTTGCGCTGTCATTGGGTGACGGACACAAATGCCTTTCCTCATGAACGGCAACGGGTTCAACTTGCGACGATCTTGCTGGTCGCTGCGTTCACTGGATCCCGACCAGGAGCGCTTCTCGGGATCACCTATCGGGACCTGGATTTGTTCGTTCAGCGCGATAAGACCACCGGGGAAGTGGCGCTCACATTGCAGCTGAAACTCACCAGAACCAAGTCCCGTAAGAAGCGCAAGAGACCGTGAGTGACAGCCAGGAAGCCGAGTCCATCAATCTAACTAGCCTACAGTAAAACCTACACATTCTTCGTCGATACGAATCCTGTTTTCTGTGCGATATCCCACATCATCAGCCTTGCCTGCGACGACGATGCCTTCCTTGCTCCCAATATGACCCCCGGGAAAGTTCTGACGCTGGGCGTCCGAAAGGGACTGAACTGCCAGCCCATCCCGTGGAAAGAGGACGTGCTAGAAGTGCCGGTGTTTCGTGGGCCGGAGCAGACCACACAAGGATTCCGAACCTCGCCCGATGAGGCTCTCACCTACGGTAAGTATCACGACTGGGTGAAACGGTTAGGAGAAGAGACAGGCTTCGTCCAGGTCATGACGACCTATTGTCTTCGGCGGGCGACTGGGAATGCCATCAACGGTGAGTCTCAAAGCTTCTGGTTCTGGGGAGCAATGATGACACGATTAACTGTCAGACGACCCTAATTCTAATGAGGCTGTCCGCAACCTGGTCATGGACCAAACCAACTCGGCCGTTTTCCACCGCAATTACCTGTCCCGCATGATCCGGTACCACACTCAAGCCACATACCGAGGCACGAAGCCTCGTACGGAGTTGATTCAAGCGGCCAACCGGATGAGCCGACTGATGGACCCGCGACGACCCAAGGGCCTGACCGACGGGCAGAGACAGTCTCTCCATGAGGAAACAGAAATCAAGGCGCTGTGTTACCGTCGGGACCAACTCTACAACCGCATTCGATCAGGGTTCAAGTTTCTGTACCGAGCAGAAGGAGAACAGATTCACGACGAGTATCGGGAAGCCAAACGGGCCGTGGAACGGCTCATCAAAGCACGAGAGCGGGCGCTCAAGAAGCAGATCCAAGCAGAATATGACGCCATCGCTCCGATGAAGGATATACAAGCGCAACTCGAAGGAAATACGGAGTCGGTTGATCAAACTGTTCTCACCTCAGGGCCTGTTCGGTACGCCTTCGTGGAAAGATCTCGCATCGCTCAGGCCTTCTTCGATCCGCCGTCAGCGTTCGGTGCCGAGGGCGACGTGGGTTGGCGGGTCTCGACTGTGAATGATCTGGTGTCTCTTTGTAACCTGCAAGAGGGCCGGTTTCGCAAAGCCAGTCGAAGACGAAAACCCCGGGTTATCGAAAGCTATCCGGATGATGCTGATGCGCAATCTACTTTGAACGCCGTCACGTCCGAGTCTGAGTTGGAATCCCAGGTCCGCCAGCTCTTTCCACTGACATGCAAACCTTATCAGTGCCTTCATTGTCTTGGAAATCGCAGTCTACCTTTGGACGAGCGACTCCACAACCTTGGTAGTAAATTTTCGTTGCAACGACACTTTGACCGCTGTCATACCTTTCGGCCAGGTGAGCCCTGTCCTTTTCCCCATCCCGAATGTGCTGCCGTTACGCTCAACAGCATGATGCATTTCAAGAATCATGCGGCCAAGGTTCACGGAATTTACATGTCCGAGAAGATGTCACTTGTCCCGGCGAGAGATGTTTGATAAGTCGTTGCTTCATCTCGCTCAGTTGAGTGCATGAGTTGGTTGTAATATCTCCATATCACGTGGCCATCGTCGTATGATTATGTATCTCTGCACTTTGCAGAACTGGAGCAGAATTTTCTTAGCTATGATGTGTCGTTTGGCTGTCCTTTCTGATGTGTCTGTGAACCTACTTTTCTGACCATCTGACCTTTGAATTTCGCTCCTGAACCCGAATTTAAACCTTAGTCTCTTATCCGTTGATCTGTATGGAATAATTGAAAGATTCCTTGAAAACCAAAAGATGTTCAAGCCAATGATATGCTACAGTTAACAGTAAATTAGAAGAACCGAGAATGAGACGACCTACAGAACTCCAGATCCTGTACCTTGCATTGGATAACTCATTAGATTTTGGGAAACAAGGGGTTTTGGCGAACAAGGGATTTTGACGAACAGGGGATTTTGGGGAAGCGGCAGGGGCGGGTGCATCAACCAGCAAATGGTTCTGCACTTCGTCATTGTATGAATATAATTTGTAAGCGCTAAAAGGTACGGAGGGGCTCTTTCCTAGATCAAGCTATTACTGCCTATTCACCCAGAATGACCAAGTACCAAAGCATCCATGGAAAAAACATAGGAATAAGAAGGGGAGAAAAGTTAGGACCGCATAAGCAAAACTTCACGTCGCAAGATCGCGCTGATGACTCGAATTTCTCTACCCTTGGAACTGTTCCCCGACAAGCAATTCGCCATGCAGAATTCTACCAAAGTGAGACTTTTCGAAACTCTGCCCTTTCCTCCTCAACGCCATCAAGATTCTCAGAAACCCAACCGGACTGATCGTAAACGGACATTTACTCTCCATAACAACGTCAAACTTTGGCCTGCCCCGTGGAGCGATGAAACCGTCGCACGCGGCCTGGATTTGCTCGTCCGGCGGGCGAAAACACAGTCCCAAGAACCGACAGACCGAAAGATAGTCCTTATAGCTTTCCAAATAGAGCTGACCGGCAAATATATTGAGCTGCATAACCAAAGGGGGTCGGGGCCAAAATTTGGGTACTGGGGGAATGGCACAAAATGAAAGATCTTCTAGTGTACGTACAGACATACTAACGCGAGCTGAGTAGACATGCAGGATGACGGTTTTGTGCTGGCGTATGGATGGCAATAATTCGTGAGCTTCGTATGGGCTCAGCACCACGCAGTCGACCGCATTGCGGTTCTTTCCGCTTGCGACCCAGTGGACAGGCCGCAGAAACGAGTCCAGAAGCTGATTTTTGGAAGTGTGTACCGTCCGGGCAAAGTCGGCCGTGACCAGCAAACGCGCCGGCCATTTGTTCATCTCGAGACATTCGATGGCGCTTGTGTTGCCGAAAAGCTCGAAGGCGGGCTGAAAGGCATCTGAACACCGGTCAAGAATACCCTGGTGGACAAAGCGCTTCACATCTCGATGAACGCTGTGGTTGTACGGTGTAAGTGCCAGCGGACGCTCAACCTGTCGCTCCTGCTCGTTCTCTGGTGAGAGCTCGCGCTCCTGTTCCTCCTGAAGTGTTGCGTTACTGAACGATTCCAAACCGAATTCTCGACACTTTGCCCGAATGGCTTCCAGTTGCGTCTCACGTTTTGAGAGTGATTCTTCCTTCACATTATGCAACAAGACTTGTTCTTCATTTCGTCTACTCCCAAATCCGTATCGATCCTGAAGACTTTGCGCCTCAGCTTCGAGCAACGACTTTGCGATGTCTAGAGCAGCGCCTCTGCCTCCACCGTTTGAAGACTCCGACCCTGCTATATGACGACGCTGATGACGCATCCCTTGTGTTGCCCACAAGGGAATGCATTTTCTCGTGTTGATGCAGGTTTCCGAAATACTCCATTGTAACACGTCGACTACCTCGATGGTATCGCACCGGGTTTTGCCGCAGCAGTGGAGAATTTTGCGTTCAACTTCCATTGGCCCGCAAAACATGACTGATTGGCCTTTCCCTAGCTTCCGCATTCGCATGCATGCTGTTTGCGTTAGCAGTGAGACATAGAATCCATGGGATTAGGTCATACCTTGTACAAGTCGGTCTTTGGTGAGGTCAGGTCCCAGTGTCACGGCGGCACGGTAATTTGTCGGTAGCTTCAAGTCCGTCCCTCGTGTGTGAGCCTCGTCAAGGTACACCAGGCACTGGTCCATCTGCTTCGCAAAAGGGGAAATCATCAGCGGTTCTATGATGCTGTCACGGCTCAAGACCGACAGATTATTACGATCATCGAAGAATACGGCTGCCTGTGCGTCTGATTCCGGAACTCGCGAGAGCCATGTGCGCACGACTTCCTCATTCTTCCACTCCAAAACTTGAGCTCCCACATCGAGAATGACGCGCACGGGCGGCTTCGACCTAATGACTATTTGCAGTAACGATTCTCCATCAAGGCTTTCCCTTCCGGACTCCTGCATGGCATGTTGAAAAGAATTTTCGGGCCGTAGTAGACAGTCGAGCACTGCAGCATTTGTGTGAAACTGCGGCGGGAGATCGCACTGACTTATGGACAGTGGTAAGATGTATCTGCTATCGTTTGTCCCACTGAAACCCGTCGTTGGGTGAACTTTCGCTCGTGCGATGTCCCAGCCCGAGGAAGACAGCTTGTGTGGAAACTCCTTCATCTCCTTTGGAAAGACAAGATGTGACATATAGAAGTCGATTACGCCTTTAGCGAGCCGCAACGGAGGGAAGACTATCTGAGAACACTGCGCAGGATCGCTCAGATTGATGCCAGTCAATTGTCGAAAGGCAGACGGTAATTCAGGAGCATCTTGAACCCATCGCTCATACTCCTCCTGGGCATGATCACATGCAAGCAGCTTTTCGAAGGCGATACGTAACTGCTCATCCGAAAGGCCACCATGGTAATAACTCAGACAGGTCAGAACGATGGTGGCATCGGGATGGCTGAACTCAGCCCGCGTTGCTGGATTGTCCTTTGCACGGTATGGTACGGCAAGCATGGTCCGCGACAGGTCCAGTCCGTAATTGACGCGCCATCGCTTCTGCTGCAGAGCAAATGCTAGAACCCCACCAGAAATCAGGCCTTTGAGAAGAAGCAAGCTTCTCCTCATCGAGTCAACACTGAAAACGTCATGCTGCAATGGCTCGGAGTCAGCTTCATCCATGTCGGGATCAGTGAGAAACCTAAACAGGACAGCTCGCACGTGTTTGGGAAGATTCCACACCGGCACTCCAGGCAGACCCGCTTCACACACTTCTCTTGCCACCATCTCCAGAAGTTTATCGGCGGCGAAGGGCTGCAGAATTCGTACGCGAGGGAAGCTTCCAGGGCAGGCAGGTGGTAGCTCCAAGCCTTGCGGGAAAAGTTGAAGGACTGGTTGTGCAAAGCGGCTCACAAGTCCTAAGACATGCTCGATGATGGCCCATCGGTCGGGGCTAAACTCAATTGCGCGTTGTGTGCCCATGGTGTATATAAGTTCGAACCGGACACTCAAAATTTCATCACTTTCGTCGAGAATATCACGCGAATTGTCCTCCAGCCAACGCTGTGTCTCGATCAGGACGTTGCCCAGCTCCGACTCATCAGACAGAAATCTTTCGAGGCCCATCAGCTCAAACGAAAGTAGGTGTTCCGGCTGGACAAGAAGTATCCCACCAGTGCGCATACATTCTTCGCACAAATCTCGGATTTGCCTCGCCTTGTGCACGTCCAGTCTAAGCGAACGTGAGGTTGGCATGTGGAAGATGCGTCTACCAAGCAGACCACCAAGCTTCTCCAGCAGCACATGGAACATCTGGGTTGACAGTGGTTTAAGAACGACGACCCGCACAAGCTTCTTCCCATCTGCCAGAGCCGCAGCCACAATGGGAACGATGACGGACGACTTTCCTTCGCCCATGTTCAGCTGCAAGATCGAATTCGCACCCGACGACGGTGAAATCATTTCTCGGGCAATTTGAGCTTGTACCTGTCGAATCAAGATGTTGTTTTCGATTTCGAGAAGCAGCCAGTCCGGATAGTGTGTTATGTCCCAACCTTGATGACCCGGGTTGCTAAGTTCGCTCAGCAGTTCCGACTTATTTCCGATGCACATAAGAAGGCGTTCGGCACGTTGCAGGGTCGATATTGCCAGGGCGTACTCAATCAAAGAAGCTTTCCAGTCGTTGCGCAAAGAGGCTACTTTGCCCCCTGCTAGAAGTTGGAGGAGCGACGTCGTTGACAGGCGGGGCCACATTTTCGACCCACAAGCCAGCCGACGCGTGATAGACGTCTCTGCCTGGAGGCAATGACAAATCGTGTGATACACATCGTCGACATGGTTCTTGCACAGCCTTAGGTGCTCTTTCAGCAGTGGCTTCAGTGCCTGTGGTGATCTGCTGAGTTTGACATCTGCACTGCCATGAAGCGAGTCGAAGCTCTTTGACAAATCATTGGCATATTGTTGCTCATAGCCACCTAACGATTCCGACAAAAGACGCACTAAAAGTGACTTGAGTTTGCTGTGGTCCGCTCGATCTTCGTGTTGCTGACCAACCCAGGAACCGAAGTTTGCAAAGGGAGCCGTAGAAGGGCTGGGAGCAGATCTCCTCATGATGTTATTTAAGTCGACGTGACTTCGCTTGGGACAATAATGGCACCTAGGCTGCGAGAACGAGTATCCCACCATGTTTTGGTCGTTGACATTCAGATCGTCTAGTATGTCTTGCGCTCGCCCGATATACTCTTTAAACTGAGCGTTGCGGTACCAGCTTTGGAACCAGCTCCGTGCATCCTCTGTAGCCTCCTGCACGGAAATGTAGGTGTTGAAATCAATGCTTACAGGATCGTAAATACATGCTTTGGGCCACTGACAAATGAGCGCATCCACGAAGAGGTTGATACATTCTTCTACAGCCGCTTGGTGGTCGTCCTTTCGACGTCCATCAGCCTCTGCAAAAGTCTCGTGAGAAAATTGAGGGAGCTTGGATTCCGGACATGAAGAAAACGGTCGTGCCCTGTTTTGAGTCACCTCTTCCAATTTCTTCCGGTCTGGTTTGAAGCCGTGCGATAGTTGGAACGACGTATAGTCTGGCGGTCTTATTACACGAAGCTTGGGAACCGTTGCGAAAGCCAAAAGTATCTGGACAAGGTCTTGGTTTGCGTGCCGCGAATACATTAGTGTGGAGAGAAACATCATGATTCTGTATTTATCTGTGTCCACTGCACTATGAGATAAAGCGGTCTGTAACGTACACCAGTCTTCTGGGAAAAGCTCGGCGAGCGGATCCAGCCATTTGACAGCATAGCCTAGAGGAAAGGTGTCTTCTGTTCTGCAACCACGGAGCGGCTTCCCCCATGACTCGATCTCACGGAGCAACTGTGAACAGCCTCCCAAGTTTTTAGACCAGCCGTCGACCAGCTTCGCAATGTGACAAACTAGGAACTCTTGTATGCTATTTAAATGGTCTCGGGCAGTATAAACGACATCGTGCTCTGCTGTATGATTCTCAGCCCCAAATCCGTGTACGCGATAGGTAGACTCCCGGATGGCCGCCCTCTCGAGTAAGTGTCGGTCGCCACAGATGTCTGCATTTGGTAGGTCCGCGGGTTTATCATGAAATACGTCAAGCGTTCTCGCTTGATCGAAAATTGACCACACGGATTTGTAAAATGAACTGTGCTGTGAAAGTGGAGACAGTGTCTTCCATTTTACCTCCTGCATCACTTGTAAGTGCCGTGGGTAATACTGACGACGCGGGGTCAGTCGTGCAAGGAGCACCAGTAGGTCAATTTCCATCTGCTCAAGCCTGAGAAAAGACCGGACGGAGGGGGATGCGAGCGTATAAAGGGCTTCTTCGGTGCCAGTCCGACCAGTAAGCTCGTCGGTTAGGCAGTGAGCTGTTACAGCGTGAAGATAACATTTGAACAGCTTGCTCTTGAGGCTGCCGTTGTCAATAAGTCGTCCGATTCGACAGTCAATATCGTAGAGATAATACGAAAGGTGTTGCGTTGAAGTGTTAATGTGGACACGTACGTGAGGGTCCTCTGATTCGAACAGGACGTCGCCGTGAGGAATGATGACGCTGCGTAACGAGTCGTTATTTCCCCGAAGGACTAGCTTGTTGACCAGTCCGGTAAGGGTGCCAAACGATTGGTTTGCATCCACGGTCATCCCTCGGAATTGCTTCGATTCAAGCTGCATGGCGTCTTTTCTCAGGAAAAAGTCAAGCTTCAGTCGGGGCAAGTGCACCTCCAGCACTTCCGTTTCGCAGTTAAGTATGATGTGTACATGAGTTGCAAGTTCTAACGGGCTCAGGATCGTTGACACGGCCTTTGCTGTGGGTGTACGAAGGTCTATTAATTTCGACGAACCCCGGATCAACAAGTTTCCTCCTTGGCTGCCAGACCGCATCTGCCAGTTCTGTGATGCCGGCGTCCAAGCATTATGTAACGGTCGCCATTCGACAAAGCCCGTGTCAATGTCCAGCCAATGCACGTAATTTTGAACGAAAGCATGTGGAAAGTCGCCGTCTAAAGCGTGCACTGGAAGTAATTCGTAGACCTTTCCTTGTTTTCTTGCCCGAATGATGAGTTCGGAGTCGTGCATGCCAAAGTACAACTGTTACAATGTTTATTAGCAACATGAAGAAAAAGAAAAGAGGAAGAGAAAAGAAAAGTGTAACGTTTACTTGGTGGTCAAATAACTCATTCCGGGCTTCGAAAACCGTTCCACTCATAGTTGACGGGACAACATCGAGAACTTTCTGTCTCGCGCATCAATCGATTAGCTTCCCTTTCTAAGATATTGCGAACAGAACACATTTCTTTACCTCGCCAAATAATCGACGGAAAGTGGAATGTGATTCGTACGAGTGGGGAAGCCTTGTGAGCGGCGATCCATTGACAAGCAAACTTCCATCTAGCAGATTGTAATGAACCATCATCGACGAAAGACCACCTTCATTAGACGTCTCCGTCACGAGCCACCGCTCGCTGGGCGTTTCTAAGGCCGTCCATGGTGATCCTGGTTGATATCCCGCCCAAAGTCGACCAACTGTGCTATCAAGGCCGCCGCGGACCTCTAGAATCCGCTTGCGCAGTAGTGGTTCGAGAAGACATGACAGCCTCCAATGTCGTCGCAATAATGCTTTGATCGGTGCAGGCAGATTGTCTATGACAGCTGGACACCGATCGTGAACGATGATTGAGCATTCAGTCGCGACTGCAATGTTCTCGTCCGATTTGAATAGATAACGAAGATGGGGAGGATCAACATCAAACGTCCCATAACAAGTCAAAGCCATTTCAAGCGTCAGTGCATTCAAGTTTTTCAGCTCCTCCTCTTCCTGTCCTCCCTGCAGCTTTTGCCCCAATTCGCGGGTCCAGCCCAACGAGATTGCTCGTACTCTTCGCAGAAAACGGGAGCAATCCTCGCGAACCACGTTGCAGGAAGAAAGAGAGAAGAGTCGAGATGCAAGAGCGACAAAAGTGCGCGCCGCTGCGGCACCCTGCCAGTTGCCCTCGATCGTACCAATCGCATCGCCCAAGACCGACAGCAATGATTTCCCAAATTCCTCCTCTTCAAGGTCGGCGTGGGATTCTCGACAGACTTCTCCTTTGTTGAGGGGCCCCACCTGCCATGCGGCGTGAGTGACCAAAGCGTGCGTTTCCTGGCAATTAAAGTTAAGGACACGAGCGGCGAGTTCACGAGCAATGTTCCGCCATTGCAGTCGATGACCTGACCGCAAAGTTCCAAAAGCGTAGAACTCATGCATCGTCAGCGCCTCAGGACACTCAGCTTGGCTCGCAATAATCTCGTTAGAGGTGTGGATTGTGTTGTTCACAGCGTACTGCAGTCCTCCATACGGCCCAGCTGGAAGCTTGAGTGTGCACTTTTCACGTACATCGTAGCAACCTAGGAGCTCTTCCGTCCATCTCGATTTCTTCGAATCGTATAGAGTATAATTCAAGCCGTTGTTAACGCATACGTTAGCCTCACTGGCCAGAAAAATTTCCTGACGTCGATAGTGCGAGATAACAAAAGGTTTCGTCATCGATGCGAGCTGGACTCTTCCTGCTTGCGATTTGACGAATTTGCTTAAACCAACGTAGCTGTATAGAGGGTATACCACCTGCTCCCTGGTATTGCCTTGACGAGGAGATCGAGCGCCAGGTTCAACGGAAAACATGTCGACAAGAAGGCTATACGTGGTATCCCGCCATTTGCATATAATGGTGGGCACGTCGAGTTCAAATACCACGGCCTTCGCCTGCAGGTCATTCTCCGGAAATGGCCATTCATGAACATCAATGCCGAGGTATTTGGCCTTTGATTTCAGCTCGCATTTCTGACAGGAGCCGCTGTGTTCAGTAAAGTTTCGACGTCTCCGCCACTGAGAAACGTATTGGCAGCCCATCCCGTCAGACTGCTTCATCAGGTTGTGATACTCCTGAAGTTTCTCCGTTAGCTCGGATATTTTTCGAAACCGTTCATTCCGCGCTTCCGCCTCGATCTTCCGTCGTAATTTCTGGTGATGTGGTGACTGCTGGAAGTACCGTACGGCAAAGCTCTTCGTTGTATCGACAGACCGAAAGACGGAGGGATATCCCAATATAGCTGCTTTTCTTCTCGTTGCGAGATGCTGTTCAACGTGGAATAATCGTTCCATCTGAAACTTCTTGGGCAACAGCAGGGGCTCGAACAGCGACGGCGGGAACTCTGGATCGTAGTCATGTAATAAAGGGTAGTGATGCAGCGTGCACTTGTCAAGCGCAACCCACAAGTCCATCGAGGTGAGGAGCATCAGAGAGATGTCTTCCGGCATATCTGCATAAGCGGAAGAAGCTACCGACGTGTAGGTGTCAATGACCTCTGTGAGGGCCGTGCAGGCGTCTCTGCGTTCCATGTTTGCCCGCAGCCAGTCATGGAGAGAGTCGCGCACCCAGAATTCCAGGTCTGCAAGATGCAGACGGGCTTGGCCACCGTCCAACCCCATTAACAGACTCAGATCCGGCAAAGTTGAACTGCTCTGCGAGACACGGCGACCACAGTATGACGTAAAATGGTGGGAGGTTGAGGTTGACGCCGACCGCGCTGGCACTTTCGCCAGGTACGGCCGCAACTTTGGGAGTGTTAGTTGAGTATCGTGGAGGAAAGACAACTGCGATGGGAGCCAGTTCAGCTGCGTCCCTAGGGGATCCAGATTCTTCTCCACGGAATCCCATCTGCGAACCAATTCATGTTGGACAGCCCCCATTACCGTTTCTACATACTCCAACCAGGCAGTTCCATCCACTGCCCCAAGTTTCAGCGCACGGCGGCTGATCTTTGCTGTCATAATAAAGAGTACATCACTCGGTAGGGAAGCTTTCAGAGCGCTTTCCAAGATGTGGGCCATGAAGAAGAGCATGAAAGACTTGTACCGCATGTGTGGCTCCTCATCATTGTTGCGCAGGAGACTCGTCTGCAATGCAACGCGAAGGAAGAGCCATAAAGGGGAGCGTCGCCACGGTTTGAATGCACCCTTCCACAGGACGTCGTCGCGAGTGTGCTTGTAGATGCGAGGAACATCGAGCGGCTGGCCAACGGCTCGTAGAATCCCGGTGAGCATCTCGGTGACAAATCTCGGGTGCACTGTGTCCCTGGTCTCAATGACTTTCGAGTGCGCCTTTTTTGCAATCGGCCAGACTTCCTTGGGCGTCTCAGCATCAAGCTTCGTGAGTAACTCCGACAGCGATTCAACAAAGCTGGCATCTGCAATTCGGTCTTGACCAATTGCCACAGCTGGGCCGGGGAAGCACCGTCGCAGCCGGCCCCTGGTCTCGATGACGGCCCCTGTGGTTGGCGAGATTTCGAACGATTCAAATGAATATTGGTTTGAAGATCTCCGGACGATGAGCCCAGCGTTCTGGGCGCGGATGTGCAATGCGAGAATATCTAAATCAACACGAACTATATTTAGCACCTGCTTCGTCCTTAAGGGCTGGTTCATTTGTACCTCCATCGACCATTTTCCCCAGTGTTGTTTCCACCTTTTCGGCAACCAGTCCTCCAAAGTGGTCCCGTAAGTCGAGCATGTTGCCGACCATCTCGATGCAGGTGGTCCATTCCGAGCGCTCCTGCTCCGGAATATGAGCTTGAAACCATCTCAATGCTGCTAGCACCCTCTCTATCAGAGCAGCACTTTTCGTAACATCGTTGTCATTGTTCTGCGGTAATTTTGGAGGGAGGAAGACGTGATTGATGATGTAATTCAGCTCTTTACACATTTTAATGTCTGTTCCGATGGAAGTCTTTAGTGTGAGAAAGGAATGATCGATGTGAGCCTTCTGCTAAGAGATACAAGATAAACAATCTTTCTCTTCGTGTTTTAAGGTGACAAAGATTCGAGATTGATGTGCTGGACAAAAAGCGGGGGGCTTAAACCTATAGGGCTCTACATATATGACTAAGTAATGCGCGCACCCGCTCGCCATGCCAAGCTTTGGAGATTTAAATTTTGTTTCCAAAGGAGACTCTCCGAAGTAATCCCTCGCTCACCAACGTCTTCACGATTCAAAACATCGCTTGATGAAGACGCTTCATCGGGGACAAAAATACATAGAATTGCCGCAACATTCATCTGACGTCTCGAGAACTTTTCGAAAATAAGATCTGGTTTCGCAGATTAACAATCGTGAAAGAATAAGTAAACGTTACAAAGAGCTTATACATTCAAGACGAATGATCTCCTGGACGGGCTGACAAAACCTGAAGTCTTACTCTCGCGGTTCTGCGGCCAGCTAATAAATATCTTGACGGCGAATGCGGCAAGGTGTGACTTAGGTACTGTGTGTTTATATGGTGGAGGAGGTGTGTACATTCGGTTCGGCATCTTGGATGATATTTCTAAGGCGGTGGATGGTAATCAAGGGACGGGTTTCTGTACGGGTGGTGGTGGAATGGGAGGAGGAGAGAGGGGAGAATCGGTTGGACATTGGGCTTGAATCTTCGAGTCCTTCGCCTGATCAGAGCTGTGATGTGAGCGATGGCTTTTGCACGAACATAACTCGTGGTCTCTGCTCATGCCATAGGTCCACTAGAGACATCCAGAATCGGAGCGGTAGAGTAGTCTCTCATAGCTGCCCCTATACTGTGTGTCAGGGTACGTCATAGGCTTAGCCCTAGTGCGGCTGAGAAAACGCCAAAACCGACTACTTTCAGAATGGTCGCATTAACTAATCGCTACCCATCATCCACTTCGGCCTCCCAGCATTCACTTCTGGCTCCCTCTACACGGCCAGCTGTTATTCACCCCATCAACCGTTGTTCACACCACCAATCGTGCATTGATTGAAGGATGGACCTACGAATTGAGGGATAGGCCTTAAGAGAGGACCTTGGTTGAGAGCCCTTAATTGAGGGATGGACCTATGAATTAAACCATATCAACTGTCACCGTAATTCTCACACTGCGCCAAACCTTTATGTAGAGAGATCTGGGGTGTTCTTGTTCCTCTCCGTAGGATGGAGGGCTGTATACCGAAACCCCGCCGAATGCTAGGCGGCATAGCCAGCACAGGGGGAAGTTTGTCGTATCTTACCAAAGTTGTATGGTACGAAGATTGCCCAGCTGATTATAGACCGACCCTTTTGGAAACGACGGAAGGATGCAACTCTCGCGGCTGTTGGGAAGGCGGGGGTTGATGCGCAAGACGTATGGTGATGATGTTGACGTAGGCTGCAACCGAGCACGACTACCTCTAGACTTTTCACTGACTCCTGAAAAGCCAGCCTGCAAAATCACAATGTGTACCAATCAAAAATATTCTCTGCTATGATTCGCCGGCGGAGGTGATTCTTGCAGGAAGATGCATGAATGAGTCATACATGGTGTGGAAGATCGAAATGGCTAGCCATCTCCATCATGCAAGCAGTAGAAAGCATTTTCAGTGGCCGTCAGCTGGGGAGTCCGTTGTGTGGTCATAAAGACCATCAAATTTATGTGTATTTAAGGGATCAGTCTTGCTCGTGTATTAGCATATTTCTATCAGTATAACTCGTATCACTTCCCTGGCAACCATTATATACTTTCCGTGGGTCAAACTCTGTTATATGCTCTGGTGACCTTGTTGACTAGGTTCAGTGTCCTTTGCATTCCACGGAAGCCTGTCGCAATCATGCCAAAATTGTATGTTGCTATGTACCGCCCCGTGGCCGGTAATTACGAACACTGGGCACTATACCTCGAGAACAATTCGGAACACACCATCTACGAAGTCACCGGTGAATATCCTCACTTCAAGCTTAACGTCGTCCCTGGTAAACCGACATCCACAAACCGACACAGAAGAAGCATCTTTGTCTACGATGTCAATGCGACCGATATCCCAGATTTTAAAAACGCGATCTCTTCCATGAAACCCAACAATTCCATTTCCCATTGGACCTGTCAAGACTACGTGATCGAGAGCCTCGATAAGCTTGAGGAGGAGTGTGTTATTGATGGAGATGAGAAAGCATACATCAGCGCTAAGAAGCAAGTCAAGACACATTTTGGACCTCTTTGAGTGGCCAGCATTAAGACAAAGCATGTTTGCAGATATGACTACTGGCAAGACTGCCTTTGACTTGGGTTGAATGGATCAATCATTATTCTCTTCCCTCACGAACAGCTATCATCATTTCTGTCGTTTATTTAGAAGAAAGTCGAAAGTCGAGTTTAACCCAGTAAAGCGAGCGAGCCTTAAGCGCAAGCTGTAGATTGCTGAAGCCTATAAGGAGTTAGCACCATGAAGGAATTGAAGTAGAACGCTATCTCTTTGAAGTTCGGCCGTATATGCAATCCTCTTGCCGACAACTTTACTACCACCTTCCCTACTACATCTTAGATAGAAGGCTTCATGCTAATTAAAGCCGAGCTCCACGGTTAGCTGGTTTCACAATAACGATCACGTGACTCATCTCCCCCACCGTTTTATGCCTATCCTCTTTTTCCCTCCTTGCTCGTATTCCAGGATAATCCACATGCGCCCATTGCTTTCTCGACATCTTATTGCGCTCCATCTATAATGAAACGGTCGCGAGCATATGAACAGGTTGACTCACAGCTGTATAGGCCAGCAGCCACTAGTTTTAATGCGAAGGTCCTCCGCAAGCTCCAGAACGCATTTAACGCAAATTCCGATGTCGACCTACTTTCCATATTCCCAACGGAGTATTCTGCACGCCTAAGGAGAAAGAAGAAGCAGGAAGCCGGTGAATATGCTCAAGTCGGCGTCGTCGCACCTGTCAATACCATGAGCGCCCCTACCGAGCAAGATCCCACCATCAACCACCACACGAATGGATTGGCATCATCTATTGGCATCGCAACGGTAGTGTTCCCTTTGTCAGAGTCAGTTCAAACCCTTCTTGGGGTACACGCGCATAACATCAGCAATGGACAGTCCCAGTCTTTATCGATCAACCTTAGCAACATCATCAAGATCAGCGAAATTATCTGGC
>JAABUV010004259.1_pt1 | contig 17300 bp, 24 predicted proteins | sample 5559971 | NCBI WGS metagenome assembly JAABUV01 (sample SAMN10711881, study PRJNA513362) | rock metagenome | isolation source: Antarctica rocks | place: Antarctica: Victoria Land, Knobhead nord | collected 2015-12-19
CTGCGGCGCGCCCAGTTGGTGTTGCCGCAGCCGGGGCAGGTCCAGTCGCCCTCCTTGAACATGCCGGGCGGGCCCTGCGGCGCGGCGGCCACGCTGCCGCGCCCGCCGCCGCCGCCGCCGCCGCCGCCGCGCCCGCCGCCGCGCCCGCCGCCGGGCTTGGCCGTGCCGCAGCGGTTGCACTTGCCCCTGCGCTCCCACTTGCCGTCAGGCGTCACAGCTCACATCGCGTGAGCTCCGCCCGATTCTAGTCAAAGTGTTCGCGCAAGCACCTGAACGCGAAGTTCGTGTTGCCGCAGCCGGAGCACAGCCAGTCGCCGTCGCGCAGCACCTTGGGCGGGGGCGGGCCGCCGCCGCCGCCGCCGCCGCTGGGGCCGCCGCCCGAGCCCGGCGGAGGCAGGGCCTCTTCGCCTGGCGGCGGCCCCGGAGGCGCTGGGAACGCTGGTGCGGGGTGCTCGGCCCAGGCCGGCGCGGCCGGTGCAGCAGGGTCAGCGCGCGGGTCGTCACGCGGCGCGGCGCCAAAGCCGCCGCCGTTGTACGCGTCGCCGCGGCCGCCCCCGCCCCCGCCCCCGCCAAACCCTCCACCGCCATTAAACCCTCCGCCGCCGCCAAACCCTCCGCCGCCGCCGCCAAAGCCGCCGCCAAAGGCGCCGCCGCCGCCACCGCCGTACCTGTCCTGCCTGTTGTTCTCGGCCAGGCTCACCTTGAGCGTCGAGCCTGCGGCCAGCACGCCGGGCTCACCTAACCCAGCCCGCGTTGCTCCGGCGAGGCCCAGCTTGCACCACACAGTTGAGAACGGAGGACGGCGGGCAGGCTGCGCTGCTGTGTGCGCGGACAGCCCGGCCGGCGCACCCCGGAAGTCCTTGCCGTTGAACCACTGGACGGCGGAGGCCGCTGAGAACGGGTCCTCGTACGAGACGGTGCCGTCCCCCTGCCGCCCCGCCCGGCGCTGGTAAGGCGGGCGGCGGGTTGCCTGTGTCTCGCGCTGTTGAGCACTGCTGAGCGGCGGCACAGACATGTGCCCGAGCAACCGGTCAGCGACTACGCACGGTGCACGCGAACGCGCTACCTTCAGCGCGCCGGTGGCCTTGTCGCGGTAGAGCCAGATCTTCGGCTTGCCCTTCTTCTTGTCCTGCTTGAGCAGGCCGATGGTGCCAAAGTGCGCGGCCATGTCCTCCTCTGTGATGCCCTCTGGCAGGCCCGCTATGTACACCATGTCTGTTGCCGGCTCCGTGAAGCTGAGCGTGTCTGGATTATACGCCATCGCGCGACCGCTGTGCGCTGCTGTGCTCGCAAGGCTGTCGCGGTGTAAATCAAGCTTCAACCGTCACACACTGACTGATAAGTTTCCGCTCTGTCGCCCGAGCGCAGTGAGCCGCAAATGCGTTCTTGCGAGCATCAAGCACGCCTCTGCACAACTGTGGCCTGACCAGCTACCTTCTTGCTTGACAACAGTGCTCACTCGCTGGATAGAGAACAGGCGTGATAGAGGCTCACCATTACTTTGCAACAAAGTCTTGCTTGCCCTGGAGGCAGAAAAGGGTCAGAGGCTGTTAAGTAGGGCTCTTTCTGGTCATGGCAACTTCAGCACAAAGTGTAGCAGTGCCCAAGGCCGCAAGCCTTAAGTGAGGCGCCTGGCGCCAAGCCTCCAAGAACCCACTCCCCGACCGCCCCGCTTGCAGCAAGCACCTCCATCAACACCTGAGCACCAGGATGCGGCTGATGCAACCTCCCGCACAATGCTCAGTATCGGTCGCGGTCGCGGCCACCGCCGCCACCGCCGTACCCGCCGCCGCCGCCGCCTCCGCCATAGCCGCCACCCCCGCGATCGTACCCTCCTCGGTCCCTGCTGCGGACCGGCGCGCGCACGCTAAGGAGCCGACCGCCACATGTGCCCTGTGGCAACTAGCGCCGCGCAGCGTCACCGCCGCGCCCGCTACCCTCCAAATTTCACACAGTCTTCCGCTAGCTCTGCCAGGTGATCGAGTCACAAGTGCAAAGCGCGACGGCGTCCGCTACGACGGCGAGCACCACAGGTATGCTGCACCCTGGGCTCGTATCAGTTCAGCCTGACGACAGTCCGCACCGACACGAACAGCAGAGATCGCGCTCCACCGAGCGCGATCTGGTGGTGACCAGATACTGCGCAGACTACCGTTTTCAGGCCCCCCCCGCGCATGCACCTGCCGCCGCCGTAGCCGCCGCCATCTCCGCCGCCGCCGCCTCCGCCATAGCCGCCACCCCCGCGGTCGTACCCTCCTCTGCGCACCAGCGCGCGCACGCTAAGGCGCCGACCGCCACATGTGCCCTGTGGCAACTAGCGCCGCGCAGCGTCACCGCCGCGCCCGCTGCCCTCCAAATCTCACACAGTCTTCCGCTAGCTCTGCCAGGTGATCGAGTCACAAGTGCAAAGCGCGACGGCGTCCGCTACGACGGCGAGCACCACAGGTATGCTGCACCCTGGGCTCGTATCAGTTCAGCCTGACGACAGTCCGCACCGACACGAACAGCAGAGATCGCGCTCCACCAAACGATACTGCGCAGACTACCGTTTTAGGGTCAGGACCTGCGCGGGCGCTGCACCTGCCCCCGCCGTAGCCGCCGCCATCCCTCCGCCCGCCGCCGCCGTAGCCGCCGCCGCCGCCGTAGCGGCTCCCGCCGCCGCCGCCATACTTCTCGGGCCTAGTCTCGGCCAGGCTGACGGTCAGCGTGGACCCTGGCGCAGCCAGGGTATCCCTGTCAGCTCGCACGGCTGCGCTGGCGCGCACCGCACCGCACACGGGAGGTGGTGCGAACGCAGCGCAAGCGCGCTGCAAGCCCTGGGCGCACGGAGCTGAGCTACAGGGCGGACGCCAGCGTCGTGTTTACACGGGCACAAGCCCCAGCTGGCCCTCGCTCGCCACGACCGCGGCAGCCCACGGGCAGGGGCGCGGGCGGAGGAGCGGCCCGCGCACCCTTGAAGTCCTTCCCGTTGAACCAGTCCACGGCCGACGCAGCGGAGAAGGGGTCCTCGTAGGACACCGTGCCGTCCCCCTACAACCCAGTGCCACAGGCAGGGGCACTGTCAGCGCCTGCACCAGCGCGCAGGACACAGGAAGGTCCACGTGCCAGAGGGAGCTGCCACTGTCTAGCGTAATGGTTTGACGCTGGCCCAAGCCTGTCACAGCCCGCGTGCGCTGTGACTGTGCGGCGCCCGTGACGCGGCACGCCGTGCGCTGAAAGCCAAGCCACCGTGGCACCCCAGGCAATAAAGACCAAACCTGTGCAGCCCAGCGCAGCAAAAGCGAACGGCGACCTGGCGCATGCGCTACCCCAGGCGACCGGGCGCGACGATCGCGACTGGCTGCCGGCTGGCCGGGCGCTCTCGCGCGCCTTGAGCGCGCCGGTGGCCTTGTCGCGGTAGAGCCAGATCTTCGGCTTGCCCTTCTTCTTGTCCTGTTTCAGCACGCCGATCGTGCCAAAGTGCGCGGCCATGGCCTCCTCCGTGATGCCGGGCGGCAGGCCGGCAACGTATATCATGTCCACGTCCGGCACCGTGAAGCTCAGCGTGTCCGGGTTGTACGCCATGGCGGCTGCCCAGCGGTGCGCGCGCCGCGGCCGCGGCCCAGCAGCCCACTGGAGTACGGCGCGCACTAGCTACACCGCACTGCTCACCAAGGTCAGGCTCAGCACCGTGCACTGAAGCGCTGCACCCTCCAGATGCCTGCCTGGCGCCTCCTTGAACGCGCCACAAGTATGCACCAGGTTTGTGAAGTAAGCTTGTCCCCTGGTTACTTTGTGTTCATCAAAGTGCACACTTTGGCACTCATCCATGCCTGTGCCTGGGTGCTGCCTTGGGGGGTTTTGAGGTGCCACCCAGCGTGCATTGCATTGTGCTATGCATTGGCCATTTATACCGGGAAACGCTGTGTCCCACTACGTACCAGAGTAAGACAGCTCAAGTGCTCTCCGCGGGCGCCAAGCCGTGGGTGCGCAACTTGCAAAGCAGAGAGGTGGCTAGGGAGGACCGCCGTTCTCCTGTCCTTGCAAACTTACCGCGCAGGCCAGACAGCAGACCGCCCGATTGGAGATGGCACCGGCTGCGCCTGCCAGCGGTGCACGCCCCACAGTTCGGACGCTGCTGATAGACCTTGATGGCACGCTCTACGACATAAGCAACGGCTATGAAGAGCATGTGAGGTATGCACGCTTGTGTGTGAACATAGCAAGCCCATATCAGCCAAGTGGGGCAGCTGAGGCGGGCAGTCCCTGCGTTGGTGGGTAAAGCAAGTCATGCATGCAGGCACGCAGGCAAACTCACGCCCTGCTCACGACGCATTGGCATCGGGCCTCCGCTATGTAGCACCAAAAGGCCCCGCAGACCTGGTGACCAAAGTCCGGCCTTGCGCAGGCAGAACGTGTTCAGGTTCATGGTGCAGCGGCTGGGCGTGGCAGACGTGGCGACGGCGCGCGGCATCTGGAAGCAGCACTTTGCCACCTACAACCAGAGCCTGCGCGCGCTGCGCGCCGGGGCCGGCTTCCGCTTCGACACGGCGGAGTACTGGGACTGCATACGCGCCGGCGCCGGCGACTTTCTGAGGCCAGACCCTGCGGTGAGCACACGCGTGTGCAGCCGGTGACTTGTTGCAACAGGCGGCCTCCTGCAACGTGTCCTGTAGCCTTCGAAGGCGCAAAGGTGCTGGTTCACAGCATTGCAGATGTGGTCATATGTGGAAAGGCGTGCGCCCGGCTCGCCGACCCGGTGTTGTGCTGCGCGCAGCTGCGCGCGCTGCTGCTCTCCCTGCCACAGCGCAAGTGGGTCTTCACCAACTGCAGCGAGGCGCACTGCCGAGCCGCGCTCAGCCTCCTGGGCCTCCAGGTGCGTGCTGGCGCCTGCGCCTGCGTCCGCCAAGTCGAGTGCCCGTAAGCAGCCAAAGTTTGCTGATACACGGTTGCAACTCATTCATTCTGCACCTGTGCCTGTCTGTTTGTGGGCGGCAGGCAGCGCCTGGGGGCACACACGAGCGACATCAACAAGGTTCCACCAAACCGCACCAAAAGTGCACGCAGAGCCGCACACCCGCCGAGCACGCAGCGCAGCCTGAGCCTGCAGCCCTGCCCAGCGGCGGGCCGCGGCGCTGACGGGCGCGCCGCCTGGCCAGGGCTGCTTCCAGGGCATCATCGGCGCGGACGCGATGGGCGACTCGGCCAAGCCCAGCCGCGACGCGTTCTGGGTCGCGCTGGCGGCCGCGGGCGAAGCCCCCGGGCCCCACATCGCCATGTTCGAGGACAGCCTCAAGAATCTGCGCACCGCCAAAGCGCTGGGCCTCGCCACGCTGCTGGTCGGCAGCGCGACGGCGGCCGAGGAGGCGGGCGCCCCGGTGGCGCTCGGGCGCAAGCCCTGCCAGGGCTTGGGCGGGGCCGCCGGCGACGTGCGCGGCCTGGGCGAGACCGGCGTGGGAGCCGGTGATGCTGCGGCAGGTGGGGCATGCAGACCCTGCCAGGGTACCGGCGAGGACGCGCGCGCTGAGGCCTGCGTTGACGCCGCAGTGTCCGCGCTCACTGAAGCTGAGCTGCGGCGTGCCATGCCCCACCTGTGGGACTGGGACGGCGACAGTTGGGAAGGTGCTGGACCTTTAGGGGCACACGGTACAGCAGCGCTGCATTGCACTGTGTAGAGGTTTTGTGGGCTTGGACACGAGCAGCTATGCGCATGCATGCGGGTGCTGCTCTTGCGCTGGAGGGCATACCCGCGAAGTGCCTACATACATTTATTTGCTGCACGCAGAGCTGATGTACGGCGGGGGATTGTCAGCCTGTCCCTGTGTGCACAATGCATGACCTCCCTAGCGAGCTGGCACATCTGTTCTTGTAGCAACATCAGTCGTGAACGCATATCAACAATCATGGTAGGAAATGAGTGACGCGAGAGTAATGAGAACGTCTGACTGCTTACATTGCAAGGACACTTTTATTGCATTTTGACATGCATGCAGACTGACCAGACAGCCAGTCTGGTGAGCACCTACACTGCAAGCCAAACGCACACCATCACGCACCCCCATTGCTGCGTCAGGGCATGCGCATGGGGCGGGGTGGCCTCTCCTGCACCGCAGCGCCGGCGCCGCCTTTCCCGCCCCTTGCCAAGGCGCGCCCACGCGCATCAAACAGCTTCCGGCGCCGCGGGGCGCCTGGAAAGCGCAGCCGGCGGCCACGCACGACGGGGGTGTCCTGCTCGCGTAAACAGCTACGCTCCCTGGTACCATGCTTGGCCCCACAGGCAGCCACAGCAGCATCCCCAGGACGGACGTCCGCTGCACAGGCTTCCGAGCCCGCTGCCCCAGCTCCGCTGGCCGCTGCGCCAACTGCTGGCCGCTCCCCGCGCGCGGGCCCCGATACCCCAGCCACAGCAGCCAGAGGCCCTGAGCCCTCAGCATGAGCGCACTGCATGGCAGCAAGGCCACCCCCGCCATGCATGGGCCCCGGCCCAGGCACCTGGCCAGCGCCAGGCGCCGGCGGCCCCGCAGCGCGTTGCACGTCCGCCAGCACGGCAGCCCATGCGTGGGCGGGCAGGCCGGCGGCTGCCGCGCCCTTCGCCCAGCGCAGCGGCTCAACGCGGTTGTTGAGCACGTGGGGGTGCCGCCTGGCCAGCTCGTTCGCTGGCGCCGGCCCCCTGCCGTTGCCAAACGCCGCGCTCAATCGTGGTACTCCAGCAAGCCCTTGAAAGGTGTTGTGCGGGAGCACCTCATCCCTTGGGAGCAGTGTACATGCCCAGGGCATGATACCCTGCTAAACAACGCGTCAGAGTACCGCGCTGGGCCCCTGCTGCCCCTGCTGCCATGCCCGCCTTGCTGTGGAGGCTCCTGCAGTATTTGCACGGTTCCTGCCGTGTGAAAGGTTCGAGTTTTGCAGGGACCTCACAAGCAAGGCGGGCTTCACAGCAGGGGGGTTGAGCGCGTTGTTGGACGCGCTGTTCAGCACGGCGTGTATGCTTGTGCTGGGGAGACCAGCCAGGTGTGCAGGAGCACCTGCTGTGGGGCAGCAGGGCCAGGATTGCTTGGTCCCACCGCGCCAGGTAGGTGGCGAGGTAGGGCAGGTCACGGTAGCGCGCGTACATGCGTGCAAAGTTCACCAGGCGCTGCATGTGCGCTGGGCTCCCGATGCTGCGCTGCTCGCGCCAGAACGACCTGCTTGGGGCCCACGTGACACCTTCCTCGCTGACGAGTGTGGGAGTGACAGGGGAACCTCAAGTGCCTGCGTGCTCCACAGCAAACAAAGCGCACCGCAGCTCCTTTTCGCGCTGCGGTTTGAGAGCGATGCTGAAGCGCTGATGCTTTGTTGCCGTGTGCAGGGTGGCCAGTTTCGCCCCGGCGGGCGGAAGAAGCCAAGCTGCATGGGCCCGCACGTCGGCGCCCCTGCCCCTGGCACAGCATGTCTGTATTGCTTCAGCACGTCTTGGTGTCACACGACCTTTGAGTGAGCGCTTTACAGAGTGCAAGGAGCTGTAAGCACACCCGCTGCTTGTGCAAGGCACAGCATGCTTCGTCAAAGCTCGTTGGCCCTCGAGCAGCTGCGCCGCTGGAGCTGCAAAATTGTGCGTAGGCTCCCGGCCCGCAAACAGCAGCCAGACTGGCACAGTGCCCAACTGCTTTGACCCGCGCATGTACCACCTCCCAGCAGTGCCCTGATATGTCTATCCAAGGCTCTTTGGCTGCTCTGCGCGTGTGCTTGAGCGCGGAAGGCTGGGCTTCACCAGTGAGTCCGAGTACAACGCACGTGCACACTGGCGGGCAGAAGATAATGCATAATCTGTGGGAAAACTTTCTCATGGCTGCAGCCTGCAGCCAGTGCTGGACCTAGAACGGCATCTGGTCTGTCCTGGTTACTAGAGCCTGATGCACACAGCACCCGAGAGGGGTCTAGAAGTCAGAGCTTCGAGGCAGTGCCTGCATACTGGTGTCACTGCACGCACGTGGAGCTGCTTAGGTTGCTCCTTGACGGCACTGCTTGCACTGCCTGCATGAAGTGATGTAAGTCGCGCGTGATGGGGCAATCAAGTGCGCACAGCGTAGGCACGCTTGAAGGCGGAGCGCGCGCTCAAAATGTTTAGCCTGCGGAGCAGGCACACAGGGCCGGCCGCAAAGCCTCCAGAGCGCCATGGCCGGGGACATCAACAGCCAAGGCATGCGCACGCCTTGGCCCTGTCGCTTCGGGCCCTCCCTTATGCGAGTGCCAGCACGGTGGCGCAGCTTATAGCGCGCTAGCTTTGGAGACAAGTCGCTCGGAGCTCTGCATCGTGATATGTAGGTTGAGTCGCCGCGCTGCCTACTGCGGTGTCTGCACCGCTCTGCTCACCTGCTTCAGCAGAGCTCCACCAAGGCTCCAGGCAGGCGATCAGTGGCTTGCATCCTGTGCAGGGCGGAGAGGCCGGTGCGGGGCCTGAGCGCGCGCTGGGCGTTCCTGCTGCTGCTGGCGGCGCGCCTGGTCAGCGCGCGGCTCAACCTCGTGCACGACTGCGACGAAGTGTACAACTACTGGGAGCCGCTGCACTTCCTGCTGTATGGCTCCGGCATGCAGACCTGGGAGTACAGGTGCCATAGCGGCTGCCCATCACCTTCCTCCTTATGAAGGTGCCCTGCTTGTGCTGGTATTTGCAGGGCCGGTGAGGCTGGCTGCAATGCTGGTTTGCTGGGCCGCGTTAGCCTGCCCAGCCTTTCACTTCTTAATGTGGGAGTGCCAAATTTAGCCAAGCATGGCCGTCTTGGTGTTCGTATGGCCTGCGACCATAAACCTGCCGCGCGCAGCTCCAAGTACGCGCTGCGGTCCTACCTGTACCTGCTGCTGCATGCGGCGGTGGCGGGCCCTGCGGCGCTGCTGTTTGGCACGGGCGCTGGTGCTGCCCTACATGCACGCCACAAAACTTGTTCCACACGCCACATGCCGTGTGTGCTACAGGCGACAAGGAGGCAGTCTCTGACCATAATTGCAGCCATGCAGCACAAGTCATGCAGGCAGGCTCGCAATGTTTCGCATGTTGTCAAAGTCCATGCTGCAGCTGAACAGACATGCAAGCCTTGTCAATGCCCGTTTCCCACAAACACCTTGCTGCGCATTGAACTGTATCGCAGAGTAACATGATAGACTGCCAGGCTGCAAGTCTCCGAGGCATGAGGTGGGGTGCCGCAGGCAAGGTGTGGGTATTCTACCTGACCAAGGCGGGCCTGGCAGTGCTGTCTGCCCTGTGCGAGACCGCGCTCTACCAGTGCGCCCCACATGTGGCATGGCTGTCTGCGCAGTCAAGCTGCATGCAAGGCGCGGTGTGCTGCAGCAGAGCGGCATCCTTATAGTCATGCCTTGCACCCTGCATGTGTGTTTGCAGTTCAACACAAATTGTACTGCAAGCGTGCGAACGCGCACTGCAGCTGCACATGTTGCCGTCCCTGCTACTCCGCACTTGCACACCCGCTGCCTGTGCTGCTGACGGCCAGCACGTCCGAGTCATAGAGCGCGATCTGCGTAATCAGTCACTGCGACGTGCTTCTCTGCCCTCCACGTGCTTATGCGCTTCCCCCGTCCCAACAGCATGTAGTACGGCCAGACAGCTCACCCGCAGCCTCATGCTCATACACACCGGCCACATCTGATGTGACGCAGTCGCTGCTGTGGGCTGTCACATGGCATGTCTGCCTCCCCAGGGCCACGCGGGAGGCCGTGGGCGGCTGGACGGCGCACCTGCTGCTGGCGCTGCTGGTGCCGTGCGCGGGCATGTTTGTCGCGGCCACCGGCCTGCTGCCGAGCAGCTTCGCGATGGCCTGCCTCACCGCGGCCGCCGCGGCCGTGCTGCAGGGCCGCCCCGCGCGCGTCGTCGCGGCCGCTGCTGCTGGCATCGTCTGGGGCTGGCCCGTCGCGGGCGCGCATGCCTGAGACCCCTTTCCTTGACCCTTGTCGGGTCACACCCATGCGGAGGTGTTCTCCACTGCAGACGCCACGGCCGCGGCCGTCACGGCAGCTGCCGCGCTTGAGCGCAGGGCCCGCGTGCCTGTTGCCACGGACCTCCGTGACGGTGCGCGTGGCGGTCGCAGGCGTGGCGTTCTTGCCGTACGCCGTCTACGTGCTGCTGGCCGCGCCGCTGGGCCGCGCCTTCGGCACCGCCCTGGCCGCCCTGGCGCTCACGCTGGGGCCGCTTGTACTTGTTGACCGCGCCTTCTACGGCCGCTGGACGGTGCGGGGGAGTGTGGCCAGCCTGGCGCTGCAGCTCTGGCCCGCCGTTCCTGCGCTGCATGACACTGAGTGAGCAAAATCAACGCTCTTAGCCTCAGCACCCTTGCAATTCTTGCAACCACATCGTTAGGTGTTTGTGTGTGCGTGACATGTGTACCTCACTGCTGGCGTGCCTCCCATGCGGAGGTCGCCTTCCGCCAGATTCTGATGACGCTGCGGCGCTTCTGTGTGACTGCAGCCGCTGTCCTTGTCTGCACGTTGTTTGCGCTTCTGGCCGGTCCCTGTGGCACCCCCGCCCTGCAGGGTATAACACCCTACATCCCCCGCCTATGCAGGTGTCGCTGCTGAACTTTCTGCGCTACAACGTCGGCGGCGGCGGCGACAGCGCGCTCTACGGCACTGAAGGCGCGGGCTTCTACCTGCGCAGCGGCGCGCTCGCGCTCAACCTCGCGCTGCCGCTCGCTGCGGCCGCGCCGCTGGCGCTGCTGCTCCGCCGCGGCCACGGCAGGCCCGGTGCGGCCCGGCTGGCATGCCTCCAAGGGCGGTTGATCGCTTCTGAGCCTGTGCTGCTCTCGCTGAGCATGTGCGCCACAGGCCGATGACTGCATATCGGGTTGCTTTGTCTCCCTTGGAGAGGAGCAGGTGTTATCTACACTGGTCAGACTGGCCGCCATGCCTCCTGTCATGCTTGTCAGGTTAGTGAGGCACGCTGCAATGGGGGTGGGTGACCTGCGCAGGCGGGCGCGCGCGCATGGCTGTGGCCCTCGCGCCCGCGCCGCTGTGGCTGGCCGCCATCAGCGCGCTGCCACACAAGGAGGAGCGCTTCCTGTACGTCATCTACCCGCTGGTGCGCTCGCCGCGCCCCGCCCTACCCTACCCCTGCCCTGCCCTGCCCTCGCACTGCTGGGGCGCGCATTGCCTGCTGCCTGCCCCCTGCCCCGCGCCCTCGCCGGCACTGCTGCGCCGGGCGGGCGCGCCTGGGCGCTGCAATGACGAGAGCGGCCGCGCCGGCCGCGGTGCCCGCGCTGGGCGCGGGCTGCCGCGCCGCGTGATGCTGTGGTGGCCTGGGCGGCATGGCGTGGGCGCCGTCACACGCGCTCGTAGCACGCTCCGCTGCCCAATGCCTGACTCACTTGTATCAGATCCTGGGAGGGCCCGGCTGCACAGGTGTGCCTGGGTGCGGCGGTGGCCCTGGCGGCGGCGCCGGCCGCGGTGCGGCTGCTGGGCGCGCGCGGCCTGCCGCGCGCCGCGGTGCTGTGGGCGGCGTGGGCGGCGCCGCGCGGCGCGCTGGCGGCCGCGGCGGCGCTGTCGCTGCTGCGCGCCGCGGCGCTGGTGGCGCACTATGGCGCGCCCATGGCCGTGTACCGCCGCTTGCCAGAGGTGCGCCGGCGCCGGGAGCAGCCATCTGTGCATCCATGGCAGACGATGGTGGCCGGATGTTCACGCGGCACATTGCATGGAGCTGCGTCCCCGTGGCCGTGCCCGGCCTGCTGCTGCCGGCGGCTGTGTTTCTCTATTGCACGCCCATGCTGGCTTCGGCTGACGCTTGCCGCGGCGCGCGCAGCTGCCGGCAGGCGCCAACGCGACCTTCGTGTGCGTCGGCGATGAGTGGCACCGCCACCCGTCCGCATTCTTCCTGCCGGGGCCTGCCTACCGGCAGGCCTTCGTCGCGTCTGGGTTCCGCGGGCTCCTGCCGCGCGCCTTCGACCTCGCGCAGGCGCGCAGACGCTGCACTTGCCCGGGCCCAGCAAAGCTGCTCGCATGACGGGGGCGGACTTGCTCGCATGGCGGTAACGACACAAGCGCAGTGGGGGCTGCAGGGGCGGCTCCCTGCAGCATAGGGACCTGGCTGTCGCCACCAGCATGGGTCCAGGAGGCAATCCTCTGCTTTGTGGAGCGTTGCTCAGCGTGCCAAGGTGCGCACGCGACACACACGCATATCTGACAGACTGAGACAGCGCGGGCGCTGAGCAGCTTGCCAGGGGCGAGGACCGAGATGAACTTCGAGCCTGTTCTGGAGCCCGTGTGCCTATCCCCTGTCTGTCGCGTGCGCCCAGGGGGGCACGGCGGCGGCGCCGCCCGAGCTCAACGACCGCAACCGTTGGGAGCCTGCCAACGTGTGGCCCGACGCCGCGCGCTGCGACTTCTTCGTCGGGCTGCGGGGCGCCGGCGAGCCGCCGCTGCAGGGTATGGCCCAGCCAGCCTGCGTGCCGCCCGCGCAGCAGGGCTGGCGCGAAGGCCATGATGCAGCTGCGAGCCCGCTGCAGACTGATGCAGCCGCAATCGCACACAGAGCACATGCGCCTGCTCCGGACAGCACTTTGGCAAATTGTGTCTGGGCCCAGGCCGTACTTTTGGCGGACTCTGTCCGGGCCAGCCCGCATGCAAGACGCAACTGGTGTACCGCACGTGCGTTGCCTGACCTGTGTGTTGTGGCGGCATACGCTTGGCCATGTGCTGCGCGCTGGGCCGCGCTCATGCAGACCCGGCGGACTGGGAGCTGCTTGCGGCGAGGGTGCTCGTTGACGTGGCGCGCTCGCGCCCGGCCGGCTGCTGCGCGCTTCTGAAGCTCCACTCCATGTCTCGCGCAGACCCGGCGGTGTGGGAAGAGGTCGCGGCGCGGCCGTTTGTGGATGCGGCGCGCTCGCGCTCGATGCTCGCGCGCGCTCTGTACCTCCCGCGGCTCTCGCGCAGCCGCAACCACTGGGTGCAGTACACGCTGCTGCGGCGCATGGAGCCGCCTCGACAATGCCATGCGGATGGTGAGCATGGGGGCAGCCGCCATGCCGGGGCTGCAGAGGATGAGCAAGCTGTGTGACTGTGCCGCAATGATGAGCACACCTGACACCTTGTGTCTGCACCACATTGAAACAAATGATTACACAAAACCCTTGTTTACTGCAGCCCCTTGTCAGCTAGAAGAATGTCCAGCATCTCCCGGAGCCCCTGCCATTCGTTGGCCGCAGGCGCGACCAAGACGTTCATGTTGCCGCTATCAGCACTTTGTGCTCCTGCGACCAAGCCTATCCTAAGCGCTTTAATGCCAAAAAACCCCTTGCAGCGCAAGGCTTGCGCCTTTGTTCCGAACCTTGCTCTGAAGCCAAAAGCCAAAAAACCGACTCCCACGTTACCCACGATGAGTGAACCTGGAGAGAGACATAGCTAGGAGCAGACCCTGGTCACTCCCCAGCACGGCACAGCCGTCCCACGTCTGGTCTATAAACCGAGCCAGTATGAGGCGTGTAAAGTCAGGCCCCAAGTAGAGCTGGGCATTGCCCCACCAGCACACACACACACACACGCCCGCTTGTTGGTCTTCGGCTCTGGGCCAACCATGAGAATTCGGCACGCTCGAAATGCGCCCACAACAATGTGTCGCGTCTGTGCAGAGCTGTGTGCCTCATCAAACCAAGCGGAGCACGCTGGCCAGTCAGAACCCGCTAGTAACAGACTGGAAGGACACGGCATGCACGCTCCTGAGTTTTGGGCCTGGGGTGGGCCAGATCACAACAGGCTCGCCTTGCGCTTGGGGTACATAAGGCCGCGCCTGGACAGCAGAGCTGTGTGCTGCTCCGAGCGCAGCATGCTGGCCGATCAGAGCCTACTCAGTGCAAGTAATTGTGATGGAGACATGCATGCCCGGAGCATCCGGCCTATGGCCGCTCACCCTACTTGGCGCGCTCGCCTCGCGCGCCCGTTATACGGAAATTGCGTGTGGCAGAGCAGGATGCCTCTCTCACCGAACAGGTGACATGCCATCATCAGTGCTTCAGCGTACATAGCGTTTCCCAAGACAGACACGCTTGCTCTGAACCCTCTGGCCGAAAGCCAAAGAGATACGGCTCAACAGACTCGCCGTGCGCCCGCAAACAGCTGGCATTGGCCTGGGCGGGGCTGTGTGCCTCATACAGAAGTGAGGGCAGCGTGCTGGCTAGTCGAGACCGCACCACTCCTGTGCAAAAGCCCCGCGGGTTGCCCTGTGCTAGAAGGCTCTCCGATCAGTTTCAGGGGCAGCGTCTAGCAAAGCTGCGGGCTACGTCCCATGATGGGCAGCCGCGCCACCACCACCCTAGTCAGAGAGGGCTGCATCAGCCAGACCTGGCTGCGCGAGTAAACACGACACACGGAGATGGTGCCCTATCGCGCACCCTGCTCCCCGCCTCGCACACGTACAGGCACACCTTGGCTGCGTGCCAGGCGTTATCGCAGGCTTTCTGCAGGCCCGGCTAGCACAGCTGCAAGTTCAGGGCATGCCCAGGCCAGACGCGCCATCCCCCGGGCAGCTGCGCGCATGCCGCGCAGCGCCCCCATCATCCTCCCCGCTCAGCACCCCGGGGGCGCCCTCCATTCCCACAACTAGCATACCTGCCGGCGACTGCGGGGCGCGCCCCCAGCAGCGCACGCCGGGGCTGCCGGGTCGCGCGCGGCGCCGCCGCCTCAGCAGTCAGCAGGAGCAGCAGGCGGCACGCGCGCGGGACGCCGAGGCGCGCGGCCGGCAGCACCGCCGCGGCGACGGCCGCCGCGGCCGCCGGCAGCGCGCGCCGCACGGGCGGCAGCGAGACCGCCAGCGCCAGCAGCGCGCCCGTCGCCGGCAGCCGCGCCGCGCACAGGCACAGCACCGCCGCCGCCGCGCCCACGCCCAGCACCCTGGGTCGCGCGGCGCGAACGTCACGAAGGCGCGTTGGCTGAGGACGGCAAGCCGGCTGTGTGCAGCGCTGCTTGGGCGCACAGCGGCCGCGGCCTGACAGGCTGCACCGGCGCGGCGGCCAGTGTCAGAACAGCAGGACACCACAGGTGACCAGCGGGCGCCAGGCGGCCATGGCACCACCGTGATGCGCTTAGCTATGAAGCTCCCTGATAAAAAAAACCACTCATGAGCCCTTGTCGCGGCCATCCTGAGGAGGGCGGGGGCGGCACCGGCGCGGCGGCCGGCGCAGGAACACGAGCGGCAGCAGGCAGGCGCAGGCGTAGTTGAGGCTGGCCGGCGGCGGCGGCAGCAGCGGCAGCGGCTGCCCGCGCGCGGCCAGGCGGTCGCTGACGTGCAGCGCCTCCAGCACCAGCACCAGGACGAGGTTCACCTGCGCGCGCGCATGGCCTTGGTTGAGTACTCTGTGCACACTCTACACCCCCAGCCACGAAAATCGGGCTCCGGGGTCACCAGTGCGCGCATCAGGCCCTGATCAGGCAACACACGCAGTCCCCCCCTAGCGCGAGGTCGGCTGCTGGCACACGGACCCCAAGCACACGGACCCCAAGCAGGGCTAGCTCCCTCGTGCGCACGTGCGCGCCTGGGCAGCCAACACTCGCGCGCGCAGGCTCCTCCAGTGCCGCAAGCATGCGCGCTCACAAGAGGCTCACCAGCACTCTTCACAGCGCACACTCAGCAGCCAAGAAGCTGCATCGGATGGCTGAACAGAGCTGGGCAGGCAGGCGCGCGCTGGAAGCGCACGGGCAGCGCGCCAGCAGCAGCTTGACCTCGTCGATGCACGCCACGTGCGCGCCCAGGCGCCGCGCCAGGCCGCGGCCGCGGCCCGGCTTGCCGGCGGCGGCGTCCGCCGCGCCGGGCGCGGGGCCCGCGGCGGCGGGGCCGCTCGCCGCGCAGCCGCCGCGCTGGTCCGCCAAAATCTCATCCTGCAGCTCGCTGTCGCACGCCGAACAGGCGGAGGAGTCGTCGTACGCGTCGTCGTCTGCGGCAGCACACACCCCAAGAGGTCGGCCGCATTGCAAGCGCGCCTGTGCTGAGGCCAAGAGCAGGCGGCATGCAAACCTGCCTGCTCCGCCCATGGCCTGCTTCACCTGGTACGGTTTGAGCAGGTCGGGCTCGCGCGCTGCCAGGCGCACGGAGGCATGCACTACGTACTGGACGCACGCGGGCTTGGTGGAAAGTGAAGGACTTTGGTACTGTGATGCGCTACTATATCATTTACCCGTTAAGCAAGCCACCGGGCCCCAGGACCATGCTTGCGCCGTCACCCTGCGCGAGCGCGGTCGGTGAGTCGGCGACCAGGACGCACCGTCGGCGAGTGCGACTCTCGCTGCGCACAGCGCCTCGCGCTTCAGCGCCGCGTCGCCGCGCAGCGGGATGCGCGCCGCGATGCTGCGCTGCAGCCTGTTCGACTGGCGCGCCAGGTGCGGCGCCATGAGCTGCGCCAGCAGCAGCAGGCGCGCGAGCAGCCTGCCGCGGCAGCGGCGTCAGTTGGCTGCACTGTCACCCTCCAGACAGGGCACCCCTGCCCACGCACAGCGCCAGCGCTCCTCCCCACGACGTTCTCCTGACGACGGCAAGACGCGCAATGTGTCAAGGCAGAGCCGCAAGTTATGACGCTGGCGCAGAGCAGGCGCAGCCAACGACTCGATCTGTTTGCAGGGCAGCACAGGCAGCGCCTGCACTGCCCGCAGCGCTGTCCCGCCGCCAGAGCGGCAGGACAACAGGCGCAGGTCACCGCACGAGCAGTCAGGCACGGGACACGGCGCCAGGCCGTGGGGCCGCACGGCGCATCCACGACGGCGTCGCCGTCGGTGCCCAGCGTAAGCACGGCGCACGCGCCGCCCTTGACGCCCGGGCCGGGCAACCCTGGGCCCGGCACGGGCGCGAAGACCACCGACTCGGCGCCCACGGCAAACGCATCCTCCAGGTCGCCGTAGCGGCTGGGCCTGGTGCAGCGCAGGTGGCAGCTCGATACAGGCGCTGAGCGAAATGCATCCGTCCTATGGGCCACCAGTGGCTGAGCAGGGTGCTGACAAACAAGGCGCGCATTCACGCGAGGCGACAGCGGATGAGCAGATGCCAGGGTGTGCCACGCAGCCCATGGCGACTCTCCATGGCGAGTCGCAGCCGTGGCCTTGAGCGTGCTTGCGTGGTGAGGGTCATGCAGCAACAATAATTCGCGGGGAGCTCAGACAGCTGGTCCACATAGAAGGCAGCGGCCCGGAAGCGATTGCGCAATGTACTGCTCGGTACCGGCAGAAACAGACGTGCGCACCGCCGGGACTCGGCAGCGCAGGCGCAACAGGCCACAGCAGCCAGGCAAGGCGGCGTTCCCAAGAGCCAGAGCGGCGGCTCTTCGCCCAGCAATAAGTGACCGGCCGGGCGTGCAGGGGCG
>JAABUV010004262.1_pt1 | contig 17297 bp, 18 predicted proteins | sample 5559971 | NCBI WGS metagenome assembly JAABUV01 (sample SAMN10711881, study PRJNA513362) | rock metagenome | isolation source: Antarctica rocks | place: Antarctica: Victoria Land, Knobhead nord | collected 2015-12-19
CCATTCCAATTCGGCTAATCTGGTCCACGGACGGTCTCCTTTGTTTGAGATCAACACCGACCTCACTCTGGCACACCCGATGCCGCCGGGGGCCGTCCACACCAACAACAGGGTGAGCCAATGCGGACCATGGCAAGGATTCGGTCCAAGCGTTCACACAGGCGCTGCCGGTTAAGGCGCGCGCGGACCGAATCCTTGCCATGGTCCTTTGCGCGCCACGGCGGACGAGAAGGCGCGCGGCGAGGCGCGGCGGACCGTGCAGAAGGACGAGCGGATTGCGGCCGAGTTGGACGAGCGGGTTGCGACCGAGTTGGGCGCGTTCAAGCAAGCGGTGGCGCAGTGGTTCGGGGAGGAGGGCGTGCGCGAGATGCTGCGGGCCGGGGGACGACCTGGAGCCGTCAGCGTTCCCTCAGTTTTCACCTGAACAGCAACCGGCCGCGGATCGCGTGGCGGAGCTGACGGTGACACTCAGGCAGGGCGAGCGGGCTTGCGCCAGCCTTGCACAGCGTCAAGCCGAAAGCGAGCGTCAGGGCCAGCGCCGCGGTTCACCCAGCTGAAGCCCCCACCGTGAACTGACGCAGAAGCGGTGGTCAGTAATCATGGAGCAGCGCCCAGAACGGTCAGGTGAGCGGCTTCCTCGGATTGACAAGGTATTTCGCCCCGGTGCTCCGCTGCGCGATAACCCTCAGGGTGTCGGGGTCCAATAATTCGGTCATGGAAAGTTCACCGGCGAATTCGCAAGCAAACGTGCTCAGCATTTCCGCTGAAATGCGCGAGCGCAAACCATCCAGCTGTTCGACCTTCATCCGTTCCAGCTCGTCGAAGATCAGCCATCCGCCGACACTCCATGACATGCCATAGCTTCTGTCGAGTTCGGATGGCCGGGTATCGAGTCCGCCGTAGAAATAGACTTGCTTGTGCACCTTGGAGCCGTAGCGATTATAGTCGAAGACCTGTGCGAGGCAGTGCGTCTCCATGGCCGAGAGGATCTGCCCTGCGAGCTTTCCGCCACCGACAGCGTCGAAGGCCAGGGTGGCGCCGGCAGCTGCGACCTGCGCATTGAGCTCGTCCGCGAAGCTGGACGAGCTGCTGTCGCAAACATATTTTGCGCCCTGATTTTCGAGTAGCGATACCTGCTCCGGCCTGCGCACGACATTCACGAGCGGGATGTCGTCCTGCAGGCAGATCCGGTTGAGCATCTGCCCGAGCGAAGACGCGGCCGCCGTGTGAACCAGCGCGTTGTGACCTCGCTTCCGCATTGTTTCAATCATCGCGAGTGCCGTCAGGGGATTGATCAGGACGGCCGCTCCGTTCCCAATCGGGACCCCGTCGGGGATGGGCAGGAGGTTCCTAGCTGGCACCACGCGGTAGCGGGTCACCATGCCGCCTCCCATTACCGCGACGGGCTTGCCGATCAGGTCCTCATGGCGTTCTCCCGCGGCGACAACGATGCCTGCGCCCTCGTTTCCCACAGGGAGCGACTTTCCTGTACGCGTGGCGAGCGGCCTCATACGTTCAGGCGGAATCTGGAAAACGGCAGTTCTGTCTTCGCCTTTTCCGGTAATAGCCCCGCTCGCAAGGTGGGCGGGTCCAAGCAGCATGCTGATGTCAGCCGGATGAAGGGGCGCGGCGACCATTTCGACAACGACCTCGTCCGGCCCGGGATCGTTCAGTGCGGTGGATTGGAGAGAAAGATGCAGCGTGCCATCTCGCCGCACTTCGGAGCGAATGCCGACGGTTAACAGGGCTAGCTCAGACATCTGCCGCGCTCCGGGCTTGCTCATGCCGCATCCATTGCAGTTTTGGGATCACATCTCGGCCGTCTGAACGGATGGGCTCGACCAGCGTCAATTCGAGACGGTTCGACGTCAGGCTGATGCGACGGATCTGCGTTTGCCCGATCCAGTTCGGAAAGAACGACATATCGATCACGTGGCTGAGGGTCTCCGCGCTTTCGTCGACGACGAACTTACCGGAGTAGCCGACGAATGCCGCGGCCGCCGATAACTCCTCTGAGGTAGCGTGGAACCAATCTCCCGATGCAAAGGACGGCCGTGAAGCCACCATGAGCTGGACCGACATCCATCCTCCGTGATCGTAGATCAGCCGGCCTCGGGCATCGTCTCCAAACGGATGACGCGGCGGGGAGCCATCGACGGGGTTCTCCACGTAGCTCCCCAAGCTCCACGCACCCAGCAAGCCGCTTCTCAAGTTCATTCCGCCCTCACCATCGTCAGCCAGCTTTCGGTACAGCCGTGGACTGCCATGCGATCATCCGCCAGCCCTCGTCCGATTTTGACCACACGTTGGTGTATCGGTTCCGAAGCTGCCGCTCCGTGCCGTCGATGCTCGCGCGCATGTCGGCAACCCCGGTGACGACAGCAACGTCCCCATGCAGATGCACCCGCTCCTCCGAGCGCGCGATCTCCAGGTAGCGCGTGTGGCCGCCGCGCAATCCGGCCAGGAAGCCTGCCTTGTCATCCTGCCGAGCGGAGGCATGCGTCCAGGTCAGCGCGTCCGACAGCAGCCCGCCGAGCGCACCGAGGTCGGCCGCGACCATCGCCTCGCAGCGGCGGGCCTCGAAGCCGAGCACTTCGTTCGTCTCATCCATGGTTCATCTCCTGATCGGCCGTTGTGGCCATAGGCTGGTCGGGCACGATCTCGATGCTGAGCCGGCCCAGGCCCTCGATCTCGGCATCCACCTTATCGCCGACATGCAGGAAGGTGTTCGACCCGAATCCGACGCCGGCCGGCGTCCCGGTCAGGATCACGTCGCCGGGTTCCAAAGTCACGTGGTCCGACATCGCCGAGATCTGCTCGGCCAGCGACCAGATCATGTTGCTCGTGTTGGAGTCCTGCTTCAGTTCGCCGTTCACCCAAAGTTTGAGCCACAGCCCGTCGTGCTGCACGAAGCGGGCTGGCGTGATCTTCGGTCCGAATGGGCAGCTATCGTCGAACCCCTTGCCCCCGAACAGGTCGAACTTGACCAGGTGCTTCGGGTGGAACTGCCAGTCCCGCGCCGACAGGTCGATGCCGACGGCGTAGCCCGCGACATGATCCAGCGCCTCGGCCACGCTCACCCGGCGCGCCCGTTTGCCGATGACCGCTCCAAGCTCGCCTTCCCAGTCGAACTTGTCCGACTGCGCGGGGTAGCGAACGCTCTTGCCGCAGCCGACCAGAGTCGTCGTGGGCGGCTTAAAGAACAGGACCGGGATCGAGTCCTCCTTCTTCTTCGCGTTCAGCGACGGGCCATCCTTGGCCATGTGGTCGGCGTAGTTGGCGCCCATCAGCACCACCTTGCTGGGATACTGCAGCGGGGTGAGGAACTGATCTGGCGTCGGCGCCGGGCTGAGCGCAGCGGCGGCTATATCGCCCGACGCTATGCTGTCGGCCAGCGTCGCCAGCACCGGCTCGCGATCGGTCCAGTGCTCGAACACGTTGATCAGGCCGCGCGATGGCGTCGGCTCCAGCACTTGCGGCGCTAGATCGGCGAGTGCGTACCAGCGCGCGCCGACCTCGATGGCGGGTGTTGACTGTCCGTCGTGCCGGATCGTGGCGAGAGCGAATGTCATGCAGGTACTCCGTTGGGATAAGTGTCAGGCAGCCACCCGCTTGCTCTGCCCTGCGATGCCGGAGGTTCCCGCGAACACGAGGGTGGCGTCCTCCTCAATGCGGAGAAGTTGGTTGTACTTGGCCAGCCGCTCGGAGTTGCGGACTGAGCCGATCTTGATCTGGCCGGCGCCGGTGCCCACCGCGAGGTCGGCGATGAACGGGTCCTCGGTTTCGCCCGAGCGTGCCGACACCACGGTCGAGTAGTCGCCGGCCCGGGCTGCGGCGATGGCCTCCAGCGTGCCGGTCAGCGTCCCGTTTTGGTTCACCTTGATCAGCACGGCATTTGCCACCCCACGCTCGATGCCCGCGACGATGCGCGTGCGATTGGTGGCGAACAGGTCGTCTCCCAGCACCTGCACATTGGGCATCGCCAGCGTGGCCAGGCGCCAATGGTCCCAGTCGTCCTGATCGAGCGGGTCCTCGACCGAGATCACTGGGAAGCGCCGCACCAGCCCGGCCACGAAGTCGACCATGGCCTCGCCGCCGAGTTGACGGCTTTCCCCTTTCAGGTCGTAGCGCCCCGAAGCGAACAGCTCGCTTGCAGCCACGTCGATCGCGATCGCCACGTCCGAGCCGGGCCGCAGCCCCGCCCGCGAGATCGCCGCGACCATCAGCTCCAGGGCGGTCTCCGCCCGGTCGTAACCCGGGCTGAGGCCGCCCTCGTCCGCGAGCAGGGTCGTTCGCCCCTCGGCCGCCAGCAACTCGCCCGCGGCGGAACGGACGCGCCCCACCATCTCCAGCGCCTCCGAGTAGGTCGCCGCGGCGACCGGCACTGCAAGGAAGTCCTGCAGGTCCATGCTCCGCCCGGCGTGGGCGCCACCACTGAGAATATTGACCATCGGCATCGGCATGGTCATTGCCGGCAAGCCGGCCAACGCCGCGATATGACGATGCAGGGGAAGTCCCGCGGCGCCGGCTGCGGCGCGGCAAACTGCAAGCGACGTCGCGAGCACGGCATTGGCGCCCAGGCGCGCCAGGTTGGCCGTGCCGTCGAGCTCGATCATGCGCCGGTCGACCACTGCCTGCGAAGCGGCATCCAGGCCGGACAGAGCGCCCGCGATCTCCGTTACGACATGCCCGACGGCGTGCGACACGCCAAGGCCCGCAAAACGGGACGCGTCGCCATCCCGCAGCTCCCACGCCTCATGGCGGCCCGTGGAGGCGCCAGAGGGGGCGCAGGCGCGGCCGGTGCTGCCTCCAGCCAGCTCGACGTCGACCTCCACAGTCGGGCGGCCACGCGAGTCCAGAACTTGACGGGCGAAGATACGCGTGATGCGGCACGAACTGCTCATGCGGAAGTCTCCAGAACGAGGGCGCCGAGTGGGCCGCGGGCGGCTGGATCGCGGAGGAGATGCACGGCGACGCTCTTCGTGGCTTCCACGTCGAGCTCCGCCAGGTAGTCGACGGGTGAGTCCCCTTCCAGCCGTGCCAGCATCAAGCAGCCAAGGATCTGGACTAGCGCCGCATCGAAGATCGCCGGGCCGGTTTCGCGATAGCCGCGCACCAGCTCGAGTCCCGCCGCCACAAGGGCGGCGGCGGGCACCGCCCGGCGCAGCGACTTGAGGGTCAGGTGGGTGAGGCAAAACGCCAGGTCGAAGCGCGGATCGCCCCAGTGCGCAACCTCGCAGTCGAGCAGCACGACGTCACCACCGTCGGCGAGGATGTTCTTGGGGCTGAAATCGCCATGCACTAGCCCGAATAATTCATCGGACCGCCCGAAATCGGCCTAGGCCACCAAACACCTGGGCCAGAAATTTCATTGCAAAAAACTTCATCAAACAGCCCATTCGCATAGTTGTGAGCGATATCAACGGTTTGGCTTTGATCGCGCATTTCTCGTGAATAATGCGGGCTAGGGCGAAGCGGCGCTCCGCCATGCCAGCCACGACAGCCTCGATAGACCTGGCCAGGTCCGGGTTGCGCTCCGCCACGCGGCCGAAATAGGGCCGGACCCGCAGCTCCTCGAAGAAGCGCGTGCTGCCAAACTCGTCGAGCAGGTCGGGGCACTCTGCGGAGCCGGCGTGCAGTTGTCCGAGCAGCCGGCCGGCGCGACGCGCGGTCGCCAAGTCGATCCGGCCGGCCAGCAGGTCTTGCTTCCAGTTGCGCAGGCGCGGCGGGACCAGCTCCATAGCGAACTCGTGCCGCCCGGGGTCGGTCCAAAGCACCCGGGGCACCGCCTCCTGCCCGATGATCCCGGCCATTGCCCGCAGCGCCGCCACTTCGACGAGGGAACGGGCCGGATCGGACAGCCATTCGGCGGCGACGCGCAGGCGCGGCAGGGCGCGCTTCAGCACGTAGGGACCGTCCGCGCCGTCGACGATCCATATGTCGCTGGCCACGCCCTGGTCGAACGAGACCGGGACCGGGGCGGCGGCACCCTCCGGCCGGTTGCACGGGTGCAGCGGCGCCTGCCCTCCGAGCACGCGCACCACCTCCTCGGACGCGCGACGTCGCAACTCCACCAGCGAGGCCGCCGAGAGAAAGGCGACGTGCGGGGTCGCGATCACTCCGAGGTGCGCGAGGATTTCGGGGGGCGGCGAGGGTTCGCCGGCGATGACGTCCAGGCCCGCCCCGCGCAGCGCACCAGCCTGCAGCCCGCGCAGCAGCGCCGCGTTGTCGATTAGGCCGCCCCGGCTGACGTTGATCAGAAGCGGCCGCCTCCGGCACGCGGCAATGAAGCGGTCGTCCACCATGTTCCGGGTGCTGTCGAGCAACGGGACATGGAGCACGATCGCATCCGCCTGTTCTTGCAGCACGGCGATAGACACCTGCTCGACGCCTGGCCGGCCGGAGAGGGGCAGGCTGTCCACCGCGAGCACCTTGCAGCCGAAGGCCGCCAGCTTGCGGGCGGTGGCCTGGCCGATGCGCCCGAACCCGACGACGCCGACCGTGAGATCGCGGACGCGCTCGAGACGCGCGCGGGCCGGGTCCCACCGGAGCGCCTTCGTGTCCCGGTCGAGCGCGGCCACGCCACGGAAATGGGCGAGCAGCAGGGCCACCGCGTGATCCGACACCTCCTCGACGCAGTAATCCGGGACATTGGTCACCCACGCGCCCCGCGCGCTGGCCGCGTCCATCGCGATGTTGTCGAGGCCGACGCCCAGCCGTGCGACGATCCTCAGACCGGACGGAGACTGGACGGCGGCGGCGGACACTGGAGCCCAGCAGGTCATGATGGCGGCCGGATCATGCGCCGCCACCAGCGCCTCCACGTCGCCCGCGGCGCCGGCAATGGCCGGGCCGGCCACCAGCTCGAACCCGGCCGCCTCCAGCACGCCGCGCTCGATGTCCGTGTCCGGCCAGGCGTGGTCGGTCAGGACGACCCGGCGGGTCATCATGTTTCCGGAAGGCCGGTGCCAGGGACGGGGTCCGGAAGAAAATCGCCCTCGCGGATGGCAGGGTTCAACAAGTCGAACGGCTGTCCGGCTTGATGAGCGTCATAAACCTTGGCTGGGTCGAAGAACGTGCCTATCGGGTTGGCGCGGAAGTCGTCGGATGATCGGATAAAGTTGCCCGACTGCTCCCAGTCGCCGAAGTTGTCGCTTTGCAGCTCGACATAGTTCCCCTCCGGATCCTCGTAGTACAGGGACATCGTCGAACCATGGTTCAAGCAGAATACGGGCATGATGCCGTGCTCCCGCAGCCGGTCGAACGACGACATGAGGTCGGAGAAGGACGCGTACTCGAAGGCGCTGTGATGAATTCCGTTGTGCTTGATCTTGTCCGGGTCGTCTTCCAGGCCCGGGACCGCCAGGAATGCCAAGCGATGGTTCGCCGCGTCGTTCGAGGTCCAGGCGTTGGTGTCATTCTGGAAAAGCACCTCTGTCCCGACGAGTGTCTTGTACCAGTCCACCATCTGTCCCAGCCGGCTGGTTTTCAGGGTGACGTGGTGGAAACTGGGTTTGATCGTTGCAGCCATCGTTGCCTCCATCGTTTGGTGTTGTTCGCTTCGCCCGACTGTCCCTGACGGGAGCGCCTCGTCGATTGTTCGCAGGCCTAACCTTCAGCGAAGCCGTCGCTTCAAGTGCAGGTCCAGTCCTGAGAGGGGTGCGCCGACTTCGTGCAGCGCTCCGCCTTCGCGGAGCGAACCCAGGTCAATCGCGGCGAAACCCATTCCCTCGAGCAGATCGATGACCACGCGCTTTGCTGCCTTGTCGTCGCCCGACGTGAACAAGACCGTTTTCGGTTTGTTGTCGCTGAAGTCCTTGATCCACTCCATCGGCATGTTGCTGATCGACTTGACCACCCGGGCGCCCGGAGCCCACTCGGCAACCAGCTCGCTTGAGGTTTGCCCTGTCTTCGCCAACGCCGCACGCGACTTGGTGACGCCTTCGAGGCTGATGTCGGGCGGATCATTGTCATGAGCATTGGTGGCGTCGACGAGGATGCGACCGCTCCAGGCGACACCCTTGAGGGCCTCTTGAGCGTGGTGCCAGTGGACGCACAGGATCACGAGGTCGCTCTCGACAGCGTCCTGCTTGGTGCCCGCCCTGGCCAATGGTCCAAGTTCGCGGACAACGCCGCCCAGGCTTTCGGGTCCTCGGGAATTGGACATGACGACCTGGTGGCCGGCGGTGACAAGGTGCCGGGCGATGTTCTTGCCGACATTGCCCGCCCCGACGATTCCAATTTGCACTTCTAGGACCCTTTCCGAAGATTATTCTTGTTGCTTTTCAGGCCGGCAGTTGGCCGGAGGACCACAGATGATTGAGGCCGCGTCGTCAACCAACCGTTGGCGAGCCACGACCGTCTCCTCTCAATCCTTCTGAAACCTGATGAGATCCTGGAACACCAGCGCATTTTTGGCCTGGATCAGTCGGCCACCCTCGCCGATCTTCCCGACTTCGATCGGAGCAAACCCGAGACCCCCTGCCAAGGTCGCGACGTTTGCGCTCGCGTCTTCATGGTCGCTCGAGATGAACACGACGCGCTTTCCGCCATTGGGAACAGGGCTTGAAAGAACCTGCATCGGGAGCTGGTTGAATGCCTTCACCAGTTTCGCGCCTGGCACGCGTTCGGCATTGACCGCCGACGACAGGCGTCCCTGCAATTCCCGGTCCTGCACCTCCTGAGGCAGGAAGGCCGCGTTCGTAACGTCGACGACGATCTTGCCGGTCCAATCAGGCTTCGCCGACCCGACGTCCTTGAAGCTGAGAAACTGGACGGCAAAAAAGATGATGTCGGCGTCGAGGGCTTTTTCGAGCGACGTAGCCACGATCTTGCCATCGAGTCGCTTGGCAATCGGCTCGACGGCTTCCGGTCTCCTCGTATTCGCAAGAGCGACCTCGATCCCCGCTTTTGCAAAGAAGGAGGCCAGGGTTTGTCCGACATTTCCCGTGCCGAGAATGCTGTAGGTCATAATGCCTCTCTATTCAGCTGGTATATGATTGCCGACAGGCTGTGCCCGCTCGTTCAAAACCGGTGTTTCGCGAAATCGCAAAATGCCTGCTGAACTTCGTCTTCGGTGTTCATCACGAATGGACCGCCGAAAACCACGGGCTCGCGGAGCGGCGGCCCGCTGAACAGAAGCAGCCGGCACGGTTCTTCTCCTGAACGCAAGCTGAGCTGCGAGACGCCCTCTTCGTCGGACCGCGTGAGCCACGCAAGCTGGCCGAGTTCGAGGGCGACGGCGTCTGCGCCGACATTGATCGAGCCCTGGATAACGAAGACAAACCCGTTATCCGTGCTCGGAAGCGAAAGTCTGGTAGCGGCTTCAGGGCGAAGTCGGACCTCGAGCATGAGGATAGGGACGTGATTCAGCGTCTTCGCGGAGAGGTTTCCAATCCCACCGGAGAAAACCTTCACCTCGACGCCGGCCTCGCCGCATGTCGGCATCTCATCGCCGAGAAGGTCCTGATATCGCGGAGGTGCCATCTTCAGAGCGGCGGGCAGGTTGACCCAAAGCTGAAGTATGTGCGCCATTGTGCCAGGCAACGCGTTCTCCTCGTGGAGAACGCCCCGACCGGCAGTCATCCACTGCGCGTCGCCGGAGCTGACGATGCCCCGATGACCGGCATTGTCATAGTGCTCCACCGTGCCCTCTATGACGAAGGTCACGGTCTCGATGCCCCGGTGGGGGTGGACCGCAAATGCGCCCTGAGGCATCCAATCCTCTGCCATCAGAAGGAATGGGTCCGCAAAGCCTGGATCACTGCTGTCAATCAGGCGGCGAGCCTTGTGGCCGGGCTTTCCCGCAAGGTACGCCGCGGGGTCAGCGATCCTGGCAACGCCCCGCTCGAAAGCCGAGCCGCTACCCGCCTCAACCGCGGACATCCCTCCGGTCTCCAGTCTACGCATTCACCAAGGAGGGAGCCGCAAACTTGCGCATAGCGGCCGCCTCCACGGCGTCACCGAGACGCTCCACCGCGGTTTCACCATGAACCCCGGCAAGCGCACGACCGGCGAGGACGATATTGACGTCGGTGATCCCAATCCAGGCGAGCACCTGGCGAAGATAGCCGCTTGCCTGGTTATACTTTTCGACCGGAGAACCGGGCGAGAAGTCGCCGCCACTTGCAAGGATGATGTCAGCGGATTTGCCGGTCAGAAGACCCTTGTTGTCGGCCGACACCGTAACGCCAACGCGTACGATGTGGTCGATATAAGCCTTGAGCACGGCCGGAATGGCGAAGTTGTACATCGGCGTGCCGATGACGATCCGGTCTGCCGCCTTCAGCTCGGCGACCAGATCGTCCGACACCCTGATCGCGGCCGCACTCTCGGGCGAGTGCGCTTCCGGCGGAGTGAAGGCGCCACCGATCCAAGGCAGGTCGACGAACGGAAGTGCAGTTTTGACCAGGTCCCTGACGATCACCGATCCGTCTGGGTTAGCGGCCCTCCATTTCTCGACGAATACGGCGGTCAGCTTGCGCGAGGTGGACTTTTCGAAGCGGGGACTTGCTTCGATTGCGAGCAACGTAGGCATGTATGGCCTCATGACTTGTATGTTTGAAGAAGTTCGGCGAACTCGTCTCAGAACGACACCTGCAAGATGCCGGGAGTTGCATTCAGGCCTGCGCAGGGTCGGCCAGTGATCGCAACGCTGAGACTAGGTAGGCTTGTTGACACATGAGGGGAACTGACGGAATTTCGCTCAATACCATCTACTCTTTGGATGTACCATGATAGATAGCGTCACCATCAACCAGCTCCGCGCGTTCGTTGCCGTATGCGACGAGGGGAGCTTTTCAGGCGCTGCACGCGTGCTGGAGCGCGCTCAATCGGCGATAAGCCACGCAGTCACCGCTCTTGAGAGCGCTCTCCGCGTCGAGCTTTTCGAACGCGACACGCGCAAGGCAGAACTCAGTCCAGCAGGCCGGAGCCTGTTGCCGGATGCACGCGCGGTGATCTCTCGAACGGAGGAAATGAAAAGTCGCGCCAGCTCGATCGCCAGGACCGGGGTGCCGCAGATCTCGATCGCGGTCGACGTCTATTTCCCACGCGCGCACCTGATCGACTGTCTCCGAACGCTGCAAGCCGACGTCCCGACGGCGACGATCAACCTCCGAATGACAACGATGCAGGGAGGCGAGGACTTGGTTCTGGCGGGCACGTGCTCTCTTGCGGTCACGGTCGCGGACGTCCCCCAAGTGAAGCCGAGCGCGATTGAAAGACACTGGCTTTGCGAGACGCGAATGGTGACCGTCTGCGCTCCAAGTCACCTACTGGGATCCAGCTCAGAGCCAATCTCGCGTGAGGATTTCGGCCGCCACATCCAACTCGTCGTCACCGACAACCAGCCCGGAGCGGAGAAGACACAGATGTCAGTCGCCGGGGAGCGCCAATGGCTCCTCAACGATCTGAGTGCAAAGCATGACTTTCTCGCTGCCGGCTTGGGCTGGGGTCATATGCCAGCCCACCTCGTCGCCGACGATCTCGCAACCGGAGCGCTCATCGAACTCAAGCGCCGCGCTTGGCATATTCGCCCGCTGACCTTCATGATTTCGCGCCGTCGAGGGCACGACGTGTCCGCTTGCGAAACCAAGTTACTCGATCTCATTGGAAGCCTAAGCAGCTTTGTTTAGCTTGTCGCCCGGATGCGGCGTTTGACGTTCCTTGTTGAGTTGCTTGACCGCGGCGTGGATGGCGCAGGTAAAATGGGCGGCGCCCTTGAACGTGTGATGGGCGAGGTGGTGCCGCTTGAGGTCGCGCCAGACGCGCTCGATGTCGTTCACCACCAGTGTCGGTTCGGACACCGGTGGCGAATTCGCCGGACTACCTGACCGCATAAACTATGACGGGAGATCCGGCCGACACCATAGCCCAAAATCGGACAAACCTAGCAAAACATTCTTAAGGTTCTCAACTGAGACGCACAACTGTGGATATGTTTTGGCATCTTCCTGACTTCGCCACCGGTGTCGGTTCGTTTGACGGACACTATGAGCACCGGCCTCAAAGCATGAGATCCCAAGATGGCAGGTCCCCGAAGCTGGCCCTCAAATGCGCAATGAACCGGCGGAGTTTCAGAGACACGTGCCGCTTCGTCGGATAGACAGCATGAGTCGCCAGTTCCGACGTCCTATGGTCTGGCAGGAGAACAACCAGATCTTCGCCGGCAATGGACTCTCCGAACACGAAGCTTGGGCCATAAGCCACGCCAGCCCCCGCCAGCGCCGCCGCCAGCAGCATCTGCATGTTGTCCGCGGCCAGCCGGATTGGGCCATCAATCACGCGAGCCCTGCCGCTGGGGTCTGTGATCGTCCAGTCACCCGCTGAAACCGCATTGCTGAACGTAAGCCGCGGCGCCACGCACAGAGCCTCGGCGGTTTCGGGGACGCCGTAACGCGCAAGGAAGGCCGGGGACGCACAGAACACCATACGGCAAGGCGCGAGGCGGCGGGCCACCATGTCTGAGTCTGGGAGCCGTCCGATGCGGATGGCGATGTCGATCCCCTCTGCGAGCAGATCAGTGTACCGGTCGCTGAGCGTTGTTTCCACGGTGACGTCGGGGTGTGCAGCGAGGTAGCCGGCGATTACGCCGCCCAGGTGCATCGCGCCGAAGGTCACAGGAGCAGCAACGCGCAACACGCCGCGCACGCTATCTTGCGCTGCGCCTGCTTCCCATTGCGCCTCTTGATATTGTTCCAGGATTCGCTTGCAGCGCACATAATAGGCCTGCCCGGTATCCGTCAACCTGAGCGCGCGGGTGCTGCGCTGGAGCAGGCGGGCGTTCAACTGCGCCTCGATCGCCGCAACATGCTTGCCCGCCATCGAGGGTGACAGGCCGAAGCGCCGGGCAGCACCCACGAGGCTGCCAGCCTCCACGGCGGCGACGAACACCTCAAGACTGGTTAGCCGATCCATGCCGTCTCCTTCAATAGTCCTGTTATCAGATGCTGGTAGGAGTGGTTAGATTATGGCGTTGAAGTGCGGGCCCTACTTCCTGCCAGCCGGGTCGATCCCTGGCCGGTGTGGAGGAGAGCTACGATGAACGTCGCGTCGAACGGCATATCTATTCATGTCGAGGAGCAGGGTCATAGTGGTCTTGCCCTCGTCTTCCTGCACTACTGGGGCGGTTCATCCCGCACCTGGAGGCATGTCACAGCCGGGCTCGCGCCCTTTTTCCACACGGTCGCCATCGACCATCGAGGCTGGGGTGAGTCCGATGCGCCGGACACCGGCTACAGTCTCTCGGACCTCGCTGCCGATGCCCAGGGAGTCATCGCGGCGCTGAATCTGCGGCGCTATGTCCTTATCGGCCATTCCATGGGCGGCAAGGTTGCGCAGCTCATGGCGTCGCGGCGGCCCGAAGGTCTGGCCGGGCTTGTGCTGGTCGCACCCTCGCCGCCGCAGCCGACGGCTATGCCGCCGGAGGCGCGGGACATGATGGCAGGCGCTTATGCCACGCGTGAAACGGTGGAAGCGACCATGGACAATGTGCTGACAGCCAAGCCACTCAGTGCAGAGGACCGCGAACAGGTGATCACCGACAGCCTGCGCGGGGCCGCCCCAGCGAAGCTTGCCTGGCCGAAGGCCACAAGCTTGGAAGACATCACTGCCGAGGTTGGGGCAATCAATGTTCCGACCCTGGTCATTGCCGGTGCGTTGGACCGTGTCGACAGCCCCGACCTGTTGCGAGAAGAGTTGCTGCCGCGCATCCCGCACGCTGTGATGCAGGTGCTGCCGGACACCGGGCACCTCTCGATGCTGGAGTCGACCGATGCACTGATCCCGCTCATCGCAGATTTCTGCAGTTCGATTAGCGGTCCGACGCGCTGACGAGTGGTCTTGAAACACGTCCGCCAACAGGCCTTCCATCCTGGACTAAGAACTCATCCGGAAACAAGTGCTCGGACTGACGGGCTGGTTGATTGCATGTTGTAGTTCCATTCGCCGTGGAAGGCATCGCGGCTGATGTTGAGGCCGTCCATCTCCCGATCGGACACGACGATCCCCTTGGGATACTCGGCGCTGTCCAGTTCGCAGCGCACGGTCAGCCCAGTGTCGGTGGTCGTAGCGCTGATCAGATCGACGATGACGCGGTAGCTGACCAGCGGACGGGACCACCTCACCGGTTTATGAGCTGATCGCACGTCTCCGCTGTTCATGCGGGCGCCGTCCGAGTGCGGACGTGACGCGCCATCGGAACGGCAACTAGCGTTATTCCCTTTTTCCCATGTGGGATGCGCCATTTCGAGAAAAGCCAATCGGGAACGGATTTCAGAAAACGACGTGATTCTAGGCGGCGTGTCGATCATGCCGGCTTGGCGTTCTCGCTGTGGGTTCCTTTGCGGGAAGGCCGGATCGCGTCGTACGATCCGAGCCACTGGGCTCCCGATGGCCTTTCGCCTTCGGGAACCCGGAGGGTTGCAGGTGCAGGAGGGAGGTCGGCCTATGCGTGGCTAGCCCATCTTATTCAGGGCATGGCAGGGATTCGGCGGCGGGTGTCGCGTAAGCTGCTGATGGTGTTTACGGATTGGGTGTCGAGACCGATCCACTCACCCAATCATGCCGAGCCACACCCGCCATGCCCCACAATACGACCGCGCCGTTTCTGTTTCCAGCCACGGGCCGCAAGAAATTCACCGCAGCCTTTGATGGTGGCCGGATCACCTCCGATGGCGGCGTCATGCTGCTGGCGGCTGCTGAGCTACGCCTGGAGATCGCCGACAGGCTCGCGGGGCTGATCGCCGATCCTCGCAATCCTGCCCTGGTGACGCACAGCATCGCCGACATCCTGCGGGCCCGCATGCTCGCCATCGCCTGCGGCTATGAGGACGCCGACGACCTCGACCATCTGCGCACCGACCCCGGCTTCAAGCTCGCCTGCGGACGCCTGCCCGACAGCGTGGCGACCTGTGCTCGCGGCCGACCGTGTCGCGTTGGGAGAACGCGCCCAGCTTGCGCGAGGTGGTGCGGCTGACCTACGCCATGGTCGACCTTTACTGCGCCAGCTATGCCCAGCCGCCCAAAGCCATCACGCTGGATACCGATGACACTGTCGACGTCGTGCACGGCCATCAGCAGCTGTCCTTGTGCAACGCGCACCATGACGAACGCTGCTTCATGCCGATCCACGTCTACGACACGGCGACCTCGCGCCCAGTGGCGGTCCTGCTGCGGCCGGGCAAGACGCCGTCCGGCCAGGAGGTCCGCGGCCATGTGAGACGCCTGGTGCGCCGCATCCGCAGCCATTGGCCTGCTACGCGGCTGACCATCCGTGGCGACGGCCATTACGGGCGTCCCGAGGTGATGGCGTGGTGCGAGGCGAACGCGGTCGACTACATCTTCGGCCTGCCGGGCAACGCCGTGCTGAGCCGGCTGGTCGAAGAGGCGGCCGACGATGTCCGGGTTCGGCGTGCCGAGACCCAGGCGCCAGTGCTGCGCCGCTATGCCGAGGTCCGCTATGGCGCCAAGTCCTGGGGCTGCCAGCGCCGGGTCTCGGCCAGGATCGAGGCCAGCACCATGGGCCTCGACATCCGCTGCGTGGTGACCAACCTCACCGTGGGGAGCGCCGAGTGGCTTTACGACACCCTGTATTGCGCGCGCGGCCAGGCGGAGATTTGCCGAGCATGATGCGTCTCAAGAGTGATTACGGGTTGCAGGGTGGCCTGCGCCATGCAGGCGGCGATGGCGCAGGCGGTCGATTTCGGCTTCGTTGGTCTGGATGAGCCAGACGCTTTGGGCGAGCACCGACACCTTGCGGGCGGCGACCACCCCACGCTGGATCCAGCGATGAACCGTGACGTGGGGAGCATTGAGCCGTGCCGCGAGTTCATGGATGGTCATCTCTCCGGGCTCGCGCTCCTGCAGCCGGGCCGTCCAGGACAAGCGAGGAGCGGCTGGTATGCCCAAGCGACGCAGCAAGTCGCGGATCATCGCAGCCGTATAGGTTGCCCGGCGCTTAGGCGGCCTCCAGCCCTCCGCGTTCAGAACGTCGGCAATCACCGGGGCCTTGTGGCCTTCGGCCTGTAGATCATGGACGCGCTGCAGCAACGCCGCGTGGTCACTCAGTTGCGTCAGGTGCGCCATGGGCCGCCGCAGGTCATGCTGCGTTCGCACGTCGCCGGCCCAATGGCATTCCACAAGGACCATCTCGCTCTTGCCCTGCACGGTGACGACGACGCGGTCCAGCATCAAGCGTGCGATCGCCTGCCGATCGGCGGCCGTGGTGGTGGGGGCCGTCCAGAGCGCCGGGATGTCCGACGCCAGCCGCTCGATCGCGGCGCGTTCGTCCTTTGTCAGCGGCAAGGCCTGGCCCGCCAGGAACCGTTCATGCTCGGCCTTCAGGCGCACCTCGTCGGCCAGCGCCGTTTCCCAGCGCTGTTCGAGGGTGCGCACCACAAGCCGGTTCTCCGGCTCGACGGCGTCATATTGGCGCTGGGCGCGCTCGACCTCGTAGCGCGCCCGCTCCAGCCGCTGCCGCCATTGCCGGTGCAGGGCCGTGCGCTCCAGTTCGAGGTCCTCCGCCAGGTGCAGGCTGACCTCGAGCGCGGCCGGCGCCAGCGCTTGCAGCATCAGCTCGCCCACCAGTGCATCCAGCGTCCGTCCACTGAGGGACTGGCACAGCGGCGCGCCGTAGTTCATCGCGAGCCGGGAGCAGCAGTAGCGCTGGAAACGGCCCCCGTTCGGGTATTGCGCCGCCATGCGCTGGCCGCATCGGCCGCATACGATCAGGGCCGCAAGCAGGGCCGGGCCGCCCCGGGGGATGCCGCGCTGTGCGCTGCGGTTGGCCACGATCTGCTCCAGGTTCCGCTGGTAGGCCTCCCAGCTGATGTAGGCGGGCCAGTGGTCCTTGATCAACACCGCCGGATCGCCGGCCTTCTGGCCCGTGCCGGGGCACCCGGGCTTTGGGCGGCGCGGATCGACACAGCGCCGTCCATAAGCATAGGCGCCAGCATACAGCGGGCTTTGCAGCATCTCCGACAGCGTGAAGCGGTTCGGCGCATGCCATTCCAGCTCGCCTTTCGCCGCTCCTGTTCGGACACGGCGCGGCAGCTGGATGTCGTGGGCGACGAGGTGGGCCAGCACGCCGTTGATCGTGCGGCGGCGCTCGAAGGTGTCGAACATCAGGCGTACGGTCGCCTGCACCTGCTCGTCGCTGTCGAACACGATCTCGCCTGCACGGCTGCGCACGTAGCCGCGCGGCAGGTTGAAGAACAGCTCGCCGCGCTTCGCCTTGGCGCGGCGCCCCTCCAGCATGCGGGTCTTGAGCACGTGCAGCTCCGCCTCGCTCATCGTCC
>JAABUV010004263.1_pt1 | contig 17296 bp, 25 predicted proteins | sample 5559971 | NCBI WGS metagenome assembly JAABUV01 (sample SAMN10711881, study PRJNA513362) | rock metagenome | isolation source: Antarctica rocks | place: Antarctica: Victoria Land, Knobhead nord | collected 2015-12-19
GGCGCACCCAGCCCATCATCTTCTCCTGCGCGTTGCCGCCGGCCGCGCCGCCGCCGGCGCCGCCGCGGAAGAGCGAGAAGAGCGGGGCCACCTTGCCCCACGCCACCGCCAGCAGCACGCCCACGCCAACCCACACAAATGCGGGCACGCCGCCGCCCGCCGCCGGCACGGGCTCAGGCGGCGGGAAGGGCGGGTAGCCGGGCGGGTAGCCCTGGTAGTACTGCGGGTATGCCTGCGGCGGCGGCGGCGGCGGCGGGGGCGGCGGCGGCGGCGCCTGCTCGCCACTCTCCGCACTCCGCACCTGCGTGTGTGTCCCAGGGGTGGCAAAGTGCACGGCACTGCACTGAGGACTAAAAATAGCAAGCGTGGTGCGCTAGCTGTTCATGCCCAAAGCGCAGGCGGTAGTAAACCAGCCCCCTACGCACAAGCTGGCGCCAGACAACAGCGCACGGCGCAGCATGGACAGGCACAATGCACCACTTCGAGCTTGATAGTATTTTCTACTGTGGTGGCAGCGCGCACCACTTCAACGCTATCAGAGGCATACACCGGCTCCTGCTGCTGGCCTCGGTCCTGCTGCGCCGCGTCCCGCCGACTGCCTGCGGCAGAGCAAAGTTGTGCTGACACAGACACCTACGCCCGCTCATGCAGATGTGCTCGGACACCCGCAGCATGGACACTCGCAAGTGCATGCAGCTTGCAGGAACTCAATTTTAGCTTTTTTTAGTTCCCACATGAGCAACTGCACAGGTGCACTGGCGCTCTATCACCTCTGCTCTGCGCAGCTCGGGCAATGCATGTCTGCCGCCGGCGCTGCCGGCCAAGCAGCCTTGCGGTGGGCGGCAGGCGCGAGCACGGGCAGATGGAGCGCAGGCCTTGCATCGCCGCAGCTTGGACGCTTTCCCCGGACTCGCAGCGCTCTGACGCTGAGCGCTCCCAGCCGCCCTGGCCCTACTCAGGGTTAGTTACCGAGCAGCCGAGCAGTCGGAATGTTGAGCAACAGCGCAGCCAATCTCGGATTGGGGTCAACACCTGGGGTAGTGGCGAGGCGGTCTCATGCTGCCACGGGTCAAGACGATCTGCTGAGAGCCTGCCAAACGCACGTCCGCAGACAGACCCCACATGGCCAGGTGCGGGGATGCTTACACAGGCGGGGCTGCCATCTGTCGTCGATTTGCGGCCGATGCACAAGATCTTTTGTCGTAAAAACGCGGTCGTACTTGTACGCAAGTAGCGGCATGTTGCCATAATCGGTGCACCATCGGTGTACACCACCCGCGTATAGACGCAGCTGACCCCCGCACAGATGCGTATGTCTTTGTCTGGATCAAGGGAACACCGTCCAAGGCGAGACCGTGGCTGATGGAGCACGCATGCTTGGCGGCACCTGACTCGCGTGTCCTCAGGTTGAGACCTTGGGCTGGACTGCTGGTGCTCCTGTGCACTGCGGCGGCGGCGCAGCGTGCAGCCGCGGCGACCGCGCACGCTGGGCCGCACTGGCCAAGCGGCGCAGTGCGCCGCCCAAACCACCCCGGGCGCAAGGCCACGCAGACGCTCTCGCCGCGCGTGCTGCGCAGCCAGCGTCTCCCGCACCTGCAGCGGCGGCTGCTGCAGGACGACGATGAGGACGCCGGCAAGCTGCACGCGCCGCCCCCATCCGCCACGCTCGCTCCGCCAAACGGCAGCGCTGCGGGCGGCGCCTGGACCGCCTTTGCAAACACGTCCAGCCAGCTCGTGGGCATGCAGGCGGGGCCCGCTGCCGGCCCCGCCGGCAGCAGCCCCGCCGCGCAGGGCGCCGCGGCCGGCGGCAACCGCACCAGAGCCGCTGCCGGCGGCAACGGCGGCAGCGCGGGCGGCCTCCCCGCGGAGGGCCAGGCGTTGGCCGCCAAGGGGCCGCCGGCCGCGCCGGCGGCGCCAGACGCGCCCGTAAAGCCCCCGCCGTCCATCCCCGGCATGGGCGGGTGGCCGCCGCCGGCGCCCGTCATGCAGCGCCCGCTCCCCGCCAGGCCCGGCTCTGCAAACCTCACGCCCGCTGGCGGCAGCCGCGGCGGCGGCGGTGCGGGCGGTGGCGGCGGCGGTGCGGGCGGCCCGGCCTCCCCGCTGGCCGACGTAGCCACGCCGGCGCCGACCGGCCCGCCGCCGCCGTCCATTCCGGGCATGGGCGAGAGCGTGCAGCTGCCAGACTCGGCGGTGACGGGCGCTGCGGTGGCCAGCAGGAGCCCTGCCGCTGCAGCCGCAAGAGCAGCAGCGAACGCGCCGCCAGCGGTAAACACAAATTACGGCAACTTTGGCCTCGTCGACTCAGGTGCGCCGCGGTCATCCTTGGATGGATGCGCTGCCCGCCTGCTATCCTGCGTGCGTGCGCTGCGTTTCTCAAGCCAGGATCATGAATGCAGCTGAATGAATTACAACCATGTATCAGCCAATTTGGCCGCCTACGGGCCATGAGGTCACTTATAAATTACTTAACGCGCTAAAGCTTGCCTTTGCCCACTGGCTTGCTCTTGACAACTGGCGCTACTTGCAGAAATGTTTGCATGCCCACTCCCTGTACTCCTGCCATTCCCCATCATCCACATGTGCGCTGTACGGCAAGCTACCCGCATGCGACTCCAGGGGACCAGGGGAGCTGACGCAGCCGCCGCGCCCATGCTCGCGCAGAGGTGTTCCGGAAGCAGGTCAACGAGGCCAACGCATACAACAACGCGTCCGGGAACATGCCATTCATCCCGAGCCAGATGCCGGACTCCGCGCCGCCGCCCGATGTCCCCCCCAAGAAGAGTGCCGGGAGCGGCAAGGCCACGGAGCCGGAGCCGCTCAAGGCCGACGACGACGGCGGCGGCGCGGCCGCCGCCGGCGCGGCCGCCGCCGGTGGCGCCGGGGCCGCCGGCGGCGGCGGCGCAAGCACGCATGCGGCCGCACTGGCGCCGGCGCCCGCGCCAGACGCGGGCACGGGCCTGGTGCCAGCCGCCCCGGCGCCGGGCCCCGCGCTGCCGGCGGCGGCTGCGGCGGGCTTGCCAGGGACCTACCCGGGCGTGCCGGCTGTCGTGTCGAGCATGCCGGGCGTGTCGGCGCTCCCGGGCGCGGCGCAGGCGCAGCCTCAGCCTGGATACGTCCCGGCCGTGCCGGGAACGGCGGTGCAGGCGGTGCCGGCCACTGGGTACCCGGCCGGGCAGCCTCAGGCGGTTTACGCCCCGGCCGTGCCGGGGGCGGCAGTGCAGGTGGTGCCGGCCACAGGGTACCCAGCCGGGGCGGGGTACCCTGCCGGATATGCCGCGCCGCAGGCTGTGCCCGTGTACGGGCAGGGCGCGGCGGTCGGCGGGGGCGCACCGGGAGCGCAGGCGGCGACCGATCAGACGGAGGCGTCCACGTTGGGCGCGCAGCCGCTGCCGAGCGCAGCGCAGCCGCTGCCGAGCGCAGCGGCCGTCCAGGGCGTGCAGGGGACGCTCCCTCCGGCCACGCCCGCAAACCCGGGCCTGTAGTGCTGGTAGGAGCCTGTGTGGTCCCGCATGTACAGCATGTGTACATCAATGCTATTTTTTTGTGCTGCTGCATTCCGTCGTGTTATGTTCAATCTCAGCGTGTTTTGTGGCCAGGATAGCCCGAGCTTCTGCTTTCCTGCTGTTTATGCGCCTTTCATCAGCGTTTGGTCTGCATGCACAGGCTGTCGCGCTCTTCAACCCCTTTTGCTGTCCGTTTCTGTGTGGCCACCTGGGCGTGTCTGCTCAGAGCCAGGTTGCTGCTAACACAGTTGCACAGATATGTTCACGGGGCCTGGCAGCAAGAGCGGCATGCATGGCTTTCAGGCTGTGCCTGTGCTCTCTTGCTGCAAATGCCTATGCGTTGTGCATTGGCGGGTCACTGTGCCTGCTGACAGCAGCATGCGCTGATGTTGGCCTGTGCACATGCTTTGACCATTGCTTTGACCATGCTTAAACATGCTTTGACATTGAACGGGCAGTGTGAACACATGTTGTTGAGTGTGCAGTACAGAGCTCGATGAAGTGTGCCATGGGTGCTATGCCTATTGTTCAATTGCAAATACGTGCAGATGCACCTGTGACATCCAAGTGCATGCGCAGGCTGGGCATGGCGCTTGCAGGCATGAGCAGCAGTGCGCTTCAATGCACCCACAGCAGTCCATGGCCAGTGCTGGTCAACGCCATGCTCTGCAAGTCGCTGCAGCACACTGGGCGCGCACGGCAACGCACTAGAGTGCACAACGGCGCCAAGCACACATACTGACCCGCAAGCATAAGCAGACATGGCAATGCCCCGCACACCCTTTTGGATTTGATGCCAGCAGGCCACACTAGCTGCAACGTCCCACTCGCCTACCTTGTTTATAAAACACGCATCCCTCTCGTGTGCCTCTCGTTTATAAACATGCGTGGCACCCACCCAGGGCTTGCCAGATACGCTGCAGCAGAGCTCTTCAGCTTGAGGACACTTTGTGTGAGCCACATGACTGCGCGCCACAGACAGAAGCAACCCTCCGGGCAATGCTGGAAACCCAGAACCGGAGCCGGGCGGTGCTCTTATACATGCATTGAGCGAGACCCTTGTGTGGCACACAGCCCGGGACAAAGACACGCACGAAAACCGTAGGAGCATGTTGGCAAGCAGTCAGACACGTGCACGAAGCAGGCTCATACAGGATCCACACAGAAGTGGCAACTCTGCAACATGGAGTCGCAGACAGCAGACCCCTGCTCATGTAAGCAAGAACCGGCGGCATGCCCAGGCAGAACCGCGCCCCCAGCTGGGAGCCCGCCTAACTCTGTAGACACGGCGTCGGTTGCCTAGCATGGTACAGGCATGGCGTCCCTCGCATGCCCAAGAGCACTGGCGCCCAAGAAGAGGGCCTGCGCAAAGCCTGCCAATGAATTCGCAACCCCCCAAGGAAAAACCCAACAGACTGTAGAAGCGTGTCCCAGCCCTCACCAAGGCGATCTGCAGCTATGCCCTTGTTTTGGTTGACCCTCTTCTCTCATCCATCAGAGCAGCAAAGAAGTTTATGCACCTCCTGTTGTACACTTCAAGTTAGCTCGGTTCACATCCAGACTCTCCATGAGCCTGAGACGTAAGGTTCAAAGGCTAGAGCGCCCTGCCCAGTGTGCCAACTGCACTCTCCGAACTCTGATCAGAAGCACCCGGCATGAATCTCTTGCCTCGCACGGCGGTCACCTGCCAGGGCGCACGCCCTCGCGCGCGGCTAAGTGCCAGGGCGCAACAGCGCGCGCGGGCTCACATGACTGTGCAACCCTTGCGCTTGTCGGGCGGCAGGCCCTTCTGCGCGGCCTCCAGCCGGTCGCACACGGCGTTGAAGTCGGGCCGCGCGTCGTAGCTGGGCGCCCAGCAGTCCTCCACCAGCTGCTTCAGCTCGGCCGGCACCTTCTTGCCAAACCTGCACGGCCGGCAGCAGTTGAGAGTCATCTTAGGGTCAGAGTAGGTTAAGGTAGCAAAAACAGCTGCATTATCAGCTCTTACAGCTCGGCCGGCATCCCACGAGGCCCAATTCTCAATGCTCACCTTGCGCGCCTTCATCTGTGCCGTGCCATGTCTGCGCCAGAGACCCTATACCCTGTGTAAGTCTGCAAACGAGCTGGGCGCCGCACCGGTTGACCTTGCCCCACTGCGGGCGCGCGCTGTGCAGCGCGGCGCGCCGCGCGGCGTCCACCGGGTGCACGTTGAGGAAGGGCGCCCAGCCCTCGAACAGCTCAAAGGCGATCATGCTGAACGCGTACACGTCCACTGCGCCATGCGCGGTGTCGCTCTGGTGACCGCCGACCATTGCGTAGGAAGTACGAGAGCAGCACGGCACATAGCACACAGCAACACATAGTAAACAGAAGGTACGAGGCGCGCGGCTGTCAACCCCGAACCCAGGGTCCTACAGTCCCCTCGCCCTCCCCCCAGCCCTCAGCAGCGGGAGCGCACCCTTTGCGTTGTACAGCTCATGCCGGAACACCTCCTGCCGCAGAAGCACAGCATGCACAGCATCAGCGAGGGCGGGTGGGCAGCATGCACCAACCATTTCCACGATGACTTCCCCAATCCAGGTCAGCCATTGCATGCAGGTCGACACGACAATACAGTGACGAGCGTCATTGATGCGGCTGCAGGGCTTTGACGCTGGACACGCGATTTTATTGGCGCAGGCGCAGTGGACCGGGAGCTCACCGGCGCCATGTAGCGGTAGGAGCCGGTCTCACCCGTCAGTTTGAACCTGAGCCCACGCAACACCGCCGCGTTAGCGTCTGCAGGCTGCTTCCCAGCTACTCCGCAAGCGCCGCATGCTTGCTCGCACCCCACTGAAGCAGCACATGCTGCCTGTGGAGCACGAGCTTCACTGTCAACATTCAGTTCACTCCTGAGGTGTACATATGCAGTGCACTGCAAGCAGGTGGGCACAAGCAGGTGACACCCTCATAGGCTCTGCGACCCCGCTAGACATCTACTGCGAGAGACATCATTTTCCGCCGACAGCACTCGCAAGCTGAGACACCCCACGCACACTGCCACAGCATGCGGAGCGAGTGCGATCAGGGTCGCACCGGTCGGAGTCCAGCGGCTGGCCCTGCGCATCCAGCTCGCCCATCGCGCCGCTCTTGGATGTGCTGGACTGGATCGCCAGCGTCTTTGACAAGCCTGCAGAGCGGAAACAACAACCAGCAGTGAACTGTCTGGGCAAAGAGGGGGAGGCAAGGCAGGGAAGCGCTACACAGCGCTGAAGCTCAGCGCGCGCGCGCGCACCAAAGTCTGCAATCTTCACCACGCCCACAGTCTGCGCGCCCGAACACACAGCGTTGGCATTCAGGGTGAATCGCGAGATGCGTCCGTGGCAGCATGCTTGAAAGACACCGACTGCTTCTGAAGTCATTCACCGAGGTCTGTGCTGTGGCTCGTGTCCCGCTCAAGAGCAGGCTCACCAACCCGCCAGCCCGGCGGCCTCCAGGGTCAGCGCACCTGGGCGATGCTGGCATCATCGGTGTCAAACGGGATGCCGCCCAACATCAGGTTGCCCGGCTTCAGGTCCCTGTGTATGATGATGCGCTTGCTGCGCGCCAGTCGCGCAGTCATCGCATCAGCCGCGTTAGGGGTAAAGCCCTCAGCGAGTAAAGTTGCAGCGTGCATCATGTCGGGGCAGAGAGCTTTTCCTGGCCTGCGCACCCCGTGCACAGCTCTGCTACCCACGGCAGGCACACATGACGCCCACCTACAACAGAGACAAGCCTGAGCTGCATCGCCGCTGCGGCTCGCTCACCGCTTTAATCTGATAAACAGCCTCCACCACTCAGCATATGCGGCTAGGCCGGCAGCAGAGCGGCACATCATGCTTGGTGGCCACAGGCCGGCCGCGCGGGCGCACTTGCGCGCGTGCAGGTAGAGCATGCCGCGCGCGCAGTCCAGCGCCATCTCGGCCGCGCGCCGCAGGCTGGGCCACACGCTGCCGTCGCCCATGTTCACGTGCTTGAACCTGCGCCGCGCAACCAGGCGTGATCCATGCAGGTCACTGATGCCGGACATGCACCGTGGCTTGTGCGGGCCACTAGCAATGGCTCTCCCACACCCAGTCAGTAGGAGAGAACCTCCGGAACCCCCATGCTGACCACCTGATGCCCCAACAGCGCGTACTGACACGCGGAGACAGCGCCATGTGCGTATGGTGCTCGCCGCGCCCGCGCCGCCCGCCGGGCGGCTGTTGCAGGGCGCCCAGCGGGCGCGCGGGCGCGGGGACTGCGGCGCCTGCGCATGCTGCTCGCTGCATGCGCGCCGCCCGCCAGGCGGCCGGGCCACGGAGCGCTGGGCGTGCGCGCGCGCGCGGGCACGCACATGTCCAGCAGCGAGCCGCCCGGCAGGAACTCGTACACGAGCATGTACGGCTGGCTGGTCGTGACCGCGCCCAGGAACTGCACCGCGTGCGGGTGGTGCACCTTCTGCAGCACGTTCAGCTCCGTCCTGCGGCGCCGTGCAAGCGCGCGCCTCGGTGCGCCCCCGCAGCGCGGCCGCGCGCCCCCCGCGTGTGCAGAGAGGCGGCGTTCGCAATCAAAGCACGCAGCGCCCTCTTTCGGCAGCCCGGCGCGGTGTGCCGATGCCGGGCGCGCCGCCGACTCGTGCACGTCACTGTTCGGCGGCGCGCGGCATGGGCGACGCTGGCTCAGAGCAGCAGCGGCGGAAGGCGCACGGCCGCTCACGTAAAACAAGTCTCACATCATGGAGCCCGGCGCGCCTGAAGTCGCCGAGCGCGACCTCATCCGACGCGCGCAGCACCTTGACGGCGACCAGCGTGCGGTGCCACGTCGCCTTGTGCACCGTCCCGAACTCGCCCTCGCCAACCTGCGCGCGCGTGGCGCCATGACGGCAGCCGTGGCAGCGTGTTATCGCACCGTGCACGGCCCAGCTGAGTGCAGGAGCGCGTGTTAGCCAGAGACGCACTTGCTAACGGTCGTCATGCCTGAGCTTCTGCCACAGCGCACACAGCGCTGCCTGTCGCGGCTGACGGAGGCTGAAGTGCTGCAGAGCTGCACTGGCTCGGCCGGGGCCGGGGCCCGGGCTCTGTTTCCACCCCCTGACGCTCAGGCCCCGCGTGTCACAGCCGGGCAGGCCCACCTTCACGCCGATGACGAGGTCCGCCGGGTCGATCTCCCACTCGGGCTGCATTGAGCTCTCCTTCTCGCCCTCGTACATGCGCACATACCTGCCACGCCCACGGAAGTCTGAAAGTCAATCTGTTTCAAGTGGGGCGTCGGTTGGTCCTGCATTCTGCACGGCCAACTGCTCCGCAATTTCTAACCAAAGGGTGTGGCGGCAGGACCTGCCACCTGTTGCAGGCGCGCCCTGGCGAGGGCAATGCACGTCTGTCTTGCTGTGGCAACCGTAGTTGCTGGCGGGGGGCGGGCAGTGAAGACGCGCGCGGCGCCGCGCGCACCCGGCCACCTGCGACTTGCTCAGCTCCACCAGCCGCTTCTCGGACGACTTGTAGATGCGGCCGCCCATGCGCTGCAGCAGCTGCACGACCTCGCCGTGGTCGCCGCGCACCGCATCCTGCGCGCGTGCGTGTTCGGCACATCTGCCTAGGTCACGTGTGTGGGCTCCCCCGCAGCTGCTGCCCGTGACGCACTCTGACAGAAAGGCTGTGTGAAGCAAGAAAATGCGACGACAACCAGCAAGGGTCGGCAAGAGTAGGTCAGATGTTAGGGCCCGCAGGTTCAAGCCCAGGGCAGTGCAAGACGGACAGCTCCAGCGCTGTCAGCAGCGCCAGCGTTGCAGAGGCGCTCCGGGCGCGCCTCCAGCGGCGTGCGGTTGAAGCGGTCGATGGAGTTGGCGTCCGCGTTCGCCTCCTTCAGCAGCCACTCAACCACCGAGAAGCAGCCCTCGGCGGCCGCCAGGTGCCTGTCGAGCGCGGCAGCGCCACTCAACGCTGCTGCACCGCTGTGACCAGTCTTGCAGCAAGGCGCGCTGTCGCCCTGGCGTACGGCGCGCCCTGCTTTTCACGCAGGTGTGCCGCAGTGGCAAGCGGGGCGGGAGCCGCGACCAAAGCTCTTGTGGAAGGCCAATGGAAAAGGCACTTGGGAGTGGGCAGCGCACAAGGGCGTCCGCCTGTCGTAGTCGCAGCACTTCTTGTCCGCGACCTGCCACCACACAGAGCGGAGTTTCTGCACAGCCTCGCAACACGCGAGCGCAAGCCAGACAGTGCTGCGGGCGCACATCCAGCTTCCACAGGGCGCAGATCTTTTTACACCTGCGGGCATGTGGGAGCACTGGTTAGTGCAGTGAGGCCAGCAAGGCCTGTGGTGCGCACAGGGGCGTGCTACAAGCAGCTGGCCATGAGCCTGCGCTGGCTCCCCAAACTCTGTATGCCGCAATGTTATGCAAGTCAGCAGCGTCTTACGCGCAAGGGCCACTGCGGCTTCGCACCTGTCCCGGTCGCCAACGGAGGCGAAGAACAGCAGCTCGGTGATGGCCTGTCGCCGCGCTGCGACCGCGCCGTGCAGGCTGTGCGCCATCCCAGCGGAGCCATAGCCGCCTGGTGGCTCCAACACGCTGCCGTTCTCCTCCGTCAGCTGTGAGTTCCGCTGCAGGGGCGACTGCGTCAGTGAGCTCGCTGCTGGCACTGCTGCTTCAGGCGACTGCGTCATTGGGCAGCGCTGCGAGCCTGCCTTCTCGATGTCTTAACGTTCCAAAAAGCTCAGCGCGTCTGGGGTCCCTCAGTGCAGTGCCATGCATGCAGCGCCTGTCACAGTGGGCGCCACGTACTGCCTGCAAAGGTTGGCCAAGCAAAGATTTGTGAGAAGAGCCTGAAGCAGAGGAGTTTGTGTTGGCCAGGAAGGAGCTCCCTGAGGCCCTACCTGGCCAGAACTGAAAAGAGGTTATTATCTGCACAGCGGCGGTGCGTGGGTGCGCGGAGCTGCGCCGCCTCCCTTCAGTCGCCCAGGCAATGGTTGAGCAGCCCCGCGTACAGGCGGAGCAGTGGGCACCAACCGCAATGGAGCAGTGGGCACCGACCGCAACAGGCCTGTAGTTGTCGACGCTTGCGACAGACCCCGCTTATGAACAGGGGTAATCAGGCTGAGGTTGAGACCTGCTAGCACGGCTCTGGCATCTGCGGGCCGCCATCCGAGCTGCTGCGGTATGCGGAGGGTGAGCACACTAACCCGCAGCAGCGGCCGCAGCATGTGCTGGTGCCGGCGCTGTTGGCCGCACTGAACAGCACCCTGCAGGCCGGGGTCGTGCCCGAAGGTCTCCAGCTTAGCCTGGTCACCCTGTGCAAGCGAGTGTCTGTCGTGAGCGTCGACAACTACCGGCCCATCGCGGTTGGTGCCCGCTGCTCCGCCTGTACGCGGGGCTGCTCAACCATTGCCTGGGCGACTAAAGGGAGGCGGTGCAGCTCCGCGTACCCACGCAGGCGGGCTTCCATCCACACCTGTCCACAATGCACCATGTGCTCACCCTGCAGTATCCGGTCGACAGTGGCCGAGGCGGCCTGCAGCCGCAGGCGCTCTCCTGCTGCTTCCTGAACCTGAAAGGCGCATACGACTGCATCCCCTGCTCGCTGTTGTGGGCGGGGCGCGTTGCGACGCGTGGGCGTGCGCGGGCGCGTGCTGGCTGCGGTGCAGAGGCTCGGTATGCTGATGCAGAGTATGCCGTGCAAGTTTGCGGGCGCCGCGGGGACAGTCTGCTCTCTGGCTGTGGCGTGAAGCATGGCGGCCCGCTGAGCCCCATGCTCTTCGGGCTCCTCCTGGGTGGCCTGCACACAGCCCTGCTGCGGGGGGGTGTCCAATGCGGCGCCGCGGGTAGCCGGCGTGGGCGCAGTGCTCGATCTGGGCTATGGCGACGATTTCTGCCTTCTCTCCATACATGTGCACCATGCTGGAGTTCATGCAGAAGCAGGACATTCGCGGCGCTGCCTGCTTCATCCTGGCATGCGACAGATCTACTCTGCCTGATGTGCCCAATGTCACCTGCATACGTGTGGGTACGGGATGTGTGCTTCCTTGCCTGGCACCCCTGTTGCCTAAGCAGCTCTAGCTGGCTGGAACAGGCTTGAACTTGACACGCCTGGGTGCGGCGAAGGGCCATTCTCAAAGGCTTTCCTTTCCTTTCAGCTTTACTGCATCTGTTGAAGCAGAGCGCATGCATGCGGTTGTTCATCTGTAACCTGAAGAATCTATGCACAATCCTCATGCAGGTCGCGTGCAGAGGGTGTGAGCCAACCAACCAGTTCTCCCTGACCTCCCTAACCAACCAAATTCCACGCAGACCTAACTACAACCGCACAGGCAATGCATATGCAGGCTTCCATGCGTTCTCACATTCCCATAAAGAATACAAACCAGTATCCGCCATCCTAAGCGTCCATCACTGCGCCTGCACTCCAGACAAGAATGCAGTAGTGGCTTGTGGGATCCATGTGCGAGATGAAAAGCAACGCTTCATGCGCAGCCGCTTCCTGACGTGTACCCAGAACGCAAAATAGACCTGGATCCTATACACTGCGTCGGCAGGACTACACGAGCGCGTGGGGCGCAGCGCAGGGTGCGGCCTCTGTCGCCCCGGCGTACCGCCGACGCGTGCGCCAGAGCAGCAGGGCTGCCAAGCCCGCAGCGCCCACTTCCACAAGCGCGGCGACAAGGAAGGTGCCCCTGCGCGCCCATCATAACGAAGCGTCAGGCAAGAGCAGCGGTCGCGAAATGGTGCTTGTGGTAACTCCACATTTGTAATCATTGTGCACTGCAGATGTACCTCCTTGTGACAAGTGAGGACCGGGCTGAGAGCCCAGGCACTTGGAACAGCGCCTGGGTACATGTCAGGAGTGCATTAATAAGAAAAGCAAGAAAGTTGACAAGCCAAAAGGAAAATAAAAGAGGCTCTCAGGCCACGCCCGCGCCTGAAGCAGTCAGCGCCGAGGCAGACGTTGCCACGGTCGCCGTGCGCCAGCGCACGCTGCTGGTACAGCGTGCCCGCCTGCGCTCGGGACACAAGGCCAGGGGCAACTCAGCCTTGATGATCACCGAAGTGCCTGCTGGTGTGCATGTGAGTTCCAGCTGTACTACTACACAGCGGCCAAGCGCAAACGGCATAGACGCGACCAGGACATATGCTCAGGCAGCTTATAGTGCTGTCACGCAAACCGGTCTTGAAAACCAGGCATCGATGCGGACAGCGCAGGCCAGCGTGAGTGCTGACAGGCAACCGCTGAGGAGCTATGGCTCGTGCAGCCAATGAGCAGACGGGTGCAGGAGGGGCACACACGATGAGCTGTGCACTCAAGACCTGCTGGCGGAGGAGCGGGCACTTGCGGAGCGCGCGGGTGCAGCTCAGCAGGCCATGCAGCGCAGAAGTGGGGATGGGGTCTAGACAACAACCATAACATAGGGTTGATGTACACGGGTTTACCGTATACACATACCCTAGTACAAAGGTGAGGGAAGTTTGAGAGAAGAGAAGAGAGTTAGAAGAACAAGAACAAGATGCGGGCGGGGCCGCACCAGGCGCGTGGCAAGCAGGTACGCGCCGAGCGTGGTGGAGTAGTTAAGCAGGCAGTACAGCGTCGCAAAGCGCCGCAGCCCAAACAGCTCGCTCGACAGCGCCGGGCCCAGGCTCCAGTGGCACCCTGCGGCCGCGCCGATGGAGTGTCCGAAGCGCCCACCACATGATGCTGCACCAAGGTCGCATCTGGGTTACCCCTGAGAGCATCTGGCTCACCCCACGCTGTCGTGCCAGACTGAATACGCCCAGCGCGGCAAGCAAATCTCACTGTTCCCAGGCAGTGCGGAAGCGGGACACTGTGCAGCACAGGTCCTTGAATTTAGCATGAGGAGTTGCATGAATGACGCGCCAGCGCTCAGCGGGCTCGAGCGAGGGGTCAGGCGCAAGCAGGTAGCGTCAGACGCGGGCAGCACCGTAGGCAAAGCCGGCCAGCGGCGCGACCAGCCACAGGGCGCGCAGGTCCGCGAACGCCGCCAGCGCCATCGCCGCGCCCGTCAGCGCCGCCGCCGCCACCAGGAAGCAAGGCCTGCGGCGCCGCCCTGCCTCTTAGTCATGCTGGCATGCGCGCAACCGCAACCAGCCGCACACCGCCTTCCAAAAAGAGAGGATACCCTAAGACATGAAAGTGCACGACCTGCAAAGCGTTGGAAGCCTCACAGGCACCAGACGCGTATGTGGTCGGGCGCGAGCCCGCAATGTAAGCTGCATGCCATCCCGAATACACTCTGCGGGCGCCACACTGCCAGAGGAAAAAAAGTCTTGCAGTGTGCGGGCGCGCACCGCGGCGTGCGCCGCGCGGCCAGCGCGCGCTCGGGCAGGTGCCCCGCCGCCAGCCGCCCGGCCGCGCTGGCCACGCTGAACAGCGCGACCAGCGCGGCCTGCCCGTCCGGCGCGCCGCCGAACGCCTGCACCAGCTGGCCTGCGCGCGCCGCCGAATGTCAGGGTAGGGTATGTGCTGCGCAGGTCCGCGCCCAATTCGCACCGAGCAGAGCCGCAGACGCCTGCAGGTTCGCCGCACTCTGCACCCTTTCCTGCCGTGAAGGGCGCATGCATATCATCTTTTGCACAGGGTAAGCACAAGCAGTCAGTCTTGGCAAGAGCCTGAATTGGCTGGCACACCCGTCATCCCACTGACAACGCGCACTCCCGCATCGGTGCGCCAGCCGCTGCCACGCGCGCGGCGCGCACCCAGGTTGTTGGAGAAGAGCAGGCCGCAGCCGGTGCCGGCGCCCAGCACGCCGAACAGCGCCCAGTAGTCCGGCGACGCGGCGCACTGAACCAGGCTCAGGTCCGCCGGCGCGACCGCCGCGGCGCCGGCCCAGACCACCGGCCCGCTGGCTGCGGCGAGGCTGGGCGCAGGCGGCGCTGGCGCCGCGCCCAGCGGGGCGGGCGCGTCGCAAGCCGCGGCTCCGTGCGGCGGGCGGGCGGACGCTGCGATCGCCCAGCCGTGCTGACCGCCCTGCGCTGGCCACATGCACTGCAGCGCCGCCTCTGCAGCCGGAGGTGCGTTTGCGCAGCACAGCGCCGGGTCCCTGCCAGGCTCAGGGCGCGGGCTAGCCCTTGTGTCAGGCGCACGCACGGCAGCTGGGCGAAGCCTGACGATGCTGGGCACCGTGCGCCGCAGCCAGTTACCCACACGCCTGCCCGCCGCAGCATCGCCATGCGCTATGTGCAACCGCGCACCTTGCCACCGCCGAGCAGGGGCGCGCGCAGCCCGTCGTCCTCCTCCGGTCCCGCCCACGCGCACGCCGCACCGCCGCGCGCCGCCTTTTCGCAGCAAGCGGCCCCGGCCGCCGCGGGCGCACCCTGCCCGAGCCCGGCTTTGCTGCAGCCTGTTTGCGCCTTGTCAGCTCCCAAGTCGGCACAACCGTCGGCCCAGCAGCAGCGCTGCGCCGCGCCGTCGCCGCTGCCGTCTTTTTCTTCACACCCTTTACCCAGGATATCTGCCCGCGGCCACGCGGCCAGGCCGCCCGTGCGCAGCGCGAGCAGCGGCAGCGGCAGCAGCAGCGCCAGCAGGCCGCCCAGCAGCGCCAGGGCCAGCGCCGGCGGCAGCGCGCCGGGCAGCGCCGCGCCGAGCGCGCCGGCGCCCACTGAGTACGCCGCCAGCAGCAGCACCAGGTTCTGGGCGATCGCGAAGCGCGTGCCTGCGCGCGCGCGCCACGCTCGGTCTGTGCACAGGGTCTCCAGCGAGTAATGAGTGGCTGCTCCATGTCCTTATGATTGTCACGGTGTTCAATAAATATGGCGTCACGTCATATTCCGCCACCCCCGAGCTGCTGGCAGACACGGGCGTCTGTACCGCACGCTTGGCTTTCGACCTGCGCCGCGCGCTTCTGTACGGCACTCTACATCCGGGTCAGGCGGCGCGCTGCCATACCAAACGCATACCACGCAGCCTGCAAGTTGCAATTGGGGCTGATGCCGGGTGTCACCTGCGACGTGCGGCGCCTCAGCGGCCGCGCCCTGCGCGAACGGCACCGCATTGAACAGCGGCAGCGCGACCGCGCCGAGCGCGAGCGGCGCCGCCGCCATGCACGCCAGGAAGCCGGCGGCGTCCGGGCGGAACGCGGCCAGGTATACCGCAGTAAATATGCTCGCGCTCAGGCCCGCAAAGCTCTTCAGCACGCCTGCGCGGCGCCACCGCGTTGCGTATGGCGCTGCGCACACCAGGTGCAAGGCTCGTATGTGACCGCGCGCCGCCGCCCAGGAGCGTGTAGCGCTGCAAGCGCTCAGGCGCAAGGCTCGTTTGTGAAACTTGCACGTCGGTCGCCGAACGATGGTGCGCCAAATGGGCGTGCGCGGGGCGCTACGCGGCAGAAGGGCGGCAGGTGCTGCACGCGCTGCTAGACGCTCTGCCTTGCGACGCTGGGACAGCAGGGTGCCTGCACCGCCAGTCTGCCTGCGCTTCACTGAGCAAGTGCGCCACCAGGCCGAACCCTCTGCCCGGCACGCTCTGCACGCTCGGCACGCTCGGGGCAGGCCGCACCCACGACGGTGCCGCGGTGGCCCGGGAAGTTGCGCACGTTGGTCGCGACGCAGGCGGTGTCCACCCAGGAGCCGCCCGCGAACGCGGCGCTGGTCAGGCCGACGACTGCCCAGTACGGCGGCGCCGCGCGCCCGCTCGCCGCGAGCCACAGGCCGCCGTAGCCGCCCGCCATGGCGGCCAGGCCGGCCGCCAGTGTCACCCTGCGCCCGCAGCCGCGGCTCAGCACCTCCCCACTCGGGCAGGAATGTCATGGCGATATCGCCGCAACAGCGCCAGAGTCTGGTGCGCGGCGTCAGTTCAGAAGACGTGGGGAGGTCCCATAGCGCGTGTCGGGCAGGCCGGCGCCGGAGGGGGGCGCGGCACCTGGGCCCCAGGCGCGGCCACGGCGACAGCGCGTCGTAGGCGGCGCCGGGCATCCACTGCAGCAGCAGCGACACCCAGAGCGGCGACGCGGCGCCTTGTATCTGCCGCGCCCGCCCGCGGCGGCAGGGTCAGCTGCGCTCTGCGCTGCAGGCCCTCCCGCCGCCCGCGCCAAGCGCTGCTGCCTGCAGTGCTGGACAGCTGCCACGGCCTTGCGGTAAGCTGCCACACCACCATCACGCCTGCAAGCCTGAATAACACTGTGTGGCCTGGCAGCAGGCGCCCCCGCGCCGGCACAGTGCGGAGCGCCCCTCAAAAGCAGCCAGCGCAGGTGGCACAGTAGCCCACGCTGGCAATTGCCACAAGTGACACAGCCTTCAGACGCTGGGCTTGCCCGCCCATGACATACTCTCCGTCACGCGACACGGGCGCGCCTGCGCCTGCGTGAGGCCCAGCGCCTCCTTGAGCGCGCCGGCATAGATGGCGAAGCAGTAGCTCGCGCCCGCCGTGCACTGCAGCAGCGCCGACACGCCAAATGTGTGCCACTTGTTCACGAACGCGCCCATCGCGCCGCGATGGCTGGTTACTACCTCGCTGGCTGATCACGGCCAGTCTCAACAACAAGCTGACGAAATTCAATCATGTGGAGCTGAGCTGTGATTCTGACGCTGTGCAGACATGCGGCTGACACGAGGGCGCAAACACGCGCCCCAGTATTCAAATTACTGGTCAGTGACTGCCGCACGCACACGGTGCTTATATACTCTCTGACGCGTGTGTTGAACCAGCTGCCCCAACACAAGCGACGTTCTCCCTTTTGCGGGGAGGGACCGAGCAGAGCGCCGCCCGACCCCGGCGCCGTCGTGCAGGAGCGCACCGCCAGCCGGGGCGGCGCGCCGGGCCCGGGCCAAGGCGCGAGCTTGGGGCTGGCGCTGCCGCAGCCGCCGCCGCCGCCTC
>JAABUV010004265.1_pt1 | contig 17293 bp, 29 predicted proteins | sample 5559971 | NCBI WGS metagenome assembly JAABUV01 (sample SAMN10711881, study PRJNA513362) | rock metagenome | isolation source: Antarctica rocks | place: Antarctica: Victoria Land, Knobhead nord | collected 2015-12-19
TGCTGGAAACGTTGGTGCTGCCAGGTGTGTGACACACTTTCTGCATACTTGTCTTTGATGCACATTGCCACATCGCATGCTGGAAACGTTGGTGCTGCCAGGTGTGTGTGACAGACTTCTGCATGGTCGTTATCGGTGCACCTTGCCACATGATTGTACCATCTTGTGAACAACAGCAGCTCTCATGCTTTGGATCATTGTGACGCTTCCAGACAACTTCGCTTCAGTCAACTGGTTTCAGCTGGCCCCCGGCGTCCTTTGGTCATGACAATCTTGTAGAACATCTGCAGCTGCAGTTCTAGCTGTAGCCACATCACATGCAGCTGTAGCTGCAGCTGTGGCCAGATCACATGCACAATCATGGCTGTGGCTGTAGCTGTGGCCAGATCACATGCACAATCATGTAAAACACCTGTAGCTGTAGCTGTGGTCACCTGCAGCTGTAGCTGTGGCCACATCACATGCACACCTTTGGGTGAGCAAGCAAGCCTGCTGTACGATGTTTGTCATCAGGGTGAAGTACACCCGGCACTCACCTGATTTTGGTTGGCACAGGTCAAATGTCAAACCAGTACGTCAGGTTTTTGATCGTCAAACCAATAAGTTGTTGGTTATAAATTGTTGGTAGCAAACTGCTGGAGCCAGAGCTGCTAGCTGAAATGTTGCCTGCCAATGCAACACACATGCTGACGGAAGATGTGTCATGGGTTCAGTAGCCTCGCAAAACTTTTTGCAGAGGACTTGGGTGTGCTTTGTTGTTAAAGCGTGCTTGCAAAAGCCTGTGTATGTGTGTGGAGCAGAAAATATGAGGAGGTGTTCCAGCACCAGTTCCACAAAAGCCGTGTGTAATCGCTTGTTGCAGCTGTTGCAGATCTTTGCAATATCTGCTGTGTGCAAGGCTGTCCTGAATGACTACAGCGAGGGACGCCTGATAACTGCAGCAAAGGCTTTTTTTAATCCCGAAACGTCTACATTTTGTCCGTCTTAAAGTGGAAATGGAAATTCAGAAACGCCTGGGGATAGTAAAAAACGCGTTTCCACATTGGGGAGATGTTTTACCTTGCCAGTGTCATGCAAGAGTCCCACATCAAGACACCTGTACATGGTATGGCATCTTTTCGGTTTCAGTCCTGGTCAGCACCTTGGATACCCTTCAACCACACAGGCAGAACATTTGGAATGAGGTGCTGGCAAACAGCATGGGCAAGCAAGCACCTGTTGGAGCGCTTGAGGGTCATGACTAAGAGGGCTGTTGCGTGATGCATACTTGATCACAAACCATCACCTTGACAGCCCAGCTGTTGCCAAATCCTTACTCATCAGGTGAGCAAACCTCACATGTCTGTCTGTCATGTAGGAAGCATCTGAACCACCCTGATGGCGCTCCTCCACAGGATGCAGAGGACCTCTTCCGGCTCTTGAAGGAAGCCGCCAACAAGTTCAACGCCCAACCGGTGGCCGAGCCGGCGGTCCGAAAATCCCGTCGGCCAGGTGTGATCATCCAACTGGCAACATTGACAGTAGTGGAAGTTGAACCCACTGTATGCATGATGCTCTAAGCAAGCCTGTCTGGAGGGAGCTGACGTGCGCTCCCACACACCTGATGCCTGTTGGCTAAGCCTGTGTTTTCATAACTGTAGTTCACATAAAAAAAGCACAGGCTTTGCCCCTGGTATTGTGAACAATCATCATCGTCATGGTCATCTGTTGTTGTTGTTCGTCACCATTGTCTCCATCATTTCTCTGGTGGCGCTGCAAGGTTTCCCTCAATATGCACAGACATCACAAGCTGTCTGCAAGCAATTGTGTTGTTGGCGAGCCTGCAAGAAAGTTTATTAAAGCGGCGCCCCGTAGAGCACACATAACAGCGTCTGAAGCTTTTTTTGGGGTTTGTAACATTGCATCTTCAGTTTCACTGTGAGCAGTAGATCGTATTATGTAGTTATCTTATCAAGTTGTACATGAGGCGTGGGCTGCCCTATAACCCTAAACCCAACATATATATATACCAGGTTGCACAGGAGGTGTGGGCTGCCCCCTCAAGCACTGCATCTAAATGCAAGCCTGCATAGATGTGTTGCAACCCTGCAATTGCTGGCAGCGTTCCTATACTGTGGCTTCCAAATGATTTGAGCATTCTGCACAGCTTGCTCAAACTCACTCTTGCCTCCATGCCTCAAATGAAACCACACTCTCTTGTTACTAGCTCATCTGACGCACAGACATCTCACACTGGATCCGACGCAGCAGTGATTGAGCTTACAACCTGTAGCTGGTGAGTGTATATACCTGACCCTGCTGAGAGTCACATGTTTGATGGACAAGCAGACTAGGGATCTGCAAATGTGATCCTGAGTTTGATTCTGAATTTGATATGCAGGCTGGATTCCAGGCAAGACTGACGAAGTATCAACCAACTGCACCAGGCATCTGAAGCCGAATTTGATTCTGATTCTGATTCTTATCTGCAGGCTGGATTCCAGGCAAGACTGATGCCAAGGCGCTGTATGGTCTGCTGACCAGCAGCTGGCTCAACCTGATGCTGCTGGTCGTTCCTGTCGGCTGGATCTGCCACTTTTGCCACGTCAACAGCATTGTAGTCTTCATCCTGGTGAGTGGATCTGTCAATACAGACCGGCCCCCCTAGGAGTTTCTGTTATAAAGACTCGCATCATAAAGAGCTTGCTTTGTTGGGCTTTTGCAGACGATCTGCATTTTATGAGTCATTGCTGTGTTTGTTTCCCGAATCTTTTCATGAAATGCGTGTATCAACAGCATTGCTGTCTTTGGTCTGGTGAATGGATGACATGCAGACTACTGCCCTGCCCCACAGTTTCCAGCGCCAACTTGCTGTGGATCTGAGCTGTCAGGGCTTACAAAAACACTTCAATGTTTCAAACTTTTCATTTTGTCAGGGGAGTTGGATATGATGTAGGGTTCAGGGGCTTAGAGTGTTTTCGCAGTTTGCATGTCAGGGTTTGAAATCCGATGCGATTGAACGCTGTGACCCTACATGTATTTGCAGCCGCTGTTGACTGGCTGTGGCATCAATGTGTGCTGCAAGCCCTTACTCAGTTTGTGTGCACACGACTCAGCACACGTTTTATGTGCTGCTGCGACAGCTTGTGCCTGCCTTGGTGTGCTGCTGCAACAGCTTGCGCCTGCCGTGCGCGAAGATGTTGAGTGAGCTGTATAGTTTGCCAGGTCTCTGGTCAAACATTCAATGGCACAGGCAGTTGATGTGAGGTTCTGGCAATGTGCTATACACAGTGGTCTGCAGACTCCATACTGGATCCTTTTGACTTTGTTTTAGTTTGAATAACTTGGGTGTTTTGATATTTTTGAATTCAGGTACATCACAGCAGAACAGCATTAGGCAGATGCCACTTGCGCTGATCCACGAAAGGATCACTGAGCATTGGGCAGAGTGCTATTTGCCATCACATGCAATGCTTTTGCCACATGTCATGTTTTTGCACACCCCCTTTTGGATGCACACATGTACATCACAGCTGAAAGTGCCAATTTCTCCCTGCAGAACATTGATGGGCTGATCCCACTTGCGCTCATCCTCGGAGCAACAAACAGAGGCTCTGGCAGTGTGCTATCAGCTGTCACATGCAACGAATTAGCAGACCCCCATGGGTTTGGCAGACCCCTATGGGTCTGGCAGACCACCGTTTATATATGCGCATGTACATCACAGCTGAGAGTGCCATGCTTTCCCTGCAGAACATTGTTGGGCTGATTCCACTTGCGCTCATTCTGGGGGAGATCACAGAGGACCTGGCGGTGCGCTTTGGGCCGACAGTAGGCGGCTTGCTGAATGCGACCTTTGGAAATGTAGTGGAGCTGATTCTGTCCATTGTGGCCCTTACCAAGGGGCTATACACTGTGGTGGCATCTTCCCTCGTGGGCTCTATTCTATCCAACCTGCTGCTTGTGCTAGGTATACTCACTCCCACGCCTTGTCAGCATTGATCAGCTTTGCTCCATTCTCATCATTGTGCATCATCTCCATCACAGCGCATCATCCCCATCAAAGCGCATTGTCCCCATCATAGTGCATCGTCCCCACCACAGTGCATCATCTCCACCACAGTGCATCATCCCCATTTCCGTGCATCATCCCCATTACAGTGCATCATCCCCACCACAGTGTATCATCCCCATCTCCATGCATTATTCCCATCACAGTGCATCCTCTCTGCCATCCCTTGATCTACTGTGCCTTTCACAGTTATGCTGGTACGCTGGCTCCCAAAACAGGAGAGGATTCAGGGAGCTAGTCAGGATTGTACGTACCTGGCCCTGAGACATGTGTCTGAGTGAACCAAAGAACGGATGAATGAACCAACGGTCAAACAAATGCATGCTGCTACAGACACAAGCTGGCGCCACACAATGTTTGCGTTACATGGTTTTTCTGCTGTTAGTTGTTAATGACAGTTTTTCTGAAGTACAGGGTCTTCCCTACTTGCAAACAACACATGTGATTGGTCCCCAGGCTCTACTGCGCTCTGAATTGCACTGTAGAATGGATGTTTTTCCCACAAGCAGCGGCTTTTTTTGGACTTCCAAGACCTGACTTACATCAGGGGATTCCAGTCTCCAGGCTGCACAACAGGGCAGCTCAGTCCACCTCATGTTGCTGCTCTATCCTGATTGGGGATTGTAAATGCAAATCCCCTAAAACATAAACCCAGCACAACATTCAACAAGGCGTCCTGCTCTCTCTTCCAACTCCTGGCACGAACGCCAAAAGTTGCAGTCTTCACCCTTCTTCTTCTTCCTGCAGGCTGCTGCATCCTGATCGGCGATTACAAGTACGAAACAGAACTCCAGCGTCCTGCTCTCTTTTCCATTTCCTGAAATCCTTGCCCTTCTTCTTCCTGCAGGCCGCTGTTTCCTGATCGGGGGCTGCGAGTACATGACACAGAAGTTTGACGTCCTGCTCTTTTCTCTATTTCCTGAAATCCTTACCCTTCTTCTTCCTGCAGGCTGCTGCATCCTGATCGGCGATTACAAGTACCAAACAGAACTCCAGCGTCCTGCTCTGTTGTCCATTTCCTGAAATCCTGACGCTTCTTCTTCCAAAAACCCTTACCCTTTCTTCTTCCTGCAGGCTGCTGCTTCCTGATCGGGGGGTACAAGTACCCGACACAGAAGTTCAGCGCAACAGTAAACAAGGCGTCCTGCTCGCTGCTGTTCCTGGCCTGCATAGCCATTGTGCGGCTCCTGCCCTGTATTCCACGTCTGTCTTGGACGATACGGCGGTGTACAACATCAGTCACAGCACGGCGGTTATTCTGGTGCTTGTGTAAGTCTTCTGCTCCTCCTGTGGCTGTGCTTTGTCTATGTTTGCTGCTTTTTGTTGATTTTCCGCTGCTGGTTTGGTACATTTGACATGCATGTGGCAATGAACAAAATCAGTCACAGCGCAGCAACCATCCTGGAGCTTGTGTAAGCTTTCTGGTGATTGGTTTGATGCATTGTTTTTTAGTGTAGAGTGGGTTTTTTGTTTCTTTGGGGCAATAGGTCTTTGTACAACATCGGTAAGGGCTTCTGGCCAGATGGCTATCTCATGCCTACCTGCGCATGCTATGCAACGCAAGCAGTGACTGCAGTTTTTGGCCTTCCTCTTCATCAGATCTCAACACAAAAGAAGAAGACCGGTGCTTCATGAGTGTTATTGCACACTTTTGCAGAGCTTCCTTTCCTAGCAGTGCCACAACACATAAGGAACATGCATCAAGGTACATAGCATCATGGCATTCTTCTTCTTGATCTGGCAAAGGAAGAAGAGCGACAGCAGCTCGTGATAGTAACATGCTCCCCTTCCCGCCAACCCTCCTCGGAAAATGAGCTAATGCATGTTGAGCTGCCCCTTCATCAGCAGCAGTTGGATCTCTGCCAACATCATGAGACAGTGGAACATTATGCTGCAGGTATATAGCATACCTCTTCTTCCAGCTGAAGACCCACCGCGTCATGTTCAACCCTGAAGAGGAAGATGAAGAGGAGCCGGTCATGTCCCTCACTGCTGCTGTCATTGGCCTGTCTGGAGTCACCGTGGTCGTGGCCATCAGCGCAGAGTGAGTCTTCTTCTTGTCCCTCTCACTGTGTCCACTTCTTCTTCCTATATTGCCTCCTGCCTGAATTTGCCTCCTGTCTAGGGTTGCCTTGTGACTGGAGTCACTTCCTGCCTAGGCTACCTCCTGTCTAGGGTTGTCTCTTGCCTAGGGTCACCTTCTGCCTAAGGACATCTGCTGCCTAGGGCTGCCCCTTGTCTAGGTTTGCCTCTTGTCTAGGGTTTTGCCTTCTGCATCTTGTCCAGGGTTGCCTCCTGCATCTTGTCTAGGGTTGCCTCCTGTCTAGGGTTGCCTCCTGCATCTTGTCTAGGGTTGCCCCCTAGGGTTACCTCCTGTCTAGGGTTGCCTCCTGTCTAAGGTCGCCTCCTGTCTAGGGTTTTGCCTCCTGCGTCTTGTACAGCACACCATGTGTGTGCATACAACACTGTGCTCGCTTTGCACTGCCTTTTTCAGAAGACAAACAGTCGAAAAAGCAGATGCTTGGAATGGTATCGTTTTGGACTACACAAAAGATGCATTCATGCAGGTTTCTGACAGACGCACTCCCAACTGCAAGCACCCAGTCTGGCCTGAGTCAAGCCCTCCTGGGCCTGATCCCCGTATTGCCAGCAATGCTTGTCAGCACATCACAGCTGATGCCTAGCCGCCGTGCAGCCATAGTCATCATCACGTCATCATCACTACCTTCCTGTGACTAAATATCATTTCCCCTCTGCAGGTTTCTGACCGACGCCATCTCAGATGTGAGCACCAAATCAGGCCTGAGCCAAGCCTTCCTGGGACTGATCATTCTGCCCATTGCTGGCAACGCCTGTGAGCACATAACGGCTGTGTTGGTGGCTTACAAGGACAAGATGGACCTGGCTATTGGAGTAGCTCTCGGGTCTTCCATTCAGATTGCCATCTTTGTGCTGCCGGTGCTGGTCCTCATTGGGTAAGCACTCTTTGTTGAGATGCTGTCTTGCACATGGTGACAGACTCATTGAGTGAGCACTCTTTGTTGAGATGCTGGTTGTGCACCAGCCATTTGTGCACATTTGTGCTTTGGAAGCGCTAGTTGATAGAGTTGCTGTTCAGGGTCATGCAGCAAGCTATGCTGAGAGAATCATTGGGTGAGCACTCTTTATTGAGATGCTGGTCTGCACCTGTTGAGACGCTCATTGACTCAGCACTTTTTGTCAAGCTGCTCTTTTGCAACTGAACCCCACCACCATGGCGCCTGAGAACTCTCTCATCACCTTGTAATCACCTTATGCACTCAAACAAGATCAAGTTCTAAAAAACAGCGGACATTGCATATTCACATGGACTTCATTTGTATAGAAACAACAAACAGGAGTATAATTGCCAAATGCACACTGCTTGTCCTGATCCCTACTGGCCGAATGACATTCCTTGTGAATACCAATCGTTGTGCTTAGTCACCGGCTGACTCATCAAATCTAGACCGCCGCCTGTGTCGTCCTCAGCAGGCGATCCTGTCTGTCAGCTGACTTGTGCTCTTGGGCATGCTATCAGAGTTGTCTCCTGTTTATTGTTGCCATACTTGACGCTTTTCTGTTGTGGTGTTTGAGTGCTGTCATGATGCAGGTGGGCAATCGGTAAGGAGTTCTCGCTGGATCTGGACCCGTTCCTCATCCTCATTCTGACACTATCAGTCATCCATGCTCACTTCGTATCCTCAGGTAATCTAACACCTGTTCTCCTTTCATTAGCCAACTTCGTCACTCACCTCGTTGATATCATCTGTACACGCACTATATGTACCCCCCTAGACATAGTCATTTCTTACACTGTGCCCCTGAAAAACCATTTGCACTGTTGCATCCTGTCAGCCATCCACACCCAGATGCTGTCTCCCTCAGGAGGTTGGCGTTACCATGTCTGTGTTGATGCTGTGCATTGTTGCAAAAGATGGCTCACATTTTGTCCCCTGTTGTCGTACCAGCTGTTTTCCAAAGTCAGCGCCAAAAAAAGATCAAAAGCAAAGCCCTGTCACCTCTTTTCCCTGCGCTCATGCTGCAGGGAACATGTGCACAGCCTCTTGCTGGCGTTTTATTGTGTATGCTTCCCATGCACATGACATGTATGGATGACAGCTGCTGGTCGCATTCTGGCGTTGAAAACTTGTTCATGTTGTAATGCGCATACTGTTGATTGCACACTTTCCTGTGTGACATCACCTACCAGTGCTAATGTAGTCATCTTTCGATTGTAGCTTAGTCAATACAGGACGTAGGAACAAACTGGTCGGTTCTGCTTTACATGTGCTCCTACTGATGCTGCCGGCAAGGGCAGCAAGCAACACTCAGCCGAGCCATGCTTCTGACATGCACATTTGCACATGCAGATGGGCAGTCCAACTGGATGATGGGGCTTCAGCTGATTGGTACATATGTGCTCATTGCACTGCTGTTCGGCTTTGTTCATGGCAACGTGGTGCAAGGCTATGGCAGCCAAGCCAGCAGAACATCAGCAGTGGAGAACTCGCCGTCTGAGGCCACAAGAAGGCTTTTCCTCTAGGCTGGATGACAGACAATAGAGCATGCTGTGCCAGCACATCAGGCAAACAGCAGTGCCGTCTCAAGGCACATAGGCAACAAACAGATGTGTGGTTGCCGCGTGCAAGAACAAATGTATCTGGCTTGCAGCCAAGGTGTCTACTGCAAGACTGTATTCTGTTTCAGTCCAGGAGCTGTGACTCTTTGTGCTGATGACAGGCATCTTGCATGCTTTGATGACAGCAGAGAAGAGGAAGTAGGGTCATAATGGGCTTTTCTTTATGTAGTCTGACCAAAAAAAACCTGTGTTTGGACTTTGATAGTGGTGTTGTGCGTGGTTTGTGGTACCTGGCACTCAGATTGTGTGCATTCATGATGCAGCAACATCAATATAGAAATTGTGTTCAGGGCACATTTGTGAAGTTCACTTTCCGTATTGTGATCTGATGTGTGTACCAATTGTCCTTTTTCCCATAATCTCAGTTCAGCATGTTCAGTGCTCAAGCCTTCGGATTGCAGTGTAGTATGTATGTCTGTCCTTCGTGAGGCTCGCATTTTGGCACTTGTAAAGTCTATGCGTGTGCATTAAGTCTGTACAACTTTCAGCGCAACCTTTCAAAGTTGCTCACACGCATGCTGTGGTTGGTACATCCTCCTGAAGGACCGTCCATGCCAATTGCGATTCACCCTTGCAAATAAATGTGTTCCTTTGATAGATCGGATCTCAGATACACGTTCCCAAGGATACACTAATTTGCAGAGCTTGGTGAAATGCCTGGATCATAGAGATATTGTGTCAGATACAGCATGCAGTCAAACAAAGGTTGTGTTAGGCTGCGCGATGCATTGAATGCATTGAAATGCATCTCGGAGGCCATATTTACAGTCATGTAGAAATGCTGAATTTGAAAGCTGCTGAGAAACAATCGTGGCGTCTGCTGCTGGCTGTTTGGTTGAGGCTGACAGTTCTGACGGCCGGCCACGAGTGTAAGCACAACGCATGTAGAGCTGAAATTGGAGGTTGTGTTAGTGGCTATACCTGTATCAGCAGAATACGAAATAAATGTGTTCAATGTCCAAGAGACATTTTTTTTAAAGCTGGTCAAGCCGGATCCAGAGGTTACAGTGCAGCCATGTGACATGAAAAGTGGCAGATGTGAATTACATTCTGTGGAGTTGTCAAACACTTCATGGACTTTCAAACTTAAATGGCACAGCCAGCTATCAACATGTATGACTGCCCATTCATCCCAAAACTGATACACTGCCTACATTGCACTGGCTGCTTGTCAAATGTCCATTACTTCCAAAGACTACACACCACATTTCCTGTCTACTCAAAGCTTCACAGCAAAAGGCAAAGGCCATACTTTGGACATGTTCAGGCCTGGTTGGGTGGTGCATTTCCCACACACAAGTGCCATCAATACAGTCCAAAGAAATGTCAGTACGGAATCTGCAGCAATACTCCCCATGTCTGAACTGCACCAGTGGCTCGTCTAATAGCCCCCACCATATGCGCCTCCACCACCCTGCTGGTTGTGGTGATGGTGGTGGTGCTTACCCTCGCCCACACCAGGCTGACCACCGTAACCACCCTGCTGGCCACCATAATCTCCTTGCATACCCTGCTGCATCATGGGGTTACCGCCACCATAGCCACCCTGCTGACCATACCCTCCACCACCCATACCCTGCTGACCATACCCTCCACCACCCATACCCTGCTGACCATAACCTCCGCCCATACCCTGTTGACCATAACCTCCACCACCCATACCTTGCTGACCATAACCACCGCCGCCTGCGTACCCATCTGTATTGCATGAAAGCTGACTGCACAGTACGATTATGCATGCTGATTGAGGCTTACAAAAGAAATTTCAAGATCGCCAGACAGTATGGACATGGCAGTATATGACATGCGTGCTGGACATGTGCAGTGATCAAATTGTGCGCAACTGTCCGAGCATACATACAATTGCAAGCAGATGCGTTTAAACTGTTGCAAAGAACATCATGAACATCCAAACCATTCTTGGGCATAACATGCAGATGCGCAGGATTGGAAACACTTCTTACCCTGCTGCATGCCATATCCACCCCCACCCATGCCACCGCCCATGCCATACTGGTTGCCAATGTTGCCCCAGTTACCACCTCCACCACCGCCAATGTCTCTGTTGCCATAGTTCTGGTCATACATCTGCTCGGCCTGCTGCTTGGCGTGCCTCTTAGCCTTCTCCCTGTCCATGTAGTCCATTCCCTTGGTTTCTACCAGCTTGTCAACCTGACAGGAGATACACAAGGGGTTACACGCACAAAAAAGGCTTTCGGAAATGCAAAAGAGAGATTCATTGGCGGGATGATACAAGACAACGCGAAGTATGATGATAGACAGAACCTACCTCTGCAGCTGCAATACCAGCCATCAGTTCCTTGGCAACTGCATGACTGGGCGGATTGCCATTGGCTGCTTGGTGCTTTTCGTACTCGCGCATGGCAAAGAATGCGGCGGCCCCTGGACGTACGGGGCAGGTCAACGACAGTGCAGACGAGTGATGAGGTGACCTAACTGTATCAATAGCCTGCCTCACCTCCCAATGCCTCGTGCGTCATGCTACCTTCGTGAGGTTGATTGTAAACCTGATTGTAGTTGTTCTCGTTGTCATCTGCAAAGCAAAAAGATCAAATCAGCAGGCAATCAAAGAGAGTACACAACTGAAGTGATTGGTTGTGTTTGAGCGAACAAGAACACAGCTTACGATGGCCGAATCCGAAAACCATGATTGCAGGTGCTTAGCGCGGCCAATGCCTGGTAAGCTTGAATTGAAAGCCGTCGGACTTTGTTCGCGTGAGCAGCTTCAGGTCCGATTTTGTTCGAATGCACGATGGCGAATCCAACTGGCATGTGACTAATTGGGCTTGCGCAGCTTCCAATCAGGTGAGCAGAAGGCATCGGAAGCCATTCCGACTGGCAACATCCGTTCCTTGACACTGTCAACAGTTCGATGGGACGGAATTAACATCTGTATTGCTACTGGAAACCAGACTGTACAATATTTTAGTTACTGTCAATATTTAGCCCTATATTTTGACAGTGTTTGGACAATTTCCATTTCCCGATGAAGCCTTGGTCAATATTGGCCTCGTATGATCTTGAAAAACCACTGACTGGAAGCAGCCTGTCTGCCGATACCGCCGATAAGTACTTGTAGCACAGCCTTGAGCATGCTTTTGCCAACTGCAGGTAAGCGTGTCAATGGCCACAAGCTTGCCACAATTTACTACAGTGCCATGACCTGATAATTCGATCAGCATGCATGAAGTGGCTGCTGTAGTGCCATGTCTCTCAGGCTAACTGTGTCGGCAGACAAAGAGCTGCTTCATGCTGCATGCTTGACACGTGTGTACGTAGAGGGTGTCCTTACAGAGGAAAAAAATGGGTCTTGGACCACACGCAGGAATCATATCGAAATGGCTGATAACTTAATGTCTCACTCAAAACGCAGCTTAGATCGCCAGAGCTTTGCTGCAGTACAACATGCCAGCGGACTCTAGTAGCCACCACCATAACCACCACCCTGCTGACCATAACCACCACCTTGCTGCTCATAGCCTCCTCCACCCTGCTGGCCACCTTCACCATGGTGATGGTGGTGGTGGTGGCCTTCTCCCTGCCCTCCTTGACCCCCATAGCCGCCCTGCTGACCCCCATAACTGCCCTGCTGGCCCCCATATCCTACAAACAGAAACAGTTGCTGAGTCCATATGGTGTGTGATGGCAAGGGCACCACATGACTTTGCAAATTTGCAGGAGACATGTTGACAAGAAGGAGTGATGGCAGTACCTTGAGAGACCCAATACAAGCTATGAGGTACTCAAAGCATCGGCAGATGCGTATCAAAGCAGGGACCACTGTGGCTATGAGTGAGTGTAAGCATGTCTTGATGCAATAGTGCTGTGCATCACATCATCTACCAACATAAGTTAACATTATATGTGGCCACATAAGGTTGGTCAGTTCTTGACCAACCCCAGGTGGCATCACCTGGCACTGAATCATGCTGATAGATGATGTGATGCATAGCATAGGTGCTTCAGTCACTTGCATGAAACATTGATGTAGCAAGCCATCTTTAGGCCTGTACTTTCTGAAGAGCCTCATGTGCAGCACACAAGCAGTCAGAGAGCTCACCTTGCTGTCCGCCACCATAGCCTCCTTGGCCTCCCTGGTCATACCCACCACCATAGCCTCCTTGCTGACCGCCGTAACCTGCAAAACCAGCATCCTCAGACTCAGTGGGAGTGTTGAAATCTTGAGACATTGGGAAAAGCTAACATCATCTGCTGCTGGAAAGACGGCTTGCTCGTTGTTTCTAGAAAGACGTGATGGGTGTGCTTTTACGCCAAGTAAAAGATATTGCAAAAAAGAGATACGATTTTCATTGTGCTTGTGATAGACCCACAACTGTTGCAAAACCCAGGTCAGCATGCAAGGTGGGACTTCTAATATGGCATACCTCCTCCTCCCCCTACGCCATACCGCTGCCCAACATTGCCCCAGTCACCTCCATCACCGCCAACATCCCTGTTGCCGTACTGCTGCTCATAAATCTGTTCTGCCTGCTGCTTAGCATGCCTTTTGGCTTTCTCCCTGTCCACATAGTCTAGACCTTTGGTCTCGACCAGCTTGTCCACCTGCACAGGTGAGCTATGTGTCAACAGGAAACGAACAACACAACCTCTGAACCTCGGCAATTTAACAGGCAGAGCAAGTTCACCTCTGCACCAGCGATGCCTGCAATCAACTCCTTGGCGAACTGGTGACTAGGAGGCTGGCCATTGGCGGCTTGATGCTTTTCATACGCACGCATGGCAGCAAAAGCGGCAGCGCCTGCATTCGAGGAAAAGTCACCGCTTTCGCTACTCGTTTGACCTATCTGACAACCGATGGTGGACCTATCTGACGATCGTTGGCGCTTACAACTCACCACCCAGAGCTTCATGTGTCATGCTGCCCTCGTGAGGCTGGTTGTACACTTGATCGTAGTTCTCCTCATTTGCGTGCTCTGCAAAGCAGTGATGCACGTTTGAGCTGATTTCACTCGATATGACGGGTGGTAACAGCGGATCTTGAGGCAGCACGCTCACCATTGTGCCCGAAGCCAAACACCATGATTGCGACTGAGTTCTACACTTGTCGTTACTTTGTTGTGCAATGCGGCGAGTTTGCAGCTTGAACGTGAGTAGTTTCGGAGTAGCTATTTGGACGGGCTGTGTCGCATGCAGGTTCAAAGCTCATTTTGACAAGGGCATGTGCCAAAACGTGATCGCCACCTGTGATTCTTTGTTCCCAAGGTTCCCTGCAGAAAGTAAGTTTGTAACCGTTTGCCTCGAGGTACAAGCTGCTACAGATGTACAGAATCTGGCACGATGCCTGGAGTGAAGAGAGCCTGATGCTGTATGCAGTCACGGTCATATGAGGTTGCATACAAGGTTGCATCAGGCTGGACAAAGACTTGTGGGAGTCTGCACTCAAAGCAATGTCATCTCAGATGGTCTGCCAGATGCAGGTAAGTCGCCCAAGCTTGCATGCAGTAGTTGCTGAGAGGTCCGCCACACATTGGTTTGTTCATAAAGAGTTGTAATTACATATTGCATCAGCATGCAGACCATGCTCATGAGCTAAGGATGCCTCTGCCTTGCATGGATGCTAACTTGCAGGCCATGCTATTGACGCTTGTAGTGAAAACATAACTTCGGTATTTCTTATCAGAAAACGGATTGGCTAGCTAAACAAGGTTGACAGCATGCTGCATGATCGACACATCAATCGTTGACACATCAATCGTTGCAAATCGCCCCAGCTTCATCAGTGTCACAAATTCAGCAATCTAACTAAACACCAAAAACATTGCAAGGCTTGCGAAAAAGGAAAACTCTAGTATCCTCCGTAGCTGTCCCCATACTGCTGCTGGTAGTTGTTTTGAACATTGTCCCAGTTGCCACCTCCACCACCTACATCCTGGCTGCCGTAGTTCTGGTCATACAGGTTGTTGGCCTCCTGCCTTGCCTGACGCTTTGCCTTCTCCTTGTCAAGGTAGTCCATACCCTTGGTCTCAGCCAATCTGTCCACCTACATGCCCACAGACCCGTCATCAGCATGCAAATTGTTGCACTGCGTCAGGGCACAGACTGATTCCAGTATCACACAAGTCTGCCCACTATTTGTACAGCTGGCACAGTAGAAGCAAAAACACCCTCGGTGACAGCTGTGGAGTATGTGAGCTCTATCAGAGGCGCTGTGGAGGAACTCACCACAAGAGATGCATAAGACTTTTAGTGCATGACTAGACAGCTGTCGCCGCAAGAATGAATCATAAGCAGCAGCTCAGTGTAGTGCAGGAAGATGTGCTGGTGGCAAAAGCTCACCTCGGCACCAGCAACGCCAGCCATAAGCTCCTTAGCAAACTCGTGGCTTGGTGGCTGACCATTGGCAGCTTGATGCTTCTCATACTCACGCATGGCGAAGAAGGCAGCAGCTCCTGTAGATTCCGCAACAGCATAACTCAGCAGAAGTACCTTGTTGTGCAACTTGTTCAGGTGCAATAGTGGCGAGCGCCAAATGCCACGCAGTGCACAAGCGTCTGAATAGACGCAACTTACCGCCAACTGCCTCGTGACTGAACTTGGCCTTGTTGTCATCATCGTATGGAGGGTTGTTGTCGTCGTAAACCTGGTTATATGCCTCTTCGTGGTTGTCGCCGCCTACAAGATACAACGGTTTGAACGGCACACAGAGAAAATTCTGGCCCATGATGTGATGCAGCTGTTAGGTCATCAGTGGGATCAACCAGGCTTACCCCAGCCGAAGACCATCTTGGAAAGGTGTGTGAGTAGAAGGAAGCGCGAAAGACGACGTGAATGCTAATAGCGCTGAAAAGTGGATTGCCAGTGTCCTGTGCGCATCAATGTAGTCAGGGTAGTTGCTAGAAGGCTGGCGGAATCTACTCTTCAGAAAGGCAGAAGAAGCTGTTGTGCCTGCGTGACAAGTCCATGATGACTCGCCTGCATGATCTTCAAAATTTAGTACATTGATGCACGGCATTCACAGCCACGGCATAGCACTGCATCATGGCTGTGCCCATTGTTACCAAGCAGCGCCAGTAGCAAGCACATCAACAAGTCGAGTACTTGAGACAGATTGAGGTCTCATGCAGAGTCTCGTTGCCACAAAGTGTAGCAGCTTGCCATTGCACAGTTGATGCGTTGTGAAGTACATGTGAACAACATGTACTGCATACCAGGCGAGTGCGCAATGCTAAACATTGACATGCTGGTAGCCTACGGTACATGAACTCCAGCCATGCATCAACTGCTGTCAGGCTGAAAGCCTGTGAACCTAGCTGTAGTAGCACATGTAGTGTAGTGCATCTACCAGCTTGACTACCACTGCTATCGCTACTTGGCAATGCCAACATAGAAAGAACAATGCCGCGTACCACTCTGCAGTTATTACTAACACAACAACCTAGCTACACGTCAAAGTATACTGGGCTGGCCTCAAAGTAGTTGCCAAAGTTTGTTAACACAGGTACTGGAAAGACCTAGTGGACTGAGCTGAGAGTGTGTGTTGGTCTGAAGCTGAAGCTGAGCCTGGCATATCGAGTCCATTGATTGGCCTTATTGCAAGGGCATCAGAGGAGATGTTCATTCAACACCTTTGCTGCTATGCGCTGCCATGGTCACCTGCAGCGCAGCAGTTGTGCTCAGCCTGCTCACTGCAGATTTGTATTGCACAAAGTACTGAGATCTACTTTCACTCTCTGCACAGCATGTGCAGCAACTAAGCATGAGCAGCGCATTGTGTAGCTACAAGCAACACTGCATGCTGTCGCATTGCAGCAGTCCCTCAAACTCCCCATCTTTAGCATGCCGCAGCGCCTGCATAAGTACAGCTAGCAAGCAACATGTCAGGATGGTGTTACAGCATGTGGTACTGTCCACCAGACACATACAGTCTGTCCAGCATGTCCACCAAACATGTACAGTACGCCCAGCATGTACAGCATGTATGATTGGCAGAAGATTGTGAAAGGTTGACTTTTCTTCAGCGTGCTGAGCCAGCAGGTTGACATGTGATGCACCTGTTTGCTTGATGCCTGAGGCATCAGTGCAGCCATTTACAAAGCCAGTCTGGGCTGGGGTCTGGTAGGGCGCACTGCAGGGGGCAAACTTGGTGGGTGGCAGATACACCCCTGCTGCCATTTGATATCTTGCTGCCTCCCCCATCTCTTGAATCTGCATCAGGAGGGGTGAGCCATGGTCAGAGTATGGGCTGACAGTTTCAGGCACTTGTGCAGCTGTGCTGGCAAACTGTCGTCTTTGTAGCGGCATTTACATTTGACATCTTTATGCATCCTTTGTTCTTCCATCTGCAACAGCAAGGATGTCAGGTTTTAAGGGAGAAGTATGGTCTGAGCTCATACATGGCAAGGCTGGTGCAGAGTCTGTTGTGATTTCAGTCTGGCAGAGACTGTCTTTCAGCATCAGCTTGCATCTTTCAGCAGCCTTGCATCTCTCTGCAAGCAAGAGAGTGAGTGAGTGAGTGAGTGAGTGAGTGAGTGAGTGAGTGAGTGAGTGTGTGAGTGAGTGAGTGAGTGGGTGGGTGGGTGGGTGGGTGGGCGGGCGGGTGG
>JAABUV010004268.1_pt1 | contig 17285 bp, 29 predicted proteins | sample 5559971 | NCBI WGS metagenome assembly JAABUV01 (sample SAMN10711881, study PRJNA513362) | rock metagenome | isolation source: Antarctica rocks | place: Antarctica: Victoria Land, Knobhead nord | collected 2015-12-19
CAGAAGTCCGCTCACAAGTCAACATAAATGGGGAGCGCGCCTCGAGCTCGGGTGACACTGCCGCGTTCTCGGGCGCGCTCGCGTCCACGCGCACGACCGCAAACTGCATGTTGGCGTTTGACATGCCCGGGTCGGAGTAGCACACCTGCCCAGGCAGGCGCAGCATCCTGCTAAGCGCCACTTGAGCCTGGTGTACATTGGTAGGTCGAGCAGCAGTGCAACCGGTGCTCTCAGCATGCATGCAAATCACAGTGTTGATGAGCCTAATAGATGAGCAATGAGACAGCAATAACGCAACCAATGGGGCAGGGCAGATCCGTTGCACTCACTCCAATCTCCAATCTGGATACATGATGACCATAAATACATATGCATGGGCGAGCCCGCCACCCGTGTCTTGCAGTAGCCAGGACAAGGACGCGGAGCAGAGGAGGGCGAGATTACTGTGCATTCCCGGGCGCACCGGCGAGACCTCCACCACTGTCCCAGAGTAGCCAGTCTCCTCCTTAAGTTCGCGCAATGCGGCTTGCGCGGGCGTCTCGCCGGCATCGATCAGGCCGGCCGGAAACTGTGGGCAGCACACGAGGCATGTCAGCAGCGCGGCGAGCGTGTGCAGACGTAGCACGCATTGACCTGTGAGCTTCATATGCGAGGTGGGCGTGGCTGGGTAGGGTGACATGCAGGGCTGCATACCTACGCAGCGGCTCATTAGACTTGTAACTGGCTGACACAAGCATGCAACACCCAGTCATTTATCGTCCTGCCCTGAGGCACGGCTCTGTCAGCACGGGCTGGTCTTGGCACAAGCGGCCACCAGGGACTGTGCAGTACGCAGGAAACAGGGCGCGGGCAGCCAGGCCACTGAGCTGCAGGCAGGCGAGGAAAGTCAGCACAGTGCCGCGCCTCGATGACGTAGCTGCCCTGGCTGGGGCGGAACTGGCTCTCCAGCACCAGCGCCTCGCCGCCGCCAGGCCCCGCGCCGGACACGAGCGCGACGATCGCGACGCCATCCACGGCGCCGTGCCGCGACAGGCGCTCCGCGGACTCCCAGAAGCGCTGCCTGCGTGCCGCGCCGCGGCGTCGAGCACAGACTTTGCTGTCAGTCAGATGAAGTACAGCAGACGCCACAAGCGGCCATAAGGAGAGCACGTGGGACAACGGCCACCAGGGCTGCTTATCCTGTCACGCTGAGACTGTACGACCTCGTTAGAAACTGTTTAACACCGTGTACAGGAGCCAGATCACTGACATGCTGCCCTAACTGCTCCCGCACCTGCCCGTCTGGTCCTTGTACTGCGCGGAGCACAGCAGATGGTCAGATCAGCGCTGCACGAGCCTCTTGCAAGCGAACAAGAAGCTCACTGGAAAACTCGCTCACCGTGATGCGCTTGAGCGTCAGCCACCTAAAGCCACTGGGACCAAAGTCGTCCTTTCTCAGTACGTGAGCGGTCCCCATGCTGTATATATCTGTCTCCTCTCTGCGGAGTAGCCGAGTGGCCTTGCACCGGGTTGGGCATGCGGCGCACGTGCGAAAATCGGCCAGTGGCGCACATGCGGAGATTGGGGACCTTCAGAGACGGCCAACTCGCCAGAACTTTGGCGCATCGATGCTTCTCAGGCCTGTGCCTGCTGCACAGAGTAGGTGGGCCCTGATTGGCGCATACGGGTGCAGTGTAGCAAACTCCGCTGGCAGGTGCAGGAGCGTCAGCAGGATGTCTGGCACTGCAGGCGCCACGTTCTTCCTAGACGACTTTGCGCTCAAGTGCTTTGTCCCACAGAGCGCGGCCGGCACATACATAGACTGTGACACGGCAAATTTTCTGCGTCTCGTGCACGAGCACTACGACAGGGTGCCCCCCAGCACCTCATTAGTAGCAACTCACAGTCCGTGCAGCCTGTGCCACGTCTTGTGCGCTGTGGTTGAGGCCCGCAGGTACTGCCCGACCTGTGCAGCAGGTGATTGAGTCAGTAGACAAAGTTCCTCCCTGCCTGCACTCGCACTTCCTGTCTCTCTACACTCCTGTGCACCTCGCAGGGCGCAGCGCCTCTGCGCGAGGGCTACGCGCCCTTCTGCCGCCACGTGTTTGTGCCCAACTTCTGCGGCGCGCTCTGCGGCGCCCTGGCCATCACCGATAGCAACCGCCACCTGCTGCGCTCCGGCTATGCGAAGCGGAGACCGGAGGAGCTGGCCGTGCTCGCCAGGTGCGGCGAGCGCGCACACGTAGCTGTCGCCAGCGCTGTCAGCCTTTCGGCTACAGAGAGTAGCCCAGAGAGGACGCAAAGGCCACACCAGAATGTCCAGTGCATGCCGTCTTGCAGCGCTGGCACCCGACGGTGTGCAGCATGCTGTGCAAGGTCGAGCAACGTGCTGCCCGCACCGACTGATTTATTGAGTTACAACCCTGTATCAGCCAAGTGCGGCTGCGGCAGGTGGTTCCCGGCGGACCATGTGCAGGCGCCGCCGGCGGCCTGGCTGGACGTGATCCTGTACTCGCGCGAGCAACTGCTGGCAGAGCGCGCCGCGCTGCCGCGGTCCGCGCCTGAGGCCGGCCTGCCGGACCTGCCGGATGCGCCCTGGGGCATCATTTCCATTAAGGTTCGCGGCCGCCGCCCTGCTCGCTCGCTTAGCATGCATTTTGTCATGGGAGCTGCTACAGCTGCTGAAGCGCTGCCGCGGTCCGCGCCCGCGGCGGACCTGCCGGACACGCTCTGGGGCATCATCTCCGTCAAGGCGTGGCCGCCGCCCCGCTCCGCCGCTTCCCAAGCATGCACGTCTGCATGGGGTCTGCCGCAGCTGCTCCCCCGTCCTATGCATGCCGTGTCGGGTTGCCATATAGCCCGGCAATACTGGCGAGCGCGCATGCTGGGCGCCTGGCAGACATCCCTGGCACCGTGCGGGGGCACCAGGCGCAGCTGGAGGATTACGAGACGCCGATGACGCCGGCCACTGCCATGCGTAACGCGCTCGGCCGCGAGGAGGGCGGCAGCGGCGTGCCGATAGACCGCGGCGCGTACGAGGCGGCCGTCGCGTTTTGGGAGACGCGCGCACTCATCTCTGCTGGCCCGAGCGCTTGAACAGGGGGCTCCGATCAGCTGGTGCGGCAGCGGCAGGAGGCGTGCAAGGTTCTGCGCGCCGTAGCCTCTGCGGCGGCCACGGCGGCAGGAACGGGAGCATGCTGGGGACCACGCAGCGCATCAGAGGTACCATGGGTTTTTTTTTGTTTTTGTTTTTTTTTCGGTCACGTGCACAGTCGCCGCTGCTGCAGCAGAGGGTCTGGCACATTGAAGGCCGCCGGTGGCACTAGTTTTGAACGGTGCGGAAGGCGCAGCGACAGCAGGTGGCCCGCGAGCGGCAAGGCAGGCCATTGCGCGTGTGCTGCGAGACGCATGCCGCAGGCGTACGGAGGCAGCAGGGAACGTGAGTGCTCAAGTGAATGCAGAGCCAAGACCTCCTGAATTTATGAACACCAATGTGTAACAGGCGCCATGGCACCCAATGTCGGGGTGTGCATGCGTTGCTTGCATCCAGAGAAGCGGGAAACTGCTCCTCCGCTACACTTTTCATGGTCGCTGAAAGATCCAATAATCATAGGAAACACAGCCAAGACAAACTGTGTGGTAAAGACTTGGCTGCCTCGGGTCCGGCAGCCGTGTCATCATTGTGTCATCAATGCGCTGCTTTGCCTGTGCAGCGGCTCTGCGCTGACAGCTGCTGCCGACGTCCTGCCTGTCCAGCTCAGGATTGCAGCCACTGGGGCGCATGTTCGCGCCTCATGCAGACATGACTGCGCCCGTGGCGCTCAACCCCCTGGATGCGGACCTGTCGCTGGACCTGGCGGAGGGCAACACGCTGGCCACGCCGCTCACCGGCCAAGGATGCAGCCTGTTGGTGCGTTCTCGGGCATGTCATACTCGCCCAAGCGCTCCTTGCAAGCTCACTCTTGCAAGCTCGCAAGCTCAGTAAACATGAAGGCTCGACAAAGTTGCGATAGGCTCCTGTATACAGCTTTGGCAGGATCACTTTCAAGCGCTGCACACCGATTCGATCTGTAGGCAGGCAGTGCAAACAGTATGGTGTTTCAGGCGGGCTCGTGCAGTCGTGCTTACTCAGCCGCATCCCACAACGATTCTCACCCCTGCTGGCTGCGCTGCAGTGGTCGGGCGTGCGCGGCGCACTGGGCGTCGCCGGCGGGCGCTACTACTTTCGCATCAAGGTGCAGCAGCCGCTGCCGGTGCCGGCGGCCTGCGCGGACGCCGATAGCTGGCCGGCGCACCAGGCGCGCGTGGGCCTGTCCGCGCCGCACGCGCCCCTCGGGCTGCTGGGCGAAGCGCCAGGCTCCTACAGCTACGACGGGTCCGGGGCTTCAAGTGCGCAGGTGTGCGATGGCGGCTGCCACTCAACTGCTAAATCTTGCTATCAGTGCTGTCGAGGCTGCAAGCCACACTGAAATGTCAGCAGAGGATATTGGGTAAATTGTGAGGGAATCAGGCGTGCCCTCCCTTGCACATAGCAGCGTCAAGTTGTTTGCACTGCCTGCGGCCACCAGCAAAACTGTGTGCCAGTACAAAAGGTGTTCTTCTCGCAGGCATGGTTTTCTCCCTTGATGCCAGCGGCTTGAGCACACACAATTTCCGTGCTGCATGCAATGTATGACATGTAGTGTGGGTGCAGATTCATGCACATGATACATGTCTGGTACCCGTGTTGCACTGCCCGTGCATGCGAGGCTGGTGGGGCTGGGCGGGGCCAGCACCAACAGACACGCCCCAGGGGTTCAATGCATTCGCAAGGCCTCCTGTGCACGCGCAGGCGGCCCGGAGTCGTTTGAGGCGTATGGTGGCCGGTTTGGCCCTGGCGATGAGATAGGCGTGTTTGTCGACCTCATCTCCAGCCCAGGTCCGTGCCCGTCAGTTGCACCCTGGCTGGCAATAGACCGCGGCCTGAACAGTGCAACCGATCCTGGCGCCGCTGCTGCTTGTACAGCCTCATGTCTTCGTTGCGCGTCTCCAAATACAGCCTCAGCCAAACGCTCTTGCTAGTCCTTCACGGCGTTTCCTATCTGTGCTCTACCCTATCCTAACCCCTGACTCTGCATGCAGGCACGGTGGCCTATACGCGCAACGGCGCGTGGCTGGGCGCGGCGTCCGCGCTGCCGCCGGCGCCGCTGGCGGCGCCGCTGCTGCCGCACCTGCTGCTCAGGAACGTGGCCGCGCGCGTCGACCTGGCCGGCATCGGGCCCATCAACGGCTACACCCCCTGGGCGGTGCGCCGGGGGCCGGGCGCATTTTGCGCGGCGCTGTCACCGACCTGCGCGCGCTGCGCCGCACGTCATCCTCACCACGGACCTGATAGTGAACCGTGGTTGCATCGCTCGTGCGAGGCTGTGCTGACAGCGTCGGCGCTGGACATGCTGGAACGAGATCCTTGTGCGCAGGCCGTTGCACTCGCGTCCTGGGTGCCGCTCTGCCGAAGGACAACAGTAGATTCAGACTAGAGAAGCTTGGCTGACAGGTATTGTGGCCGGCCGGCACGGCCGCGCAGGCGGCCGCGCTGCACCCCGCGCACGCGTTCCTGGCGCGCGCTGCGCCGCCGCCCTTCCAGCAGTGCGAGGCGCTCGCGCTCGTCGGCCTGCCTGGTGGGGCCCCGCGCGCGCGGCCGGCCATGCCCGGGCGCTCGCGGGCTCTGCCGCCTTCATGGTGGCACTCGCGCATTGCCGCCTGTCTGCCAACGCCCTGCTGTCTGACGGGCGCCGAGGCACCACATCAACCTATACCAGATGTAAGCCCCTGCCCCCGGCGGCAGGGGCCCCTGACTGCTCTTGGGGGCGGCGGGGTGCAAGACAACTACATGAGGTAGGGGTAGGGTTCGTGCGCGGCAGGGGCGGGCTGAGTGGCGCCTGGGCGGCAGGGTGCGGACGACCTGGGCGGCGGAGCACGCCAGCGCGCACCCGGAGCGGCGCTACGTGACCCTGGGCCGCAGCGCCGCCCTGGATCAGATGCGGGTGCGGCCCCATGCGCCCCCCAGTGCTGTGAGCCCCTGGGCGGCGGGTGTCCGTTCGGTGCGCGCTCTCTCAGGTGCTTTCAAGATCTGGTCCGGCCCCATCCGCCCACTCAGTGCTACGAGCCCCTGGGCGGCGGGTGCATGCGCGGGGCCCGCTCTGTCAGGTGCTCTTACAGGATCAGGTCCGCCCACTTGCCTCTCCGGTTCCATGTGCGCGGCTCGCTGGGGCAGCCGCTGGCCTCTTCCTGTGTGTCACGCACAGCCTCAAGGTGAGCGCACTTAACCCTGACGCCCTGCAGTCATGATGGCAGGTGCGCGGCGCGGAGCGGGCGGGCGAGCGCGCGGCGCAGCTGGCGGACGGCGCCGCGCGCGCGCTGCTGGCGCTTGCGCCGCGCGTGCCGCGCAACTACATCCTGGATGACGTCAAGTGCGCGCCCCCACACTGCGTCTCAGACCGGGCCGACCACGCCTGTGCCTGAAAAACCCGGGATTGGGACAAATCGATTGCTGTGCACCTTATGTGGACTGTATGGCGTCCCCCTGCAATGTGGCCGCTGGACATGCTGCCAGCCGGCAACCAGTGATGTTGAATGGAGCTCGAGGGTTAGGGTCATGTTAGGGCCAATGGTGCAGAGGTCTGTGGCATCAACCCCGGCGGGGCGCACGCGCGCAGCCACAGCTGGGAGGCGCGGCACACCCTGCTCGAGGGCTTCCTCCGGGCGGGCTTCCGCTGCGCCGCGGCGGTGTTCGTGCTGCCGGGCGGGGAGCTCGCCGCCCGCCAGCGCCGCCGGCTCTTGCCAGACGGCACCGCCGAAGCCGAACAGGCCCTTACTGAGATGCGAGGTGCGCGCCAGCCCAAAGCCTGCAGAGTACATATGTTTCCTGCGCACGTTCTTGAAGACCTGCGCCGATCCCCCGACCTTGCCAGCGCAGACTTACGGGCTGCGCCCCTGCCCCTGCCCGGACCAGACGCTGCCAGAAGCATGCGCATGCCCTCGTTGCTGTGCGCACTGCACTCTAGCCATGGTAGAGAAGGCAGCGGCGCGCGTGAAGCCAGGCCTGCAGCCTGCCACTGCCGTGGGAAGTGCCTGCAGCAGGGACCACCAGAGCTGCCCTTGCACAGCTGCAGCATGCAGACAGCCGCGATAGCAGGCCGCACGTGTGTGCGCTCCCGTTTCACTGTGCCGCACATGGTCTGATCGAGCTCATGAAGCCGCTAGAGTAGCGCATGCGTGTGGGAGGCCAGCGAGGCTGCTGTTGCTGCTATGCACTGTGCGTTTGGTCGCTGTAGGGGCTTGCCCACACCAGTGCTGATGTACTGAGTAGTCTCTTTGCATGCACACTGCAATAGCATAGTCATGTATTTGCTTGCTGCCAGCCAATGAGCTCTTTTTGCTAGCTCTCGCATGCTGCCCTCTAATGGCAAAATTTGCTTGAGTACCCAACAGCTCACCAACAAAGCTTGGCGCTTTTATTTCCGGCATACTCACCGCCCCTCTGTGAGCCTGAAACCTGTTTAGCCCGCTCGTGTTGAGGAGTGCTCATGTAGATGTTGGCTAGCTTGAAGCATCCCCTAGGGACGCATGGGCTCAGCACATAGTGTCCAGGACGCTCCAGCCTATGCACTTGGTGCGCGTCTTCGCAAGACCAGCATGCTGGTTGGCACCTGGGAGCTGTCTGCCAGTAGCCTGTTAGCCTTGCCCCCTCTTGCTACCGGGGCCTGCTGCGCCTGTCAGCTAGCGCGCCAGAAGCCTTCTCGTGGCCCGTTCCGCTTGAGCGCCTGAGTAGGAGGTCCCTCAGCACTCACGGCTGGTAGACTGTCCTGCCACGTGCTGTTCGATGGCTGTGATGCGCCCGATGCCTGCTGGACGGGCAGCAGCGCTTCACGTCAGCCGGCATGCTAGAGGCTGCATCCAGGGGTCGTGTGCTCGGCCCGTTGCAAGTCCTCGTGCTCCAGCCGTGTGCGGCTGGTGCGCATCTTTGGGCCACCTAGCATGCTGCGGCGCTCTGGGAGGCCACATGCCAGCAAGGCGTGGTGGGGGTTGGGCCTTAGTGTCCGACAGCACGAGCGTGCAGACCCTCTGCGAATGCGCTTGCATGCTGCCCGTAAGTGGGGCGCTTGTCAGGCAGTGCAGGCGCTGCCCGCGGCTTACAGCAATGGCCTCTGCTGTCGAGCAAGCCTGGCGTAACGTATGCAAGGCTCCCGCTCACAGCAATGGGCTGTGCTTTGTTTTCAGGATTTTCCGGGCTCTGCGACACTGCACACAGCAGCACAGGCGCACGCAGGAGCTCATTAAGAGCATGCTAGGTATGGGTGAAAACAAAGTTGTTCGCTGGGATGGACAGGCGCGCCGTTGCAGAGTGCCGTGCATCTTACCTACCTGCATGCAGTGCTGCCAAGACGCCACGCCGCCTCTTTCCTGTGCCGTGCCATGTTCTGACATGCCGCGGCCCTGAACCTCCGGCAGCCAGCTTCTCGCTGCCAGCGCCGGGAGCCGAGGTGGCTGCGGTCACGTTCGTGGAGGCGCAGCCCCCAGAGGCGCTGGCCATCGTCGCCGAGCAGAACCGCCAGGTGCGCGGGGCGGCCGTCCGGCGGCGCCCGTTTCTACACATGGAACACGGTCTGGAGTTCCTGGAGCCGGTACCGATAGTGTGATTCGTCATGGAGCACACAGTCAGGCGGACTGAGGCGTCCGGTTGCTCTTTCTGGTACTTGCCGGGGACCAGTGGATACGCTGGCAATGATGCAGCAGGATAATGCGGTGGACTTAGCGGGCTGCAAGCGTGTGCTCGCTGGGGCAAATGCGAGCATAGTCTATCGGCACCTGAAACGCCTTCTGGCTGTCACGGTCTCTTCCTTACCTCAGCACGCTGCCAGCGGCGAGGGTATTGCAGCATCTCATGCAAGTCGGGCGCTTTTCTTGTTTTCAAACGCGTGCCTCGTAGACGTGCAAGCGGGTGTCAAAGCAAGCACAAAGTGGCAATGTTCGATGACTTGTAGTGCGTCAGAAAAAAGAACGGAGCGAGTCTGGCTTTTGTGGGCTTGGGAACCACGTTGGCAGCAAGCCTGCACCAGTATTCTTAGTGCAGGTTGCCTGGGTGTCACGCTTGCTGGAGTGCCAACATAGGGTGTTTTTGCTGGGGGGAGGCCAGGCTGCTCTGACATAAGGGAACCTCGTTAGCCAAGTTATTACATAGCGAACTCCCGCACTGCTCGACATGCTGCATGCATTGCCGGCTTGTCAAGCCGCTGCTTGGAAAGCCGCATGCAGATATGCCCCTGTGAGGACCTAAGGGTCAGGGTCAGAGCTGCTTGTGTGTAGACCGTGGCAGCGCGGTCTGTGTTGAGCAGCATGACCACCCCGCCTCGACGAGGGAACTGTTGCTTGAGCGCTAGAAAGCTGTGCATGCGCAAGCCGTGTAGCAGCCTGATGGTGTGGTGGACCTGAGCATCCGGGCGCGCTTGTTCCGTCTGCTCAGAAACCTGGCGTCCTGCGGCTTCGAATCTGTGCAGCATCGCTTGAGCGCTCTTGCCGCTGGCATGCACTTTTGCCTGCTGGCAGTCATATGTACGGGACTGATGTACCGAAGCCCGCGCTTACCGTGGGCTCCTTACGCGCTCAGGCGCGCGCGTCGCTGCAGCAGCTGCAGCCGCAGGGCGGCGGCCGCAAGCGCGACCTAGAGCCCGCCGCCGCCGGCGCCCCCACCGCTGCGCAGGCGCCCCCGCGGCAGCGCATGCGCCTCGCTGCAGGCGCGCGCCCTGCCTCGCTTGCGTCGCCGCCTTGTCTTGCGTTCTGTCCAGCCTCCCTTGCATTGTGCATGATGGGACTGGCATGCCCCGCCGGCGTGATGTCATGCTCTTGAGCGCCACTGCCTCTGTCCATCGTGCTCATGAGCGCCAATTTCCTCGTGCGCAATTGCTGGCGCCACTGCTGCTGCATGAAGGCTGACGAGATTCATCAGGTCACTTCTTGCTGCGAGAGTTGCCGAGCGCAAGCGCTCACCTGCTTTCGGCAGCGCAGCAAAATGCGCCGCCTGACCAGAGTCCTGCCGTCATGCGGCAGGCCCAGACAGCAAAGCGCAGCTGGGCTTCCTGGGGGCGCCGCCCGGCGCTGCCGCCGCTGCGCGCCAGCCGACGGCGGGGCCTAGGCCAGCTGGCGCCTACCCGCAGCGGCGCCTCTCGCAGGGCGCGCCAATCGAGGAAGGTTTGATGCACGGCGCTGCTGTGGTGCCACCACCGCAAGGTGCGCTGGCGGCACCGGCGAGCTGGAGTGCAGCCTGCCGAGCAGCGACGGGGCATAGCGTGGGCGCGGGGGCGTACAGAGTACCTCGCTGCAGCCTGAGTAGCAGTGACAAGCGCGCCAGTGCTCGGGACTTAGGTTTCAGGACCCACATGACAGCCTGACTGCAAGCCGCGCTTGACACAGGCCAGCTGCGTACCGAGCGCGCTCTCTGCGCAGCCTATCTGCCCCGCTCGCGCGCATGCCACACCCAGGGCGGTGTGCGTGCCTGGGGCGGCTTGCTGCCACGATGCGCGTGCTGACGCATCCAGGTATTGCACGGTGGAGCTTAAAACGCGCGCTGACTGCGCCATGGCGCGCGTGCAGGCTACGCGCCGAGCGGCCAGCACGCGCAGGGCACCCGACTGCCGCAGCAGCGCGCGCCGCAGCGGCCCAACGCGCATTCACACACTGGCCAGCACATGCAGGGCATGCCAGCCCCCGACGGGCCGTTTGCGACGCCGTATGCCGGCCAGCATGCGCAGGATGAGCTCAACCCTGGTCAGGGCCTGTACGCGCAGGGCCTTGCGCCCGGCCTGGATCAGGCTCGCCAGCCAACCGATGCGCGCGGCGCGGGCCTGCCTGGCAGCAGCCAATACGAGTTCCTGCCGGGAGTGTCTCAGGCCCCAGGGCTGGGCGCACCAGTTGGAGCGCTCGCCAGCGGGGTCAGCCGTGCAGCAGGCGCTGGGGAAGTGGCCGGCCGCAGCGGTGTGCACCCTGGCCAGGCGCGCCCTGGGCACGGCGCAGGCATGGTTGTGGGCGGGGGCCGTAGCCGCTCCGGCCCCATGCACCCCGGTCAGGTGGCCGGCCAGCGTGCGCAGCGCGGCCCGCACGCGCAGGCCGCCTCGCCTGCTTCGCCCGGGCCGTGGCGTGCAGCGGCCGGCGACCCCGGCGGCAGACACCCTGGCAAAGACCCTGGACAGCCTGCCCGCGGCGACTGGAGCGCCGCGGCGGCGGCGCACAGCGTCAGCTTTGAGCCGGGGCGCGGTTGGGGCGGCGCAGGGCAGGCCGCTGGACCTGCGTGGGGAGGCAGCGCCGCACTGCCCGGGGAACAGCCGCCCGCGGTCGTGCCGGCCGGCCAGCAAGGCTCAAGCTCTGAGAGCCGGGCAGCGCGCGGCCAGGCCGATCAGGCGTGGGGCGGGTATGACCAGGGCGCCAGCGAGGGTGGCGCGTGGGGTGGCAGTAGTAAGGGGCCGGCACTGGGCGCGGTGCGCGCGGGCGCTGCTGCGGGCAGCGGGCCGGCGCTTGGCCAGGGCTATGACCAGGGCTTTGCGCAGGGCCTGATGGTGCAGCAATCGCATGGCGCGGGGTATGACGGCGCCTCGCTCAACGGCCTGGCATACGCGGCGTGTGCGCCGCCTGTCGCGTATGGGATGGCCACAGGCGCCGCTGTGCAGGGCCAGGAGCCTGACTGGGCGCAGCATCAGCAGGCGCACTTTGCAGCTGGGACTGCTGCGCATGGGCAGCATCAGCAGCCAAGTTCGAGCCGCCAGTGCTTCGCCGAGCACCGGCCGCCGAAGCAGCACCACGCCACGTCGCAGCAGCGCGGTGGCGGCGCGCAGCCGGCCCGTCGTGCAGCACATGAGCCGCAGCATCATGCCGCGCAGGCATACATGGCGCAGCCGCTGCAGCAGGCAGGACAGTTGTCCGCGCAGCCGCAGGAGCGTTGCGCGCTGCAGGGCGCCGTGGAGCGGCACGCGGCGGCGCAGCAGCCGCGCGCGACTGTGGTGCAGCAGGAGCGGATGGGGCCGCACGGCGCATTGGCGCACCGCAGCGCAGCACTGGCAGCGCGGCCGATGCAGCGGCCCACGCAGGCCGGGCAGCGGGCGGGGCGGCCGGGCGGCGCGCCCGGGAGCGCGGCGGCGGCGGCTGCATGGCAGCGGACGGCGCACCCTGCGGGTGTTCCCGCCGGGCAGCGGCCGCCCGCGCCCCAGCAGCTGACGGAGGGCGCCCTGCCGCAGCCGCGCAAGCCGCAGGCGGGGCCCGCGCCCGCCCAGGGCGCCCCGCAGCGCGCGGTGTACTATGCGCACGGTCGGCAGCAGCACACCCCCGACAGGCCGTCCCTGCCGCCGGAGTGGGCGCCGCGGCAGACCCCCGCGCATGCTGCGCAGCCCGCATCTGCGCAGCATGCATCGGCATTTGGGGCCGGTCAGCTGGCGCCGCAGCAGTCGCTGCCGGCTGTCATGCAGCAGCAGGGACTGCAGGGGCAGGGGCCGGGCCAGGAGCGGGCGGCGGGGGCTGCAGGGCGGTGGGTGTCGTACGCGGGGCCTGGGCAGCCGGAAGATGCACCCCGCATGCGCGCGGCCGAGGCGCAGCCCTGGCTGCCGAGCGGCGGGGAGGCTGCGGCGCAGGAATGGACGGCCAACGCGCAGCAAGGCTTTGACGGGAACACGAGCGGCGCCTCCTACTTGAGCGCTGGCTCGGCCGGCTTCATACCCCATGTAGGGTACAACGGCTACCCCAGCGGCGACCGCCAGCGCGGTCCAAGCGCGTCCGCGGCAGGCTACGCACATCATGAGGCAGGCGCCCTGCCGGGCGCTCTGCAGGCAACTTGTGATGACCTGGCATGCAGCAGTGGCGCGATGTTTAAGGCCAAAGAATGCGTCCCAAACGATAGCACACTCCGCGACGTGCAACCAAGGTGTGCTGCATTGCGCGCCGCGCAGGGCGCCATGCACAGCGGCGCTGCTTCGCAGCCGCAGCCCGCCGCGCCGTATCCCGCGTCGCACAACGCCGCCCGCCAGCCGCACGCTGGCCAGCTAGGTGCGGCGTTGCAGCCTGCCAACCTCGCATACCCCAGCACGCACCGCAGCGAGGACGGCGGCGGCGCAGTGTATGGCGCTGCACCGCATGCGGAGCCCCCCGCCACGTTCGGGGTTGGCGGCTACCCTGGCACAGGGGCGTGGGCGCCCGGGCTCGGCGCTGCGGTTGGGGCAGCTTTGGAGCCGGGCGGTGCAGACCCTAGAGCCCCTGCCATGCCGCCGCTGGGCGGGCTCAGTCAATGGGGCCAGCCAGGGGCGGCCCAGTGGGGCTGGTAGTGGTGCTGCTGTGAAGGCCTCCAATGCGCGACGCGCCTGATGCGGCGCGACGCCGGTTTTGGCGCCATGGGCAGCAGGCGCAGGGCGCCACATGTGCATGCATCCCTGTGCATGCCCTGCTCTTGCTGACAAAGTATTGGGCGAAGACCACCTCACTGGGCACTGTGGATATTGCTGTAGCAAGAGTTGTGCCATTGCATTGCGTAGTTGTGCTATGAAGTGGTCCAATAATGTGACAAGGTCCGCAGAACGCATGTGGCACTTGCACACTGTGGCCGTGAGTCTGGTGGCCTCAGCGCACATGTGCTGGCTGGACATGCATGTGTCACATGCATATGTGATATGTACAGATGATGATGGCAGTCCACTCTGAATCACCCATCTCGCCCAGGAAAGCTCTGCCTGCCTGGTGCTGGTAGAATGAATGAATGAATGAATGAATTACAACCGTGTATCGGCCAAACTTAGACTGTGGACACAGTCTGTCAGAGTGTACAGTTCCACCAGAGCAGCAAGTTCACAAGTTCCCCTTGTGCTCCCAGTGATGGACCCCGGTTCAGCACCGCCCCTGGAAGGTGGCAGCGATGCTAGCGCGGGTGATGCGGTGGTGTTCGGGGTGGTCACAGTCAGCGACCGCGCGAGCGCGGGCACGTACAGCGACCTGAGCGGCCCCGCCATCCTGCAGTTCTTCAGCGAGGCCATCAAGTCACGGTGCGGCCTTATTTACAACCCCAGAAGCGCTGCTATGTGTGACGGAGCTGTCTTGTGTAAGCATGTAGTTGCACTGTCAGCTCTGAAAGTGCACCTCCTGAGGTAGCGCAGGCGTGCAGTGCAGGTGGCGCGCTGTGTACCGAGTCATCCCTGATGAGCGGCCGCTCATCGAGCAGACCCTGGCGGAGCTGGTGGGTGCACACTCATGGCAGCAAGACAACGACGAACAGGCTAGCTAGGACGCCTGCAGCTGCCTGTGTATGCTGCGAGATGCAAGCTCTGCAGGCTGCGCTGTTGCGAGCACGATTGCCTGGCAACATGGTTGGTGGTGGGGATGAACAGGCAGTGCAGAGTTCTTGAGCCTGTAGAGTAAGGCTTGGTCGCAACAATGCCCTACAGCGAGTCTGAGCCCGGCGGTGCGCAGTGTGACAAGGAGGGCTGCTCCCTGGTGGTGACCACCGGCGGCACCGGCCCCGCGCCCCGCGACGTCACGCCAGAGGCGACCGAGGCGGTGAGCCCCCGCTCTGGTGCGAGAGTGCCTGTATCCAACTTGGCTGCTTTTGCCTGCGCCCGGACTGGACCCACACCTGCTGCGTGCGTGCAGACCTCCTAACATACAAGGCACCTGCGTCCAATCATGGCTATGGCGCCCGTGCCTGTGCAGGCCGTGCGCTGACGTGCGTTACGTAAAGTGCTGTGAGACTAAAGTGCAATCAAGTGATTTCTGTGCCGTGTAACAGGTGTGCGAGCGCATGATGCCAGGGTACGGGGAGCAGATGCGCGCTATCAGTCTCAGGTGGGGGCTGCGTGCATAAACGCTGCCCCGGGCAGTTTTGGCAATGCTACCATGCAGCTGCTTGTGTCAGGAGGCGCACGGCTTGTGGTAGGAGGCACCACTGGCGGAAGTAGGTCACTGGCTTCACACAGTCAATGACGCTGTTATCAGAAGCGGGCCTGGGCCGGCAGACATCACTGATGGGGCTGAGCAATCTGTCCCTTGACACAATGTCAAGTGGATGCTCTCAACGCTCTCAGCGACAGCGGGCCTGGGCCGGCAGGCACGTTCCGACCGCTGTGCTGTCCCGGCAGACGGCCGGCCTGCGCGGCAGGGCGCTCATCCTGAACCTGCCCGGCAAGCCCAAGGCGATCCGGGAGACCATAGACGAGGTGCACTGCCCCGCGCGCCGCACTAGGAAGCGACGGCGCACAGCTCGAGCAAGGGAGATGGATGTGTCGAGAGGTGGGGGGCGTTGAATGCACAGGGGGGCGGCCAGTGTGCATGCCAAGGTTCACACGAGGGCGCATGCGTCACGCAGGGCTGCTGCTGTTGCACTTGCTGGTGCTGCTGCTGCTGCCGGCTGCATTCCGGCAGGCTCGAGTGCTCATGTGACCTCAGCTGCCTCCCACTGCATAGCATGGAGCTCCCATGTCTGAGCAGCCCCCGCTGGCTATAGCGGCTCTCATGTGAGGCGTGTGACGTCAATCGGGGTTGTGTGCGCAGGTGTTTGCATCTATCCCTGCTTGCATAGACCTGCTGGGTGGCCCTTACGTCGAGACCCACGAGAGCGTGGTCAAGGCATTCCGGCCGTCGCAGCTGCTCCGTTCCGCCAAAGCGTGACCGCCCTGTACTTGTTCGTAGTGTGACACTAGTATTAATGTGCGCCGATGCTTCTGCCCGTGCATGGAGAGTGTGCTGGTCGCCCCGCACGGGGCACCAGCTTCTGGTGCACAGCACGCGCGAGCGCACACTGCTGGACTAGAGGTGTTGCTGCAGTGTAGCGTACCAGGATCATTTGGAAGTTAAGCAAAATCAACATTGAAAGGGCACGATTCCTGTCAACTCTGGCTTGCACAATCACCCATGCAGCAAGAGCAACCCAGCTGAGGCAACTCAGCCCTGCAGGGTTGCGTTCAAAAACTGTAGTCCAGGTGTGCGCTCCAACTTTCGAGACGCGCACTGTTTTGTGCAAATACAGCCTGTGGAACCTGCGATGCAGTTGTGAGCGTGGTGAGGCGCGCGCCGCTTGTGGCCCTGCAAGCTGCTGTGATGGAAGCGCCTGCACCACAGGTGGGTGGCATGATGGGACCTCAACAAGCTAAAAGGCGCTGCCACAGAGGACGTTTTCAAGCTACGCTGCTTGACAGCCTCCCAATCCACCAGTGCACAGCGGTGTCACTGCAAGTGCAGCAGGCACCGCACGTCGGCAGCAGCAAGGCCATGCCTGCTTCCTGTCTAAGTTGTGCTCCGGCCTGGCACAGCGGTGCTGCCCTTTCATAGCTTGGTATCGCAGTGCACCAGCCAACTTGTGCTGAGTTCTGTACCTGGCGGGCCAGGGCACTTGCGGCGTACGCGGCTTCGCGATGCAGCCAGGGGAGCCGCAGTGCACCACGCTCGAGGCAGCGCACGTGGCGCTGTGCCAGGAGCGGGCTGCGCGGCGCGCGGCTGAGCAGCGCGCCGCTGCTGCCTCCGAGGAGGCCACAGCCGCGGTGCGCGCTTCAGAGCAGTGGGAAGTGCACAGAGCTGGCCTAGGGCGAGTGCGAGCAGAGCACCAGGACTGTGCTTGTGGCTTGCTCCTGGCAGGCTGCCAGGGCAGGCCCAGGCAGGAGCGCGGGTACAAGTGTTGCAGGCGCAGCTGTGGGGTAGCACACCAGCCAGCAGCGCTCTGCGGCCCCTGCCTGCAAAAGCCAGCAGTGCTGTGAGGCACCTGCCTCCAAAAGCCACAGCGCTACCACACCGCACGCAAACGAAGCAGCTGGTGGCTTTTGCGTCGCAGGCAGAGTGGGCCCAGGCCGTCAGCGAAGAGAACGGCCTGCTGCGCGAGCGCCAGCTGCGGCTGGAGGGGGAGCTGCGGGCCGCGCGCGCGTCCGCCGCCGCCGAAGCGGCAGCCTGCGCGGCGGCCAGAGCGGGCGCGCGGGCAGACGAGGTCGCCCAGGCCTGCTCTGGCCGCGGGAGCTCCGAGCGCATCGCCGGCCGCGGCGGCGCTCCTGGTGCAGCCGCTGAGGCGGAAGAGCGCGGCCGCGGCGACGTCACGCCCGAGGGCGGCCCCTGCGGGGCCGGCGCGGCGGCCGCGAGCGCGGAGGCCGCGGCGGACGGGGCGCAGACGGCGGCGCTGGCGCCTGCGCCGGGATGGGAGCTGGCGGACCTGCGCGACAGCCTCGCCGCGCAGTCCGGGCTGACGCAGGCGAGCGCCCGCATGCTGCAAGCGCTCAAGCGCTCGCTGAGATGGGGAACCCCCTGCCAGGCTGTGCGGGGCG
>JAABUV010004269.1_pt1 | contig 17284 bp, 15 predicted proteins | sample 5559971 | NCBI WGS metagenome assembly JAABUV01 (sample SAMN10711881, study PRJNA513362) | rock metagenome | isolation source: Antarctica rocks | place: Antarctica: Victoria Land, Knobhead nord | collected 2015-12-19
GGCGTTGCTCAGTCCGAGTGGCGGAATGGCAGACGCGCTGGCTTCAGGTGCCAGTGTCCTTCGGGACGTGGGGGTTCAAGTCCCCCCTCGGACACTCCGGGCTGTTTGCGGAACTAGGGCCTCCTTGTTTGCGGAACCCCAAGTTTCTGCCCGGCTGGCCGGTCTCCATGGTGTGGTGGCCGGTTTTCTCTGTCTTCGGGGGTCTTGGGCGGGTCCCGCAGAGCTCGCCGGACCCGCCCGGACGGTGGTGGCTCTGCGATGTGGCCCTGTGGCTCTGCTTTGCGGCAGGGGGTAACCACTCGGGCGGTTCGGTGGGGTGTGGTGTCTAGGCGGCGGGCGCGGCGGCGGGGGTGTCGCCGGGTGGTGGGTTCGGCTCGGGGAGGTAGGCGAGAAGTGAGTCGGTGCGCCGCTTGGAGCGTGGGCGTGGGGTGTTGGGCTGGTAGTCGGGCCTGGTGGTGCGGATGAGGTACGCGCGTATTTTCCGGAGGTTCGCCGAGGCGACGAGGCAGGCGATGAGCAGGGTTTGCATGGCGTAGCCGCGGACGCGGCGGCGCCCGCCGTTCTCGAGGTCTTCGTGGCCCGCATCCTTGATGTAAGCGTTGAAAACCTCGACGGTGTTACGTGCGGTGGAGTAGTTGTCGTGCCACTCCACCGTGCCGTATGGCAGCGTCTGCGCGTGCTTGCCTCCCGCGGTGTGCGGGAAGGTGGTGGATTCCTTGTTGGTGCACACCGGGGGCGGGTCGGTGGGTGGGGCGGTGATGCGGGTGGTGGGCATCCCGAGGCCGGTGGTGCGTGGTTTCAGGGGGCAGCTGGTGGTGGGTGAGGGTCCGGCGGCGGGGCAGCGCATGACGACCTGCCCGTCGGCGTCGGGCTTGGACTTGGGGCGGAACCGGTACTGGGTGCGTTGGGCGATGCGCTGGGCGTAGACGTCGTCGGTGATGCTTCCTGTCCTGAGCAGCTTGGTGGCGTTGATGAGGCCCTCTGGCATGGAGGGGCAGAACCAGTGGCCTTCGACGAGGTTGGCCCCGTCGTGTTGGGCTTGGATGCCGGCTTGGTCGATGCGGACGTCGAAACAGAGGCCGTAGCCCATGGCTCGGAGCGGATACTGCAGCTTCTCGGGTTTGCTGTTGGGCAGGTAGGCGCGGTCGCCGGTGAACAGGCCGGCGGGGTGGCCGCGCTCGTGCACGGAGCGGATGAGGGTGGTGGCGTTTTCGCCGATGCGACCGGCGGGGCGGTCGGTGGTCATGCCGATCACCAGCAGGGGAAAGTCGGGGCGCACCTTGGGGTCGTTGGGGGCTATCACACCGAGATGGGTTTCGTAGGCCCATTTGGATTTGGAGTTCTGGCGGCCCCGGCCGTCGAGGGTGTCGCGGTGGTCGGCGTCGCGGTGATACCAGCCGGCGTCGAACTCGGGGCTTTGCAACGCCTGGGGGTCGGGGACACCGTGGGTGAACTTTTTGGGTTTGCCCGGTGAGCCGCGTTTGCCCCACGCCCCCACGGGGGTGGCGTCGACGCAGATGTTGCCCTGCCATCGGGTCCGGACGTGGGCGGGCAGGGTGGTGAGGGTCGCCTCCAGCAGCGCGTTGGTCAACCATTCCAGGCGTTGTTGCTTCTTCGCGGACTCGGCGGGGTCGCGGGCCTCCTTGATGGCTTCGACCTCGGCCAGGGTGCGCCGGCGTCCTCCGGTGCCGGGTTTGGGGTCGATGACGGCCACGAGGGCGCGCAGGGCGCGGCGGAGGCGGTGATACATCGCGCCGTAGTCGGCGTCTGACTTGCCGGGTAGGCCGAGGTCTGTGAGGGCGTTGCGGGTCAGTCGGGCGGTGAGGAGTTCGGTGAGTCGGGTGATGTGCAGGGGCTCGCCGTTGAACGCCAGCAGTAACAGCAAGACCAGAACCTGCCGGTCGGTGATCGACCCTGGCCGCCCACCGGGGTGGCCACCTGCGGTGTCCTCGTCGCGCCACTGCCGGACTTGGTGCAGGATGCCCGAGGAGTCGACGAACGCCACGACGGCGCTGAAGCGTTTCATCGGCACCATTCCCCGCGCAGAGGTGCCGTCGTAGGTGGACGAGACGAACAGGCCGGTGAGCACTGGGCTCATCTGCTCGTCTACTCCGCCGGTGTTGTTCATGGTGTGGGCCGCTCCCGGCGGAAGGCGTCCCGGTAGTCGGTGACGAACAGGTCGGGCACGAAGGGCAGGTAGCGGGTGAACGCTTCGAAGGAGGCGACACCGGAGGCATCGACCAGCGCCTTGACCGGTACCCCGCCGCGCAGGTGCCCGACAATCCAGGTGGCCCTCATCCGCTGGCTGGACACGGGAACCTGCCGGCCGACGGTTTCGGCGACGAAGCCGGTGATCGCGTTGGGGTAGCAGCGGGTCCGGCGAGGGCGGAACAGGTAGCTGTCTTTGTGCATGGCTGCTGTGGCGACATCACGCAGCACGCTCTCCCACTCGCCCAGCACGGGCACCACCCGCGGACGGGCACCGGCCACGGTGACCAGCACGCCGTCGCCGTCGCAGGTGATGTCGGCGGGCCGGGTTTCTTGCAGCTCCCGCGCGGCCAGGCCAGCGCCCAACCCGAGCGCGAGCACGATGTGGGCGTTGACGCAGCGGAACTCGGTGTTCTGACCACCCGCCCACGACCGGAGCAGGCTGAGCTCACGCGGCGTGTAGGGGGTGCTCGGTGAGGCTGGGGGAAGGGCGGCCAGCCGGGCGGTGCGGGCTTGCGGTGGCAGCAGGAGCTCGGACATGCGCAGCAGCAGGGAGCGTCGATTGCCCCGTGTCCCTGCGGTCACCCCGGTAATGCCGCCGCAGATGTATTCCTCGATGACCTCACGGTGAAATATCACCGCCCGGTCGAGGGGCTGTCCCCCGACTTGGGTGCACCATCGGACGTGTTGGGAGCAGACCGACAGCAAGTTCGCCGCAGCGTAGGGAGTCCGCTCCTCGCAGTCGGTGACAGCCGTCCGCACGAAGTCCGCGATGACCGCCCACTCCGCGCGCGGAAGCTGCGGCGTGTAGGTGCGGATTTTGGCGGCCACCATATCCTCCTGTCTGTTACTACTGACAGACTCGGTGATGGCACCGACAGTTTCTACGGACATCGCTTCTAGGGTGTCGGCATGGTCCGCCCCGTACGCCCCCTGCCGCGGGACCTCACGCAGCAGTGGCCGGTCACGTCCAGCGACGATGTCCGCGGCGAAGCCGCCCGCTTGTTCGCCGGCAACCTCAAGACAGCGCTCGGTGGCCGGACTGTGCGGGCGGCCAAAGAGCTGACGGGCGTCAACCACTCGACCGTGGCCGCCATCCTGGCGGGCACCACCTGGCCCGACATGGCCACCATCGCCCGGCTGGAGAGCGGATTGAGGACCCGACTGTGGCCCGACATCTCCCCTGACGGTGCGTACCTGCACACGCCGTAGCGCAGCCCTGACCTGCGATGACGGCAGTGGTGTCCCCATGATGAGGAACACGCGCAGGCCATCTATGCCTGAGGGACACATTGTATTCCTTAGGAAGAGAATGTATGTCTAGGGAATACTTTTCCGGTGTCGAACGCGAGGATCTCGGGGCCACAGCCGCCCGGGAGATAACTTGGCGGCGCATGACCGCCAGCTACAGTCCGCGCCAGTACGCCGTGCCCCCAGCGACCTTCGGCAAGGCAAGGGACATCGCGTGGCGGAACACCGACCTGTCCGAGCGGGATAGGGAACGGCTGTACGCGTCACAGATCCAGCACGAGGTTGCCTTCCAGATCAATGCCGCACTCCAGCAGCTGCGTTGGACGCAGGCCGACTACGCGCGTGAGGCAAAGATGACTGCGCAGCGGATCGGCGCCGTGCTGCGGGGTGCGGTACCCATGCGACTGGAGGACCTCGGAGTGGCACGACGTATCTTCAACATCCACACGACGGTTGTGCACCGTGATTCACTTGGACGTCAGTAGTAACAGACAATGCGGGCAGAGTACTACGGCGATCCGGAACCAGGACAACTCAGGCGTGACGTCCGCGCCGAGTATTGTTTTCGTTAGGCTTCTTGAATGGCCAAAGAGCCAAGCAAATCGGGCGGACCTCGACCTACCAAAGATGGCCTGAGCTCAGGCGCCTGAGCAGCCAGCCGGTCTTCGACTAGCGGAGCAGGGCTTCGATCAGATCGACGTGCTCACCCAGCCGCGGGAGGGCGGCGAGCAGCCTGTGCTGGGCCAAATACCGCCTGCCCGCAGCCGCCGTTTGGCCGCCGGGCAGCGGGTCGGCGTGAGAGCCCATCCACAAGGTCATCTGCGCTATTCGATGGCCTCACCGAGCACTCGGACCAGACGGGCCAGCCATGCGAATCATGCAGAGGTCGGAGAAGGCATAGCTTGCGGCCACGGTTCCGTCCCCTACACAGGCGATAATGAGGCTTCGGCGGCTGGACCGACGCCGATCCGGCAGGCCCGCCCAGCCCTACCCAAGGAGTGCGGTGACCGGCATCACCTGCCACCTCCAGCTCTCGCGCTGCGCCCTACCGGCTGCAATCCGACTCGCCAACGTTCGGGGGTTTGTCTAGCCAGTCTCGATCTGAGTCAGCGCCTTTACGGGAAGAGACTCACGCGACATCGTCGCCGACGCCGCTGCGGCGGATACCACACCAGGCAGCCTGCGAACGTCACGTGGCACGTTGCGCACATCGAGCGCGAACAGTCGGGTCCCGCATCCTGTCGAGGAGGTTCCCAGGTTGACTTCCTCGAACCTGTCCGACGGGTATACCAAGAAGGCGTCGGTGGAGCCGAACGTCGCCGAGTGGACGAGCAGCTGGTACAAGTCGGAGGCGGCAGCCGTGCCTTCCCACGTCTTGTACTTGACGTCGCCGACTGCCGACGCAGGGCGCTTCCCGACCACGATGTCAGGATCAGCGACGAGCAAAGCCTCGTCGGGAAACACGGCCTGACCACGCGCGGCTCCCTTGCTGACGCTCGTCCCCCTAGGTACCGCCGCACGGATCGACGACAGAACGACCCGCTCGAACAGCGTCTCCAAGTTGACGAACCACGCGAGCGGTGCGTTACCCGTCAGCGGCTGTTCGGGTTGGAGGCTCTGGTGGGAAAGCAGGAGGGCCGCTAACGACAGCAGGTCCTTACGGTCCGGGACCGCTGTCTCCGCTAGTTCCGCCGCCTCGACAGAAAGTGCGGGCGACCTTGCCAGCACCTCTACGTCGAGACAGTCCTCGAACAGCACCGCGAGCCCGCGGGCACCCGCGATATCGGAGGTTCGCAACCGCTGCAGATCCGACAGAATCTCTACCTCGCGCAGGGCGGCGAGGACAACTCTGTTCAGCGGTGTCGCTCGACTGACGGTTGAACGGCGGAAAGCCACGAGGTGCCGCTGACCGCGGGCGCGTAACGCGACTGTCCGGCGGACGTCGAGACGGCCCGCGATAGTCGACCCCACCTCGTCCTCTTCGTCATAGCGCCACTCTCGCCCGCTGCCGGCGTAGTTGCGGACCTCGTCTACGAAGGCCTGCACCAGGACGGTGACGAGCCGTCCCAGTTCGGTTGTCGGGGAGTCGATGTGCTGATTCCTCAGCCGTGGCGTCGTTGACGCCATGAGTGCGGCAGTGGCGCCCTGGACCTTCTCATGGACCTCGAGGAGAAGACCGCCAGCGTACGCCCGACCGACGTGGGCCTTGCCGAGGAGCCGGACACTGTCATGGCCATGCTGCTCCACACCGACGATCTTCGCCTCGACGAGTTTCCAGAAATCTGGGGCGCACCGCAGCACCTCCCACCGCTCGCTGTCCAAGGCGACGTTGCCACGCTCTGGAACGCGCACTGCTGGTCTGCCCTCGGTCACGGCTGTGCACGCTCTAAGTAGTTGGGGTCGTGCCATGGGTAGGCGACTCGGATGTCGTCGGCATAGGGATGGGGGCTGACCAGCGGACGGTGGAGGAAGAAGCGGATGCGCTGCTCCCAAAGCTGGTACAGGTCGGGCGCCTCTTGCTGGACCTCGGCGAAATACCGTGACCGAACGGCATCTGGTCGTCAAAGTCCTTGTGCTTCGCACGTAGCCCCGCGAATAGTCCCGCGAGCCGGTCGACGACAGGTCCCGGCAGCCGGCTGGAGAGCATCTCGCGGAGTTGCCCCTCGTCTGGATCAAAGCGGATGACGCGCAGGCGCCGAAGCAGGGCGCCGTCGATCTCGATAGCTGAGCGGTCTGTTGGGTTGTATGTGGCGACGCTTACCAGATTGCTCGCGACGCGAACGTGACGTCGGGAGTAGATCGTGGTGAACGCACGGCTCCGGTCCTCTATGAAGGTCAGCAGCTCGCCCATCACCGCGTTGACCTTGGCCCGGGTCAGTTCGTCGATAAGCAGGACATATGTGCTGTGAGGGTCGGCGAGCGCCTGTTGGTTCCACTCTGAGAATAGGCCGGGGGTTTCGTCGATCCCGCCCGTCTTGTCCATGCGGAGACCCTCAACGAACTCCTCATAGGTCGTGGACGGGTGGAACTGGATCTCGCGGACACGGGTCGGCTCATCGGCGATGCGCTGCGCCGCGATCTGCCCAACGTAGGACTTGCCTGTGCCGGGTACGCCGGCGAGCGCGATAATGGAGCTGCCTCCGTACCGGGCAGCGACGTTGACCACCTCCGCGATCTTGTCTTCGGTGGCGTCTCCATAGCGCGCAGAGGGGTCCGGCGCAGCGGCAGCGGGGTCCGGCGCAGATTCCGGATGCGAGGGCACCTGGTCTTGTGGCGGCGCCTCAGCCTCAGGCTGCGGTTCCGTCACCTTAGGTCTTTCGGCAGACAGGCTGCGTCGGACAGGTACTGGATGTACTCAGCCGAGGATTCGAACTCCTGGTGGGGAACGCCTGGCCGGGATGGTCCGGTGAGGAGGCGATCCGCGCCCGGACGTAGGCGGTAGTGGCCCGTACCGTCCTTGGGCTGGATGAACAGGTAGCCGAACGATGCCAACGAGATCCACGGGATGAGGCGGTCGTTCTTGGCGACTCCGGTGACCGTCTCCTTGCCCAGGTCGTCCAGCGGTCCGTCGGTCTCTCGCCTGCGCTTGATGCGGTGGATTGCCTCGTCAAGCGTGTCGACATCGTGTGTTCTGAGAATCGCCCGGTTGAGCTCGTCGCTAGAGATGATGCCGTCGAGCCCGAGCATCGCACGCCAGATGAAGGCGAAGGGGAAGACTTCGGTGCCGACAGAGTAGCGACGGCCCGAGCGAGTGGGGTTGCGCAGCTGGCATGCAGCCAGCGCATACGCCGCATGCCTACCGAGCACCGGCCAGTTTTCCTTGCTCAAGGACGGAAGCCAGCGCCGGACGGCGATGCCGAGCTCCGTAACGCGGTAACGGTTCTCGGCATCGCGGTAAAGAAGCCCGATAGTTTGAGCGACCTGCCGCGGGTCGCGAAGCCGGCGTGCGTCTGGTTGCCCAGGCCCGGTCCCGCCCGCATGGCTCCGACCCGCTTCGTAGGGCAGCCGGGGGAGGATGTCGTCATCGGCGTCTCCGTCGCTGCTCAGCAGGATGCGGAGGCTGTCGCCTCCCGCCGGAGGGGGCAGCAACCGCAGGGTATGTCGCAGGCTGCTATGCCACACGAGGCCCCCGCTGACCCTATCGGTGGCGGCAGTGTCGTCATCGCCGGCGGCGAGAGCCTCCCCGGCCTCGTCCTCGTCGTCTCGTCCACCATCTGAAGGAGGCATGACCACGCCCACTGCCGTTCCCGCCGTCATGCCGAGAGTCTGCGAACAGCGTCGGGCGTCTCGAAGGTACTGGGGCACGGCACTAGATACTAAGCCACCTCGGTGATTCCGTGCGCGTTTCGGTCAGATGCTTAGCGAGGTCACGTCCGATCGTCTCGGCAAGCGGTGGCGGCACGGCGTTGCCGATCTGTGCCGCGACGTCCTCCCGCGTTCCGAGGAAGCGGTAGTCGTCCGGGAAGCCCTGCAGGCGACCGCCCTCTCGCATGGTGAGGTTGCGGTCGGCGTACGGGTGTGCGAACCGTCCTCGGGTAAAGCTGTCGAACCTGGCGGTGATCGTGCCCGCGGGGGCGTCGGGGGCGAGCCGCCCATAGACACCCCGATGACCGATCGCATCGGCGCCTTTGCGGTGGCAGGCGACCCGGAGCTCTATCGGGAGGTCCTCGAATCCGCCGCCTGGCGGGATGTGTTTGAGCCTCAGCCGGTTCAGGTCGCTCAGCCGGCTCGCCACGTGCATTGGATCAACTGGCTGTTCGTCCTCGGGTGATGCGGGCTCGGGGAGGTCCCCGATGGCCTGCCAGACGGTTCGGGGGAAACCCGTCGGCGGCGGGTCGTGCGGGACGTACGACTCCTGGTCGCCGCGGACACCGCGAACGAGCACCCTTCGGCGCGACTGCGGCAGGCCGAAGTCCTTTGCGTCGACCGTCCGCGTGGTCACGTCGTATCCGGCACCTCGGAAGTACTGCACGGCGGATCCGTGGACCGCGCGGCCCCTTCGGCCGAGTAGGCCCGTGACGTTCTCCATGATGAAGGCACGGGGTTGGAGCTCGCAGACGGTGCGCGCAAATGCCAGTACCAGTTCGTTGCGCTGGTCGTCATTGCGCCCGACGCGCTGGATGCTGAAGCCCTGACAAGGCGGCCCGCCAGCGAGCAAGTCCAGCTGGCCCGGCAGCAGACCGGTGCGCGCGAGAAGGCGGCTGGCGTCCCAGCCCGCGGCGTCCTCGCAGTGCACCGGGTGTCGCTGATTCAGCGCGTGCGTCTCAGTCGCCACGGTCCACGTGTCAACGGCGGCCACAATGGTGAACCCGGCCCGGGTGAGACCCAAGCTCATACCGCCGGCCCCGGCGAACAGATCTACGGCAGTGAGGGTCACGCTGGGGCTCCGGGAAGCACTGCGGTACCTGCCTTCAGGGCGGGGATCAGCCGGGCGAAGCTCATGGCGAGCGGGGACTCGATGCCGGACGGCGCCTGCCCAGCCGGTGGGTCGAGCAGACTGGCGAGGACCGCGACCGCGAGGTGCGCCGCGAACAGCGGCGGAACTGCGTTGCCGACCTGGCGGAACCGGGAATCGAACCCGCCGTCGAATGCGTAGGTGGCGGGAAAGCCCTGCAGCAGCGCGGCCTCGCGTACCGAGAGCCCGCGATCCTGCTCCGGATGGATAAACCTGCCGCTAGCCGGGTTGCGGGAGTACGCCGTAATGGTGATAGAGGGACGGTCCCACCAGAGCCTCCCGTAGACATCTTCATAACCAGCCTTGCCCTGCCGCTCCTTGAGGGCAGATAGCGATCGAGGGCCGCCGGTCGCGGAGCGGTTGCCGCCGTTGTGGGGGACCGCCCGAATCGTCTCGATGGTGCTCGCCTTGTGCCCGGCGGTGCGGTGCTGCGGATCGTCGGGGTGCTGCTCGCCGGGCGCTACCGGGGGCAGGTAAGCGATGGCATCCCGGACGGTCCTGAAGGATCCTCGGGTGTGGGTCGGCCTGGGCAGGTGAAAAGGGGCCTTCGACGCGAACAGGACGGCACGGAAACGTTCTTGCGGAACTCCGAACTCGGCCATGTTATGTACCGAAAGGTGCGCGAGGTAGCCAGCGCCCCTCAGTCGACCGATGGTGTACTCGACGTGCGGCCAGTAGCCGGTTGCGCACAGCTCGGGGACGTTCTCCATGATCACAAGGTCGGGTTGGAGGGCGACGGCCACGTCCGAAAAGTCCTCGAACAGCCCGTTGCGGGCGTCGTCGTGTCCGTGCGCGTTGCGGTGCGAGGAAAGCCCTGACACGGCGCGCAGCCAATCAGAACCAACGGGTGCCCGGGCCGCCGACCTGACTCGGCGATGAAGGCGTCGAGGGATTCGGGGTCGCGCGCTAGCTGTGCGACGTCAGCGGTGTGCGGCTTGATCCCAAGGTTGGTTCGGTAGCTGTCGTTGGCGTCCGCGTCAATGTCGACGGCGGCCTTCAGGGAGAAGGCCGGGAAAAGTCCGTTGATCAGTCGGAAACCCGCAGACATGCCGCCGGCGCCGCTGAAGAAGTCGATCACGTCGATCGGGCCGTCTGGACCGGAACGCTCCCAGAGTTGGTCGATGACGTCCGGGAAGGTCGCGGCGGATGCGTGCAGGTTCTCCGCAACTGAGCCAGGACCGAGTCCTGAGATCGCCGTCCTCAGCGGCGCAAGGGCGTCCCCGGCTCTCGCCCTGACCGCCTCCATCACGCTCATAAGATGCCCTTTCGATAGATGCTTTGTGGGTCGCCCCGCGTCACCAAGGCCGCCGTCTTGGCCCCGCGGGGCGACCTCTGTCGTCATGGCACGACCTTATACGATCTCCGTAACGGAAACTTCGTTACGCGCACCCCGTAGCCTCGTGTTGTGTCAGGGAAACCCCCGGGTCGCGACGCGGCGGCCCGCTCACTGTCGAAGACCGTCTTCGGCCAAGAGCATCGTCTGGCAGTCATGCTCGCGATTGGCCGCCACCAGGATGGGTTGATCTGCATGACTGATCTCGCTCATGAGCTCGGATTCCGTTCGCAGAGTTCGGTACAAGACCCGATGAAGGCTCTGGTCGCGGCGGGTCTCCTGATGCGGGAGGACCTGGCCGAGGGACGCGTCCGGTGGTACCGTCGGGTCGCAAGCCCCGCTTGGGCCTGGGCCGAGGAATTAGCGGCTCGTTCCGTCCGCGACACTAATCACTCTCTTTCGGGCCTCCACTAGCTGCCGTCGCGCTTCCAGGCTGGCCCCTCGCCAACGAGAAGCAGCGTGACTGGCTGCAGGTAGGTTTCCACCGTCCCCACATCCAACGTCCGCCACCGCCGCAACCCCGTGCCCCGGCGTTATAGTCCGGGCACGGTCGCAGACACCGAGAGCACCGGCCAGCGTCCCCGGCGTAGGGACGCACCGAGAACACCAGCACCCGCTCCTCGCGATCTTCACCGTCTGGTTGGTCGCTCCCATTGCGAATGACCGAGCGCCAGACCTCGGCAATGCCGTCATGCCATGACCGACTCCGAGAGGTCACACCCAGCGCTCGCCGCGGTGTGGACGATGTGAACGACGGCTCCGCTATCCAGAGCCTGACGCCCTCCGAACTCAAGCGGGATGGAGCCGTTACCTGGCCCACGCCCACTCAGTGCTCCGTAACTTCGCCAAGGAAGCGCTGGCGTGAGCGGCGCGTACCCATCCATGACCCGAAGCGCCCGCGTTCTCTAACGGCGTCGCAGCCTGACAGCCGCGCTGACCTCGTAGACGGCAAGGTGGCTCGTACGTATGGCCGGTCCCGTCATACCCAGCGACCAGACAGGCTGCATGCGCGGGTGGCTGAACCCGTTTCGTAGTTGCCGTCCGGTGTCGAGCGCCTCGTCGAGGTCCACCCTCAGCAGACCCTCGTCTCGGGCACGCTTGACCAGTCGAGAGAAGCCCACCTTCTCGTCGTTCGCGTCGAGCGCCCAGCGCAAGCACGACTCCACCGCCATCAGCGACCAGGCCACGCCTACCGTGCCGAACTCCCACACCAGCAGGCAATGCACGAACAGGTCCCGCGAGACCCTCAGTTGCTCGGCGACCGCCTCGGGCGTGTGCTCACTGAGCGGCCACTCTTTCGTGACGTCGACCAGCGCCTCGCGGGTGATGGGCAGAGGTTCATGGTTCGGGCCGAAGCCGCGAACCATGTTGACCGTGCGCGGGTCCTGCGGGTAGTCCATGACGCATCCTCGCTCAGTAGGGAAGTCGTGTCCGCCGACCTGGCCGTCGCGCATGGCTCGTTGACGCCTGGTCAACGAACACGTCGGTAGCCTCCCGGAGCAGGACAGCTCCGAGGAATCGGCGCGCTGCAGAGCCGGCCGGTTCATCCGCGCTCAAGGCTCGGTCCTGACCTGGCAGGTTGCAACTTGTCACTGACGAGGTCCTCCGCCACGCGCCCGCCGCCGTATCACTGTTGGGCGGCGGCCTGCTTCAGGTACGCCAGCGCTTCCGTGACCAACGTCGTCAGCTGAACCACCGTCGATTGCTGGTAATCCAGGTAGCTCAGGCTAACCAGCCGCAGACCCTTGTCGTGGTTGAACAGTGGGTGTCGCTGCAGCTTGCCGCGCCCCTTGGCAAGATCACCCGACTCTGCCGCAACGCGCCACTGAAGAAGGGCGTCCTCATCGCGCAGATGCAACAGCCCGTCATCTGTCCTCACCATGAAGAGGTCGGCTATGTCTTGATGACCTGCCCGTCTCAGGTGAGTGGCAAAGCTCGAAGTCCTCAGGGCGCCCCGCATCGACACCGCCAGGTCGTGTGCGCGGATCCGGGCGAAGGAGACCGACGCCTCGTCCGCCCTGCCTTCCTCGTCCTTGATCGGGTCGACTTCGACGCCGAGCCTCAGCTTCCACGGGCTGCTGCGGTCTGCCTCGCTGCGAAGGTCCACACACAGCCACTCCTGGCCAGACAGCGCACGCGGATGCCGTTCAAACAGCATCAGGCTGGGTTGGCCGCCGGACGTCCGTCGCGCGCCACCACAAAGGTCCGGGTCTGAAATGCGTTGGTAGACTTGATAGTCGAGGTGTCGGAAGGCGATCGCGACCGCCGTGCGCTTTGCATCGCCGAGCGGCAGCGCAGTCTGATTGAGTACGTCTCGTAGGGCGTGCTCCATGGCAAGGGCGAGAACGCGGGCCGTCTCCGAGGGACTCCTAGCCCATCCAGCGAGCAGGTCAGGCAGGAGATGCTGCCCCCAGTGCTTCGGCGCAGCTGGGGTCTCCTTGTCGAGGGACACCAGGAAACAGGGCACCTTGCCGTTCTCGGCCGCCCAGGTGTCGTAGCGGGCGAACTGGTCGCCGTGCTGCGTGGCGCCGACCTTCAGCTCGATCAGCGCGATAGGGCGCCCGTCATCCATGATGAAGGCATCGAACCTGCCCGACCGGCCCTTCGACACTTCCTGCCTGATGCCAGGATCATCCGCGCGCAGCCCCAACGCACCGAGCAGCGGGGCCGCGTCGAGCTCGACGAGGTAGGCGAGCAGGTCGGCGACGTTGGCCTCGTGAGATAGCAGACGGCCGAGTGGTTCCGAGCCGTTTCGCGAATCGCCGGTGATCACTGTCATGACGGAACAATAATGGCGTGCTCCAACTCAGACCTCAGCAAGCGCCCTCCCGGTCGCAATCGCCCCGCACCGCTCAGCGAAGTCGAGCACGCCGGCGAAGGGGCTCATCTGGCGTAGGTCGATCCCGCGCTCGTCGGTGCATTCTTGTGACGTCTACGGACGGCCGGACATATATGGGAGACCCAACCAGTCACGACGTGGGAGCGCCAGGCAGTCACCCTCATTGACCCGGACAAGGGAGATGTGGGCGGTCACGTAGGCAAGGGATTCGACTGGGAGGGCTACAAGCCTCAATCGCTGGGTTACAGCAGGGACATCAGAGCCCTGTCGTCCTGACCCTTCTACCGGAAGACACCTACCGGCACGGGACCGAGCGTCTGTGACTGAGGCGGTCAGGCTGGTGTGCACCACGCCACCGCCAGGCGGACCGGCGCTCACGACACCCGCAGCGTTCGGCCACCTCCGCCTGAACGAGGTCACCAAGACAGCTCTCCTAGCTAGGCCCTATGAAAATCCTCGTTATTTGGAATCTGCGCGCATCCAGGCGCGCAGGGCCGCTGTGGCACGGACATCGTCTTCGTTGTATTCGAGGACTCGTTGCCGGGCGTCGTCGTCGCCGGCCATCGCCGCTGCGGCCCAGGTCTGGGAGTTGAGTCCGCCTGGGTCAACATCATCCCAGTGGAAGCCCGCCCCGTACACGGCGATCTCCTTCAGACCCAGGCCCCATACACCTTGGTAGTGCGCTTTCGCCGTCGTGTGGAGGTCGTGAAACGCGTTGGCGACCAGGTCCTCGAATCCTGCGTGCGGCTGACCGAGGACGGTGCGGACTTGGGAGATCTCAGGGTGGCTGTAGTGAAAGACCGCGAAGCTCCGGCCTTGCGCGGATGCTGCGGCGCGGAGGGCAATAAGCCGCTGGACCGCCCGCTCGGCTAGTTCCCGCACACTGCCTGGCGTCGCAGGCCCGAACGAGGACACTGCCTCGTAGGTGGGTGCTGAGTCACCGTCGGTGACAAGAAGACCGTAGAGGTAGACGTCGTGGGCGCCGATCCATTCGATGTCGAAGTCGACCTCGACGTCGAAGCGGGGGAGGTCGAGGGGCCCGGTGGTGGTCCGCTCGATGCGGACGTCCCGCACGAGCATGTCGGCTTTGCGTCGGTATCCGGCGATGCGGGCCTTCACCGAGTGCGGTGTGGCCACCTGGGCCAACACCTCATTGACCAGGGGTCCTTCCAGGTCGAGTGTCGCCATCTGCAGCAACGAGCGGACACCAGCGGCACGCAGCAGTGCCCATTCTCGCTGAGTCGCCGCGCTACCCGGGGGAAGGAGCAGTGCCGCGTCGTCGTCGGGCAACTGCAGTGGACACACCTCGCGCCACCGGCAGTGTGCGCATTCCTCTTGCATGATCGGCTCGACAAGCGGGACCAACGTGTCGTCGGCGCCCATGAGCATCGCGCGATGGGCGATCTTTTGCCGGAACGCGAACTGGAAGTCGTACTCGGTGAGGATGCTGCGCTTGGCTGTTCCGGTCGCGCGGGAGTATCCGGTGATCCGGGGTGTTGCGAGGTTCAGCCATACGATCGCGTTGCTGCGTCCGTCCACGACACTGGTGCCGATCAGCGCGGCCACCGGTTGCCCGGGGGCACCGAACCCGGCGGCGTCGAGCATCCGGTGGTAGTGACCAAGTTGGAGCCAGTCAGGTTCCAACCCCGTCTTGGCGGTCCAGCCCGTGAGGGTGGCCGCGTCCGCATAGGACGGCGCCTCGGGCCAAGAGACAAGGACGGATCCCGGCGACACGGTCTTGCTTTCGCTCGTCGCCTGATGCGCCTTGACGTCGGCGGCGTGGTAACCCGGTCCGCCGTCCGCCCGGTCATTTCCGCGGAGGAGGACGTCGGGCTTACCGCGTCGGCCACCGTCCAGATCATCGGGCAACCAGCCGCCCAGGATGACCTCAACACCGGCCGTCATGGCGGCGAGCGTCGCACGCACATGCTCGGGCATGGAGATCGGTGTTGAGGGCGTCAGGTCAACACACCGCGGCCCCAACGCGTCGACGAACGCGTGGAACACCCCGGCCTCAAACACGTTGCCCTGCTCGAACAAAGCATCCCACTCCGTCGGCGGCCTCAACTGCGGCTCCGGTCCCAACGCCCGCTCGAACGTGTTGTGCGTCTTTCTGGGACAACTCCTGGCGGCGTAGGCGGTCAACAGAACGGGCTGCCCCGCGCGAGCCCCCACCCGAATCGCCTCGGCGACGTCAATGATCGAGTCCGGGTACTTAGCGGCGAGGAGGACCTGCTCGACGGTGAGCGGATCGTCCGGGAACACCTCGCTCAGCATTCCCGCCATCGCGTGCACCGCGTTGAGTACCGCATCGACCGCGCTCTCCGGGTCGAGCGAGGGATGCAACAACCCGGAGAGCGCAACGACGTCGCGGGCGAAAGCGGCCTCAATGACGGCGAGCCCAAGTCGCAGCTGATCCTCACCCGCCTCACCGAGCGCGTCGGCCACCTCGGGCTCAAGCAGATGGGTGCGCATCGCGGGAATCAGCCGGAACACACCGTCGGTGAGGTGGCTCCCACCGGGATCGTCAGAACCCATCACCCACTCGGCGACCACGAGGGCGCCACCGGCCCCGGCCAGCCGCATCTCCAGGCCCGACAGCAAACCAACCCCCAGCGAGACTGCTCCGACCAACCTGTTCAGTGGGGTGAAATGCATGTACCCCGCGAGGCGGATCCATCGAGACTGCGCACCGTCCGGGTCGGTCTCGGCCAACAGCACCCATTCACGGGCGACTTCCCATGCCTCGCGCACCGAGGTGACATGGGCCTGCGAGGCCGGGTAGATGACGCCCTCCGGACTGGGCTCCGGATCAACGTGAGGCGGCGTCTCCGGGCCTGGACGCCACGGGTCATCCCACTCTCCCGCTGATTGCCGGGCACCGGGGCCGTCCCCACCGCCTGTCTGCATTGCTCTCCCCCATCAGCGCGGGCCGACGCGCGTTCGCTCGAGTGCTGAGTCGCTCCTGAATAATGACACGGTTGTCAAGTGCAGACGGGGGACCGGACACAAGGCACCGCCACAGCCCTCCGCGCCAGTCGGCCGAGCGGTTGAGGCGCCGCGGACGGGTTGGTCCTTCGGTGGTGTTCATGCCAGTGATGTGAGCGCCCCACACCCTGTCGTCCGCATGTCGGCGCATCGGTGCATTGATGGGATAGTTCGGCGCTTAGCATGGGATCGGTCCGCGAAACGTGCTGCATTGCCGCAGGCCAGATAGTTCCGCAAACAGCCCACTCCAGGTGTTTGACGTTTCCGGCCGGCTTCTGTTGACGAAACTCGGCTGCGGCGGATTTTTCGGTCTGGAACTCGAATTTCGAGCCGTGCGGTCGGTCCTGTGGGTGCGGAGCGTCCCGATGGTGGTGTCGGTCGTAGGTGTGCTGGTCTTGTGTCGTTTCTGGGTGGTGTAGCCGCCGGGTGTGGCCGGTGGTGAGCCTCGTTTGGGGCGGTAGCGGCGGTGTTGGTGCTGCGGGATCCGTTCGTCGGGTGGCTCGGCGAGGAATGTGGCCCAGGGTTCGGGTAGTCCGCGGCTGGTGTTCATCCCGGCGAGGCCGAAAGCGAGCAGGGTGGTGACCGGTGCGAGGCCGACGACGCGGATGTAGCCGCTGAGCCGCCTGGTGGGCATGGACCCCCGCAACGACTCGCCGGTGCTCGACCTGCTCGAGGAACGCCACCTGGTCGAACGCCACCCCGACCCCACCGACCGCCATAGTCACGCGGTGAGCCTCACCCCCGCCGGTCGAGTGAGACTCACCGAACTGCGCCACGCCGCGGACGCCGTCGAACACGCAATGCTCGGCGGCCTCGGTGACGCCGAGCGCAGGAGCCTGCACCAGACGCTGACCAAGCTCTTCGTCGACCTGACCGAGGACGACGATGGCTGATCCGTCAACCATCGGCGACGAGGGATCCCTGGCCACCTCGGCTGGAAGCTGGCCGGTGCGCTGGAGACTCGGAGAGCTGCGCAGCCGAGTCCCGCGCGCGGGTAGAGCATCATGCTGCTAACCGCCGCGACCGAGGAGGACTATGACTGTCTCACGGGTGAGTTCGTCGTCGCGCTACGCGCCGGTCATCGGCTTCTCCAGCGCTGTCCGAGCGGGCGAATGGGTGACCGTGGCTGGCGCCACGGCCATCGACGGCGACGGGAGAGTCGTCGGTGATGGCGACCCGTACGCACAGGCGCAGGAAGCGCTCCGCAAGA
>JAABUV010004270.1_pt1 | contig 17267 bp, 28 predicted proteins | sample 5559971 | NCBI WGS metagenome assembly JAABUV01 (sample SAMN10711881, study PRJNA513362) | rock metagenome | isolation source: Antarctica rocks | place: Antarctica: Victoria Land, Knobhead nord | collected 2015-12-19
TTGGCGGCGACGCGGCAGCGGCCGGCTCGGGCGCCGATGCTGCCGCGCCGCGCGCCGGCAGCAAGGTGCTGGGCGGCTCAGAGCGGCTGCTGTAAAAATTTAGAGCTGTGCAGGTTCCGCCGCACCAGCGCGTGCTGCTTGCCTGGGTGGTGCCCGTGCCGAGTGCATGGCATGCGCTTGGAGAGCCCTGTTATTGGTACAGTCTGTACATTATTATCTGTGGTTGGTGCTCTGCGGTGATCGTGCAGGTTGGGTGAAGGTGAGCAGGGACATCCAGGTGCGTTGAGCATCAGTTGTAGTAGGCGCAGGTGCGCTGAAGACCGAGCAGGGACCCCATGCGTGCGACCTTGCGGCGTGCAAGCCTACTATGTCGAGGACTATGAGTGCATGGTGAGCTTCATGCACTACCTTAATCCGGCTTCTGGCACTAAAGCGCTTTGCTTGTTTCCATCTCTAATGCCACCAAAGCTTCGCCTTTGCCCGCAACACACTGCTGTTGACTAAACTTGAGCAAGGCGAGTCTCCCATGCGAAATATGCGGGCACATGTGCTGCATGACTGGATGACATAAGCGGCAATTGCCGCAAGTGCAGTGCGGTGCTTGCCTGCCAAGTCTGATATTGAGTGGCTGAGAAAGTGCTGCGATGTTCCCGGCAGGTGCCCTTCCAGGCGCTGCAAATGGTGGGCCACCTTGTGCACGCCGTCTGTCCAGGCAAGAGCAAGGGCGACTTTGTTCTGACTGCAGTCCACGACTTTGAGGTGCAGCCCTGTCTCGGCTGCATTGCTTGGCCTTGTGACCAAAGCAGGAGGCTTGTGCTGGCCAGCAGCAAGGGATGCAGATCAACCTCTCTCCATGCAAGGGCCCTGGTCACGTCCACACACAACGCTGCTGTGCCTGCCGCAGGGCGCGCAGACATACTCGGAGAAGCCGGGGCACAGGTTTGCGCTCAACCAGTCGTGGGACGCGGTCAAGGCTGAGGCGTACGACGCGCTGGTCATCCCGGGGTGCCCGCCCCGCTGCGGTGCATGCTCCCTGACCGTTGTGCGTTTAATGCAAAGGCGCACGCAAGTGCCGTCTGCTGCGCCACATTCCCAGCACTGCTCTCTGTGTATGCAGAGTCGATCGTGCCAGCTGCGTGTGCACAGCTGGCGACCCGAGTTAGCACCAAGCGATTCAGGGCAGGTCATTGCAGGGGTCGTGCACCCGAGTACCTGGCAGCTGGCAGCTGGCCATATTCAGCACCGAGCGCTCAGCGCGGATCGTCGCAGGGGCCGCGCGCCCTTGTACCTGCGCCTGGATGCCACGGTGCTGGACCTGGTCGCGCACTTCGTCAGCACCGGAAGCTCAGGGTGTGTTTGATGCAGGGGCCGCGCGCCCGAGTACCTGCGCCTGGACGCCGCGGTGCTGGACCTGGTCGCGCATTTTGTCAACAGCAAGCCGACCGCGGTCATCTGCCACGGCGCGCAGCTGCTTGCCGCAGTCCCGGGCGCGCTCAAGGGGTGCGCGCGGCCCCTGCCCATGCGCCCTGCTGGCGCTTTTGGCCTGTGCCAGTATCAGAGACAAAGCACCCACCGTCTGATGTACGTTTGACACAGCACATGACCCGCCATTTGCCAAGGTGTCATTTCCATGCAGCCCAAAGTGGTGCAGCACCTGCATTGAGCAACACATGGCCATTTCGTCAACAGGTCATGAGGCGCATCCGTCCAACAGTGCAAGCATTGTCCAAACAGCTGATGTGATCGTAAGTGCTGGCGTCAGGCGCGCTGCAAGGTCTGACGCCGGTGGCCGCGGCAGGCGCGCGCTGACAGCGTACCCGGCGTGCAAGCCGGAGGCCGTGCTGGCGGGCGCGCGCGAGTTCGTGGACGCAGACAGGAACATCCCCGAGACGGTCGTGGTCGACGGCAACCTGGTGCTGCGCCCGCCCTGCCGCGCTGGCCTTGCTGCTGGCACGGCTCACTGGCGCATGCCGTGCACAGCGTCCGCTGTGTGATGGTCGGCGCGGCCTGACATGGTGCAAGCGAGTGTGTTGGTCAGCCGGCACTCGCACGCGGGCCGGTGAGCGATCAGCGTACCCTGGTGTGCTGCCAGTACTCCTCACGTCCAGCACTACCTAGCTGGGCGGCCATGGCGCTACAGCCGCGAAACCCAGGCCTGCCTCCCTCACTCCTTGGCCCACCGGCCGCCAGGGCTCCAGCGACTGCTGACCAGGATCGGACGTGCGCGCAGGTGACCGCGGCAGCGTGGCCAGCGCACCCGGCCTGGCTGGCAGCATTCCTCGTCGTGCTGGGCACGGAGATCACGCACGCGAAGCCGCATGCCGCCCTTCGTTGATAGCAACAGGGGTGCTAGCACGGCGCAAGCGCTGGGGTGCAGATAGTGCGAGCCAAGCAACCAAACCCCAGTCTTGCAGATGTGCTGTAACAGTCAGGTTTAGAGCACTGCCTGAGGCAGGCTCGTCCCCGCACCATGTGTAGCTGGCTTGCTGTGTATCTATCTAGCGGTTTGCCTGCATTACTTGCATGACGTGCCTCTGCGTTTTGTCTGAGTTATGCTTTGCTTGTGCTTGTACAAGGTCAACTGACAGGGAGTTGAGCTCGTGCAGCCTCTGCCTGCACCTGAGCGCCTTGAGCTAGTCGACTCTGGTCATGAAAGTGGGCATGCAGCTTGCATAGCAATGTAGTTTGTGTGTGAGTGCATGCGAGAGCGCACATGTGCGTGGTGTCGTCGGTTGTACTGTTTGCAGCATCAAGGAACTTTTTGCATGCAGGGCCTCTGCAGAGCGATAATAGGCTGTCTATTAATGCTAGAGCATTATGCAAAAGCTATGGGATGTTTTTCCTAAAGGAAAGCAACTGCAGTCCTTGCGTTCACTGTCGATATTGGACAGCCAGCACGCCAACAAAAGGTGCTCGTCATTCTCATATATTACGTGCCACAGCAGCGTCGGTTCGGCAACACTATAAGCACTTGGTGCCTGCACGCTGAGGAGTGTACAGCCCATGGTCGCTGAAGCACACCCAAGCTCACTGAAGGTTGTCTTGCTCGGGGAAGGCGCGTTTCTTCTGGCATCCTGCCACTGCACTGCAGCGGCATCAACCCAACTCGTAGCCCGCGCCACGTGTGCGCAGGTCGCGTGGGCAAGACTTCCCTTGTATCAAAGTACTGCCAGGGGTCCTTTAAGGAGACGGAGCGTGCTACGGAGCAGGCAGCTTTCAACAAGAAGCGCGTTCTGGTTGGCGACCGCCAGGTAGTCTGCTGGCTCCCACGACAATAAATATCCGTGCTGAAACTGTGCCTCCAGCGCAACAGCTGGAAGAGCAAAGGGAGCTTGTATGCGGAGTGCGGACAATGTTGTGGTACTAGTTTTCGCCAACGCAGCTTTAGCTCTGCCAACACACGAGGTGTGTGCAGGTCGAGCTTGGCATATGGGACACTGCTGGCCAAGAGCGCTTTCACTCTATACAGCCGCTCTACTACCGCGATGCTAACGCTGTGAGGGCCAGCCCATGCCTTTTCTTGCCTCTGCGCGGCCGCCCTGCCGAGCGCGCCCCCCCACTGAGCAACGCCTGGTCACGCAGGCGCTGCTCGTGTTTGACCTGACAGACTCGGACTCCCTGGAGCGCGTCCGCGCCTGGGTCACGGAGCTGCAGACGCTGGTAGGCTTCCACTGTTCTACCCTACCCTAATCTACCCTACCCTTCCCTTGCACTGCCCTGCACAAGGCTGCTTGCTTGCTGCCAGCGTGAGGGTCGTAGGTCACCCCCTGCCCGTCAAGCGCGCAGGTGGGGCCGCACATCGTCCTCACGGTGCTCGGGAACAAGGCGGACCTGGGCGCCGCGCGCGCGGTGCCGGCCGCAGAATCGCGCGGCGTGGCGGCGGCGGTCGGAGCGGCATACTTTGAGGTCTCCGCGCTCACAGGTGCCCGGCCTGCGCGTCACGGCCACATGGGGGCCACGAGGTAGACTGCAGTCTGAGCTGGCACGGCTGAGCCCGCGTCCGTGCAGTGTAGCACCAGCAGGACCGCAGCTGCATGGCGCCGCTGCAGTGGCGGGCGCGCCTGGTGTGAAGTCACGGCGCAGCCCCAGCCGCTGACACGATTGGCAGCGTTGGGCCCGCCTAGCGACGCTGAAGGCCTGCAGGCCAGGAAGCGTACGCGTGTGTCAGGGCGCCAGATGAGGAGCCTGCGCTGAGCGGCGCGCCGTCCGCTTGCAGGGGTGAGAGTGGCTGCCTCATGGCACGCAGGTGCGGGCGTGGAGGCGGCATTTGCGGACACGGCCCGGCGCGCGCTGGCGAGGAAAGAGCAGCTGGCGGCCGAGGCTGCCGCCGAGCTGGGGGCCTCGCCTGGCGTCCCGAGTGCGCCTCCGCGCCCCGGCCCCGCCAGGCTGCTCTGGCGGCTGCCATGGCTTGCGGAGTGGGAAATGGGACCTGGCCAGGGCGCCAGCATGCAGTGCGACATGACGGGCAGCAGGCAGCGTGCTGCAAGTCCCTTGCCTGCCCTGTCGTGAATATGGTGGCACGTGTGGATACTGGTGCTTTGTAGGCATGTGTGGATACATGAACTGAGCCTGCTGTGCGCTGCGTGTCTTTTCAAGTGTAGAGGGTCAGCGTTGAACGTGCACACTATGTCTTTGCTGATATGGTGAATGCCACCTCACCGCTTACGAAACTTGAAAGTGATGTTGGTCATGTGCAGAGCTGATCCCTCCTATGTGCTTGCTCTCACAGGTTGGGCGGGAGACCGGCCGAGCAGTGTGCAGCTGGGGGAGCGCAGCCGGCCGCAACGTCGGCCCCCATCTGCATGCTGCTGATGTGACGGACTTACTAGATGCTGTTTCACGTTCCTATTGTACCAGACTGCTGTGTTTGGCTCTCATTTCAACACGACTCCGTCTGTCAAGCTGTGTTCAGAGCTTGTCGTGCTATTTGCGCACGTATGCTTGCCAGGACTCCGCATGGCAGTGCATGTAAGTCACACCGTGATGCGCATGTAAGTCATACCGTGATGCACCCATGATACAGCAAGCAGAAAGGGTAGCACTAGCAGTAAACAAGTAGCATCATGTGTCCCAGCCGTCTGCGCCCCACAAGGGGTCGTCAAGCATGTCGACCTCCAGGCGGGTATAGCCGGGCGGGACGCGGGCGATGCAGGCCCTCACGACTGCCTCAGCACCTGCCTCAGCTCCGGCTGCGTACTTGTACACAGCCACCTGTGACAGGGGCGAGCTGTGAGTACCTAGCCTTTGTGAGAGCAGTGCCTTGGCAAGGGAATAAAGCAGACATTGTAGTTGCCTGCCTCGCAGGTGCCGCAGGAGCCGCTGTTGCAGCCGGATGGTATGTTGACGCCCGCGCGCTCCGCCACCTGTTCAACTAAATATATTGTCAAGTTCATATGCGAGTGTGAAGGACGAAAGCAAAGGGTCAGCCTGCCAACCTGCAGCAGTGTGTCTCCGGGCTGCGGCACGGCGGAGACGGCCTCCTGCCTAAAGTAGACAGTGCAGGATGACTGCGCAGCACGAACACGTAGCCTGCGGTGCGCCTGGCCGCGCCCGGCAGGTCTGCCTCTCTCCAAGCACAATGCTGTGACTGTACGCCGCAGGCCACCAAGCCCCGCAGCCATGCACGAGTCAGATGTCTTTCAGCAGAGCACTCCGCAGTGCCGAACTTCTGTCCCAGTGCAGCAGGAAAGGAAGGAAGGAAGGGCTCTATGTGCTAAACTTGGAGATTATAAATTTTGGCGGGTTCTAGCTGTCAACCCTTGAGACCATTTTGCGTGGCGCGCGAGTAACTTGCCTCCCATGCGCACTGAGCGCTCTCATAGCTGGCCTGGTTGCGATGATGCTCAGCCCTGCCTCACCAGGCGCAGGTGTTGTCGGCGGGGTGGTGAGCAGGCAGCATGTCTTGCATTGCTTGTGCACCTCTCCAGCACGAGCTCATTACAAGAAAGAGCACATACGATGCACCCAGCGCCATCACCGCAGCAGGGCCTTGGCGACCACCGGTACTGCTGCGGTATCAGAGACGGACCTGCTGCAGAGCGTGATCGTGCTCAGTGCAGCGACGGGCCAGCCAGCAAGTCCGACAGACATGTTCCAGGTTGAAAGTCTGAGAGAGTCCTGTTGTGCTGGAGCTTGCATGATGACACATTGATGCTTGATGCGTGACGCATCATGCGTTGTGCCTCAAGTACACTTGGCTGCCTGCACAGGCTGGCCCGGTGGCGGTCATCTTCTTCACGCACTTTGCGGACCTGGGTTCCTGGGAGCTGGCGCAGCGACTCGTCAAGATCATCCCCCGCCTCCAAGCGGGGTACCTCCCATACCAGCGCGCACCGCAAGGCCAGCACGTCAACCACCTGCGCGCATAAACGGTGCATAGGTAGGCGCTGCCAGGTGCTCGCCGTGGGACTCGGCAGCCCGGACCAGGGCCGCCGCTTTGCCCAGATCCTGGACTTCCCGCTGGAGCTGCTCTATGCCGGTACGCAATCTGTGCGAAAATGGATATATTGGGTGTGAGGTGCACACTGTGCACCATATGCGCAGCAGGTTTTCAACGCATGTCTGGAACAAGCGGCAAGTCTTAGACCACAGACGAAGCAGGGAGGGCAGGGGCATGCATGCATGCATGCATGATGCGCAGCCTCCCTATCTGCTTGCACAGTCTCATGCCTGCGTCGCGTCCTGCAGACCCTGATGGCCAGTGCTGCCGAGCGCTGGGGTACTCGGCAGGCTTTGCGCCGGGCGCGCGCGTGTCGGCCTACCTGAAGCTGCTGCCCATGCTGGCGGGCATCGGCTCGCCTGGCACGCTGCAAGAGGTGCGCTGACAGTAAGCTTTAACCCATCACGCATGGAGCGTCAGTATGGCGCGGCTTTTGAGTGCCAGCAGCAGTGTTTTGATTGCCTGATACCTATTTTACGCTGTACCTGTGGCCGATCAGGGATGCACTCCTCATTGTATGGCCATGCGGCATGGCCCAAGCCCGAGCAGCCCCAGCTGGCTGCTCGGAGGCCCAATAGAACGGTGGTCCAATTGAACAGTGTGTGGCTGCACCAGCACCACTAGGCGGAGCACAAATAACAGACTCATGTGCCGCCTTGCGCGCGCCGCGCAGGTCATCCGGGGGTACGTGGGCGACCGCAGCGCCAAGCCGGTGGCCGACGGCGCGTCGCCGTTCGACGTCCTGGGCACCGGCTACCAGCGGCCGTTCGAGCTGGCGACGCTGCGCCTGCAGAACATGCTCGGCATCCTGTCCCGCTGTGCGCGCCACCCTTGTAGGGCTGGGAAACCCTGTTTCCCTACCAGCGGCCGCTCGAGCTGGCAACGCTGCGCCTGCAGAACATGCTCGGCATCCGCTGTAAGCGCCACCCTTGTAGGGCTGGGGTGGGGTAGCGTAGGATTGGGGGCTGATGCGCGCCACCCTTGCATGTGCGCTATGTGCGCGCCTCGTTTGCAGGGCTGGGACACCCTGCTGCCCTGCCAGACCTGGCGACCCGCCCCGGGTGAGCCTGCTGACAGGGCGGCGGCTGTGTGCCGTGGACGGCGCACACGCTGCGCTACGCATGTGCGCGTGTGCTGGTTCGCCTGCCGCGTGTTTAAGCCATGCAGGAGGAGCTGCTCTGGCTGCTGGGGGTGCGCTGGGACCATACTGACTGCGCGGCTTGCTTGGGGCTCTGTAACGTCGCTGGGGTGGAGTGGTGACCCTCCGCTTGATGACATTGCTTACATGCCAGGTCTGCTTACATCGCACATTCCGCGTGCGCACTCTGCTCAATCCGGTCACAGGGTTAAGTCGCTCCTTGCGGTCAACATAATACCCTGCTGTGGTGCTCGCAGGGGGCACACTCGCGCCGGCGCGCGAGGAGCTGCTGACGCAGCAGGGCGGCGCGCTGGTGCTGGGCTCGGCGCCCGAGCGGCGCGTCCTGTTCAGGCACGCGGACCGCGGCATCCTGGGCACCGTGGATGTCGACGTGCTGCTGCGGGCCGCGCTGGCGCAGCCTCAGGCGCTGGCGAGACCGGGAGGGCCCTGATGGGGTTTGCGCAAGTGGCCATAGTGCTCAATCAGCATGTCCCGGGCATGCCCGGCCTCTGCGGACTGCTGGCGGGATCAGAGTGCTGCTGCTGGAGGGGGGTCACAAGTTCTGCCCAAGGCGACCAAAAGGGACCCATGCAAAAGCGCTGTTGCCTGTAGGCTAGGTGCGTCAGGCGGCGAGTGCAGAACTCCCATGGTTGATGTCTGAGCTTCACAGCCGATGCATTGCAAGACGTTACTATCCACAAAATCTGAAGGCAGCAGACCGGCGCCCATGAGAACACCACTCAGGGCAGTGTCCGCATGTTACACAGCCAGTTACAGACTGCCAACCCCCAACATGACCGCCGGTGCAGGTCCCCTCATCAGGCAGCTGTTCTTAGGGTCCACAGTGTGCCTGGCAGCCCTTCCATGACTTATGACCATCTGACAGTGTTCGGTGCTCCAAGTTCCCCGGCAGGGTCAAGACAGCATGCAGCGCCATATAGTCCTCCCACATCCAGCTGCTGGTCTACATGGGCGCAACCGCAGCTGACAGAAGGTAGGTTCTGAAGTCACAAGATACAGGTCAGCAAATGCGAATACGCTGGCTACACTCCTTCTCCACACATATGGTAAGTGGTCAGGCTCAACTACTATACATGGCGGTCAGGTGGCTCAGGGTACAGGGTTAGGTCGAGCAGATTGGCAGCAGCAGCGTACAAAAACAGTTGGATGCAAACTCAAAACCGGAGAGTGATGGCTCGCTGGCAGCCCGGCTACAAGGCAAGCTCTCCAGTGCCGATCGTATACATGCCAGCCAGGGGCGGGGAATCGCAAACAGGGCACAGGCTCCCTGGCTGGCGGCCAGCACGTGGCGCCCGCGGCGTCGGGACAGGCGGCAGCCGAGCCGCCGCGGCGCCGCACCTCGTCCCGCAGGCGCCCTCCGGGCCGCAGCAGCGCGCTCGCGGCGCCGACGGGCGCGGCGCGCGGCGCCCACGCAGAGGGCGCCGGCTAGGGCGCGCGCGGCGCGGCCGGCGCGCGGCGCGCGCGCTCGCGCGCATTCCGCAGGCTCTCCTGACTGATGGCCAGCTCCACCTGGGGCGCGGAGTCCACATCATCTGGCTCAGCGCCGCACGCCCACGTGCAGCAAACCTGAGGCCTGTGCTCTGCCTCGACGCAGTTGCCCTGGCGCATGCGGGCAGACTAGACTACCCCTTGGTGCAGGACCTGCCGGCCGAGTGCGCTACCGGACCCGACGGTCTGCTCGCCCCACACATGCGTGCGCGCCTGCACCGCATGCCCTGCATGGCGCCCGTCCTCCGCCGCATGCGTTGTGCGCTTGGCGCGACGCAGGCAAGAGCGCATGCGCAGGACGCCCACCGGTCGCCGCGGAAACAGGCCCGGGCGCCGGCCCAGCCTGCATGCATGAGAGGGGCGACATGGACACCAGCGAGGGATTAGGGTAGAGGGTATCCTGCAGCGCGGCGCGCGCGCCTCGAGCGCGCGGACGCGCTCGCGCGCGGCCAGCAGCTCGCGCTCGAGCGCCTTTCGGCGCGCGCGCTCCGCCGCCGCCGCGGCCTCCTGCTCGCGCCCCCAGCGCTCGCAGGCCTGCGACAACGGACGGAGCGTTCCCTCGTCACTCGCGCGTGGCATCCAGCACAGACATGAGTCCTTGCGAAGCGCGCAGGCTGATCTGCTCAAGGGGGCAGACGGGAAGGAAAGTGCTGAGGGTGTCTGATGCTGCCTGATGCCCATCCGCCACACCCACCCCCCAACATGACGACTTAAGTCTGCCTCTGCCACAAAAGCTGCCAATATGACTATGTCCAGAGTAGAATGCCCGATGTAAATATCAGCTGTAGCAGACATCTCCTTTTACTTTCTGAAACAGGCACCGATGCGCAGTGCGGTGAGCGCGGGCGGCGAAATAGATGGGGGCGCGCTTGCAGCTTGGCGCCGGTCTGCGCAATCGCCGCGCTCGCCGCCTGGACCTGCCGCCCAGTCCGCGCCACACAAGCGTCAGCTGTGCTGCGCGGGCAAGCCGACTGGGAGCCATCAAACCAGGCGGCTACTTGCCGCGCCAGCCTGCGCGACCGCCAAACTTGCAACAAAGCATGGAACCAGGTCCTGCTTATGCGCAGCCAGGCAGACAGCTCACCTCAAGCCCGCCACCGCGCGCATGCCAGAAGGCCACAAACACAAAAAAACTCGCGGTGCAGAGTGCTGCGCCTCGCCCTCTGCCCACTGAGCCGCGGGCCGAGCAGAGCCGTCCTGGCTGGACCGTGTTCTGTCCGCACAGCTCAGCATCCGAGCTCGCCATGGTCTGAGAGACGCCCCAAACACGCGCCTTGCGCTGGATGTCCTCACTCTTGCCGCGCACGCGCGCGGCCTCCGCCTCGGCCGCCGCGGCAGACTCGCGCGCCGCGGCCGCCGCCGCTGTCAGCTCCTGCAGTGTGCGGCGTGCGGCAGGCAGTACTTAGTGCGGCACAGGCGTCAGCAGGCATTTTTTCTGCACACGCAATCAAAGAGGACAGAAAATTCAAACCAAAACCATGCATGCGCCCTCGCGGCGCCGCAGGGTGCCACGCTCGCAGGGCGGCCGCATCGTCTGTGTGGCAGGGGCGCGCGCCTGGATGCGCGCGTCGGCGCGCGCGCCGTCGCGCTGCCGCGCGGCCAGCGCGGCCGCCAGCCGCACCTCCGCGTCCTTCACGCGCCGCTCCGCGCCGCGCCGCTCCGCGCCCTGCGCGGCCAGCGCGCGCCGGAGCTCCGCGGCCGCGCCCTGCGCGGCCGCCAGCTCGCGCGCCAGCTCGCTCGCGTGCGCGCGCGCCTCGGCCTCCTGCAGGCGCAAGCGGCTCCATGCTGTTTGTGAGCCCGGTACTCGTCAAGCATGAGAAAGTCCATAAGTGACCAGGGAGTGTGAGCAACTATAACCGGCAGCAATATGCTCAACGCATCGTCCGCTTCCCCGTCCACCTCCTGCGTGTGCCACGCCTCGCCTCCAGCACCCATTGCAAGCCACGGCAGACACAAGGCTGGGCGTCACGACACACAGTGTCCCCAAAAAATGAACGCACGGTATGTTTTAATTTCCTCCTCACGCGCTAGAGACAGTGGCAAGGCTAGAATCTTCACGTCTGCGTGCCACTAGAACGTGCTCCGCACCGACGCTGCTGCCGCGCTGCTCAGACGGCGAGCAGCAAGGAGCTCCTCAGCCGCTGAGGCCGCAGACTCATCGTCCGCAGCCGGCAGAGGCGCCGCAGGCTGCTCTGTCACATCCTCCGCTGCTGGTGCCTCAGCTGCTGGGGGGGCAGGAGGCGGGAGGACAGGCGTGGCTGCGTCGCGCGCGGCGGACGCATGCGCTAGCGCTGCCTCCAGCTCCCGGCAGCGGTGCTCCGCCCAGGCCAGCTGCTTGTCCAGGTGCAGGCCCCCTTGCTCCGCGCACCCCCTCTCCAAGCGCTGCCACCGCGCCTCCTGTCCGAACCAAAGAAAAGTTGATGACCAGGAAGCAGCGCCCCAAGCGTTGCTACAAGCGCCAACAAGCCTGTGCTGCCAGTCTTCCCTGCTGCTAGCCCCTGCAACACTAAAGTTAAGGAGCTTGGCCGTCGGCGCTGGCCATGTGTGCGACGTGTGGCGGGCGCGCCTTTCGGCGCTTTCGCCACGTCAAGAAGCTGAAAGTGGCCAGAGCGCTTGCTATGGCAGACGCAGCCGCCAGCAGCACGCGCTCCAGCGTCATCGCCTTGCGCGGCAGCGTGTCCGGTGCCATCACGCTTTCATCTCCCTGCCTGCTGTCGCCAAGTGGGGCAGGCTGAGCACCCCGTGCGCCGTGGCGGCGCAGAGGCGCTGCCACCCACCGTGTGGATCTGCCAGAAAGGAAGACTGTCTGGTCAATTTGCTGCACAGCCAGGCCCTCGATGTCGGCCACTGTGGCCGACATGTACGTAGCCTGTGGCTCATGCCTGTGGTGGCACAGTATGGACATGTCGGCCAACAATGGGGAAATGGTTGGGGACAAATGCTCTCGTTTAGCCATCGAGAGCATGGCTAATGTAAACACTTCATGCACACCCGGTGACAGGCCTGTCACCTAGGTGCACGCATGCGCCCAGGCACATACGTATCAAGCGGGTACTTAGAAGCAGACAAGCCACCATTATGTTACACGTGAGAAGCTAGCACACTGAGCCACGGCCCTCTGGAATGAACGCCCCGTTGAGCAACCATTAACGCGCAACAGAAACAGCAGCAGCAAAGCAGGTGTCCTCTGGCGCAGATAAGTGCTGGGCAAATTCGAGCGCAGCTATGTGCCGAGGCGCGCACGGCTCGGCCGTCAATGAGTGCCTGTGGCGGGCGTATAACCAATACTGTCAAATGCTGGCAGGGCCGGAATGCACCACAGCGGCGCCACCGCACACATGCAGCATGCAGAGATCAGACCCATGCAGCCTCAAACGCATGCTGCCTGTTGTCCTCTGCGCCGCAATGCATATGCACAGCTCAATGGGTCTGCAAAGGCACTCTTCATTGCATTCGTTGCGGCGGGGCCTCATACACCGAAGAGCCGTCTCGCACCGCCTCAACAGGCGGTGCGGGGACCTGTGCATCCGCTTGTTCCATGGTGCGACTGTGCCAAAAGCAAATGCCAAAGCCCGTGGCCCCCATCCTTTGCATCAGGAATTGTCGCTCGCTACTCCACGCCGGCGGTATGGACATCCCAGTGCCAGGCGCTCTGCGACCCCCTCGTAACTTGTTCACGGACAACCAGCGAGCCCACGCGGCAAGCAATGCAGGCCCCCAGGCCGATACTCTGGTGCTTCAGGCTCCCCTACTTGCCCACATCGCGCGGGCCCCATGCCAGCAAGCGAGCTCAGCAGCAGTAAGCCTCTGCCACCACGGCCCGCGCCGTCAGCAGCGCGCTCAGGCGGCGTTCTTTGCATACACGTAGCCGTTCCAGGCCAGAAATACGCCCGCCAGCACCACGAAGATGCCAAAGCCCTGGCGCGCGCGACACAGGGGCGCTCAGGCCCGAGTGCCACCCGCACGTTGCCTCTCCGCTCGCTGCGCGACGCAGGCACCCTGTGCCGGCGCCCGGCGGCACAAGAGGGAGACGCAGGGCGTGGGGCCGTTAACTTACGAGGCGCCTGCCTGCCACGATGCAGGCAGCATGTTGCTGTTGGGGCGGAAGCAGCGGGAGGCGCGTCCTGCAGCTCACGCAGCTTGGAGGGTCGGGGTGCCGCACCGGCGACATGCGGCCAGACCTGATGAGCACCGTGCCGGCCACCAGCGAGAGGGCATTGTAGAACAGCTCAATGGCCACCTGCATGCCAGGGCACGAGCAGCATTAGCGACTCTCCTTATGCAGGCATACGTATCGGCTGCAGGACCGATGCCATGCTGCCTCATGGCCGTGTGCCACACTGTGCCATCCACGCAGTGTCGACCCACACAAAGAGCCTGCTCACCATGAGCAATCGCCTAAAAAAAAATCATCTAGGTATAGCATGATCAAGGTATAGCATGATGACAGACGCATCAGAGGCCTGACATCAACAGCACTGACAGTAAGCCCGACACCGGACATATCTGTGGCTCGTGCCAAATGATAGCGGGCAGGCAGCCGGCCGCGCCTTGCCCTTGACGTCGCTCCAGGCGTGGTTGCGAGTGGCCTCATAGTCTGTCGCCAGCAGCGAGCCGCTCACAGCAGCCATGCCCAGCTGCGCGCGCGTCGACAGCGACGTCGCCGTGAAGACCTGGGCCGCGCCGAACACGCCCTCGCCCCACTGCGGCGCGCACAGCCTGTCAGCCGAGCGGCGGGGGTGGTGAGTGCGCTTGGCAGGCCAGGCTGCCATGCTGTACAGCATGTGTCGCAAGTGATTGGAGCACAGCCGCACACCCTACAAGCCATATCATGTCACAAGTCGCGCCCGTCCCTGCCACCCCATAGAGCGCAATTGGCGACGCACGCGTGCAGATGCATTTCTGCATAGGTCATGCTCATGCCAACCCAGCTGTGGCCCGGCCGCTGATCATGCCCAGCGATGACACATGGGACATGTTGCGGCGGCCTGCGCGCCGGCGGGCGCGCGCCCGCATAACGCCGGCGAACGCGCTGGAGATGCCGCCCAGCTGCAGGAGCAGCAGCGCGACGGTGGCCGCGCGGAACGCGCCGTGGAAGGTGGCCACGTTCTTGTACTGCAGCAGGAAGCCCTTGGCCTTGTCCTCCTCCTGCGGTGTAAGGTAGGGTTAGAGCAGGGTAAGGGCCCGTCGCCCCGTTCTTGTACAGCCGCAAAGGGTGTGCTACCCCAGAGCATGGCCGCCCCGGAGGGCCGCCCGCCCTTGTGTTCCCGCAGGGTCTGCGCCGGGTGCGGAGGAGGGTGCCACAGCACCTCCCAGCCATGGGCCGCTTTTAAGTCTACAGCGCCTTGGAAGGAGCATGCACTTAAATTGAGCACTGCGGCTGGAGCTTTTGAGCTGTGCAGCGCGGTGGCTGCACCGCTGCCCCAGGGTGACGAGAATGCAGCCTCTTTCCCCACCTCTACAAAGTGCACGTGACGCAGGACCGCGCCGAGCGGCCAGCGAAGGCGCCAGGTCCTATGCAGCCTGCTGAGCAAGGCAAGCACAAAACCCAAAAACGACTTGCAATGACAGCGCATAGCGGCCAGCAAGGCCACCGCGCATGGCGTGCCTTGCGCATGACCCTGCTTGCCGCCCTTGCAGACCAAGCCCTGCTTGGCTACTACTACGCGCGAGTGCGCACCGAGCGGCCGGCGAGGCGGTCGCCGACCTTGCGCAGGCCGGACTCGAACTCGTGCTCGGCGTCCCTGAAGCCGTCCGCCAGCTTGTTGCCGGCGCGCTTTGCGTCGCGCTCCTGCGGCCGCGCCAGGCTTGCGTTGATGGCGCGCCTGAGGCTGCACGCTGTGGACAAGCAGACATCGCCATGGCACTGACTGAAGCCTTGAAGTGACATCTTGTTACTACTACACTACAAGTGCTGTCACAAACAAGTCTTTCCGAAGCTGGCGTATATTTAAACACACAGGTGCAAAACCACATGCTGATTCGTTTGTGACAGCAAAGAGGGCGCTATTATAGGCGCTGACAATGGGGCAGTTCCAGAGTCAACACTTCAACGCAGTGTCAGACCGCCGCACAAGGCGCGGACCAGCACATGGGGAGCAGTGCGCGCAGCTGCCCTGATCTACGCTAGACCTGAAGGCAGCTGCGCAGGGACCTATCAGGTCACCTGATAGGTCCCTGCGCAGGAGGGCCGTCACACCCTGTACATGGAACCTCCAGCAGCGCACCGTGTCGTCCAGCCCGCCGCGCGCGTCGCGGCCGGCGCCCTCCGCGTCGCGCGCCGCGCCCTTCACCTCGCTCTTCGCATCGCGCGCAGCGCCCTTGACCCCGCCCTCCGCGTCGCGCGCGGCGCCCTTGGCGTCGCTCTTCGCATCGCGCGCGGCGCCCTCGACCTCGCGCTTGCCGTCGCGCAGGCCGTCGCCAACCGAGTCGGCCGCGTCCTCCAGCTTGTCGCCGCCCTTCTTGACCGCGTCGCTGATCGAGTCGCGCGCCACCACCTATGCAGTCACGCAGCAAACGCCCTTCGAAACCTTTCGCTTCTCCGTTTGTCACGCAAACTACCACCAGCTTCGACAGGTTCCTCAAGCGCTGGCCTACTTGTTGCACCGCTCGCGAAGCCGCACTTCATGCTCGTCTGGCGTTCTATCTTGCAGCGAGTATTTCCTGCCTCCAGCTGCCCCTATCTCATACATGGCTCTACACCAGAATTAGGCTGGCAAGACACATATGCCAAAGACGCCTGCCAGTGCGAGCAGTAGTGTGGACAGCGAGCTGTGCGCGGGCAGCGCGAGCTGGAAGGAGCGCCGACACGCCACAGCAGACAGCGCTCTGTGCAGGTTGCGCACCACCCAGTCTGAGATACAGCCCGAACACTGCCGAGCAGGCAGATGCGTGACTGTCGCTGGCTGCGCACACAGGCCGTGCGGCTCACCTGGGCGGTGCGTGCAGGCGCCGCGCGCTTGGCCAGCCCCGCCTTGCTCCGCAGGAGCGCGCCTGCACCAAGCAGGGCAAGCGAGCTAGCCAGCCAGCCAAGCTACAGTGCACGCTGGCGTCTGCGCTGTTCAGCTTCTATCAGTGCCGAGCACGAGCAGCACACAGTGCTGAGTTCGATGTCCAGTACATACAAGCAGGCAAGAGTGTACAAGTGTGGGCTCACCAGCAGCTCCCGGGCGAGCCCAGCGCACAGCAACGTTGCGTGGCGCAGGCCTGCCGCAGCAGCGTGCAGGCAGAACTTGTGTCAAGTGCACAGTCTCTGGTCGGCGGTACTCTGGTGCACGTGTGGCAGAAAACTACACGTTATGCAGCCTCGTGTCATATAATAACGCTGTGTATGCCAGACTGCAGAGGCGAGCTCGCACACGTCAGCGCAAGGCCACAGAGTGACGACTTGCACTTGCATGGGCATCAAGCAATCGGCAATGCCCCAGGCACGCAGAAGACCGTAGACGTAGCACAAGTCTTTAGTGTGCTTTAAAGTTTGCGTCAGGCAGGCGCTCTAATCCTACAGGCTTGCGCGCCTGCACGTGCTGCTGTGACCAACGCGCGCTCCAAGCTGCAGGGAAGAGGTTGTGGCAGCCATCATAGTGTCCGTGTTGCTGCCAGGCGCTGATTTGCAGAAAACAAAGTGGCTGTTCACTCTCTGCAAGATCTCCGGCTGTCGACTGGTGTGCCTAACTAGGCACTCCTCTCTTTTGGGACAGCAAGCCATTTAAGCTTTCACGCATCGCCCGGATTACTTACATGTGAGCTTCAACGCAACCCAATGCAACAGTAAACATACCTTACATGCAGCAGAAGTATGGCAGCGGACACAAGCATAAAACAAGCGCTCACATGAATTATTGGAAGCCACAGAGTGCTTGCACAAACGACAGCGTTCCTAGTTGTGGTCAAGGGCTATGTTTGGCGCTCCATGCGCTTGTCTGTTGGTCCCCAGTTCGACGAAAGCATTCCGGCGCCCGGGGGTGCAGCTGTGACTGTAAGCTGCGCCCCGGCTTTCAACTAAAAGCAGGCTAAGGATTCGTCTGCATGATGACCACCGACTTCACCAGCTTAGCTACCAATGCTGCGGGATAGCCGGGCAGCCCCAGCGCATGCCAGGCAGCCCCGGTCAAATACCCCTTCTCCCAGGCGTGCCCTGTTGCCTGACGGAGCGCTATGGAATCGGGGGAGTCGAATGGA
>JAABUV010004272.1_pt1 | contig 17259 bp, 19 predicted proteins | sample 5559971 | NCBI WGS metagenome assembly JAABUV01 (sample SAMN10711881, study PRJNA513362) | rock metagenome | isolation source: Antarctica rocks | place: Antarctica: Victoria Land, Knobhead nord | collected 2015-12-19
TTGGTCTGGTCAACCGCCGCCTCGACCGCCAACAGCGGTACCGGGCGGCCTAATCGGAACGATGGGGAGGGGGCCATGCGTCTCAACTCCTATTGCAAAGATGAACTAATACGATGCCCACGAATGATAGTCGTAGTCCCGGCGCTAACAAACGAGATCGAAAGATGGTCGACGCCGTCGCGCGTGAGATAAGGCATGGATGTGGAGCAGCGGGATGCATTCGGCGATTACGTCGAGGACACAAAACGCATGGAAGGGAGAGGCGGCGCCGACAACTATACTATGGATGAGCTCAGAGAACTTGCCGATGAATTCCTCGGTATCGAGGATGGGGGGATGAGCCCGTAGGGATAGATGGAAGTAAAGGGGACGAAGATGAGCCGGGTGAAGGTTTCCTTGCGGCTGCGGGGCGAGTTTGACAACAACATGGATTTGCTCACCGCCTTTAGGGGCATGCCTATCAAGCTCAGACGGCGTGGCGAGAAGCTAGGCAACCGTGTACAGCCTATGAATGTTTTGCTACTCGACCTAGCCGCATGGGATAACGCTAGTGCGGTGGATCAAGAGGTCGCCACAACAGCGCAACTGCTGCCTGCCGCGGCCGCCTTACAACGGTTAGCCCCAATACTTGCGCAACGGGATCGCTCCCGTTGTGATGCGGAGCTTTACATTAGTACCGTTAGAAAGGAGGATCAAGGAGGGTTTGAGCTCCCGATGGAACTAGTTTCAGCGGCCGCCAATGGGAAGGTTTCGATAGGCGTTTCCATCCTTGTCATGCTAGATGACTACGATCCAGACGAAGACACGGCCAGCAAGTGATGGCACAGGATAGGGCGAATGGCCTCAATTCACACTTGTGTCACATATCGGGTCGCGCTCCCTGCTATACTCATCGCCAATGACTACAACAACACACGTAGCGCCACCCGAGAAAACAGGCGACGGGCCGACGATTCTGGTCATTGAGGACGATCCGATCATGACCGACATCGTGCGCGGCGCGCTGGAGCACGCGGGCTATCGCGTCGAAACGGCCGCGACCGGCGAGGAGGGTATCGCGCTAGCCCAGCGGGTCGGCCCCCGCCTCATCCTGCTCGACCTGATGCTGCCCACACGCTCCGGCTGGGAGACGTGCCGGGCGCTGCGGGCGCGCGCGGACATCCCCATCATCATGGTCACGGCGCGCCGCGCCGAGGAGGACCGCCTGCGCGGCTTCGCCGAGGGCGCCGATGACTACATCGTCAAACCCTTCTCGCCCCGCGAACTCGTGGCGCGCGTCGGCGCGGTGCTCCGCCGCACCGTTCCGGGCGCGACGCAGCCTGTGACGATCGGCCCCCTGACGCTCGACCCACGGCGGCACGAGGTCCGCGTCGCGGACAAGGCCGTCTCCCTGCGGCTGCGCGAGTATGATCTGCTTACCTACCTGTGCGCCCACGCCGATACAGCCTGCACGCGGGCCGACCTGCTTGACCATGTGTGGGGCTACGACTTCGCGGGCGATGAGCGCACCCTCGACACGCATGTGCGGCGCCTGCGCGAGGCGCTGGGCGCGGCGGGGAGTTTGATCCGCACGGTCTGGGGCGTCGGCTACATGCTCACCGACCGTCCGGCATGATGGCCGCGTCGCGCCCACATCACCACTGGAAGCCGGGTGGGCTGCGCGGCCGCCTTGTCCTCGCCGTCGCCGGCGCTGGAATCTTTGCCATCCTGCTCAATGCGGCGATTCTCGGCGTATCGCTGCGCCAGAACGCCCTCGACCAGCAGGGCGCGTTCATGGTGCGCCAGGCCACCGCGCTGGGCCGCTGCTGCCGCTTCGGGCGCGTCGTCCTGCTGGCGAATCGCGCCACCGTCGTCGACCAAACCTTGCGCGTCGCGCTGGCCGGCACCCCTGATCGTCGCGCCATCATCATCGACGCGAACGGCAATCTTCGCTACGCCTCGTCCATGCCAACGGCTCTGCGCCAGCAACTCATCGCCCGTCTACGCCAGGACCTGGCCGCGCCCACCCTACCATCGCGGTGGGACGTGGTCGCCGGAGATATCATCGCCGAGGGACCCGTCGCCCTCGACCCCACGAACGCGGACGCCGCCTCGTCGCGGCCAGCCGGCGCGCTCCTGCTGGCCGAGAACGAGGCGGTGGCGACGAGGGCCTGGCAGCGCATCGTCACCCTCGTCGTGCTCTCGGGGTTGGCCGCCGTCGCGACGGCGGCGCTCGTCGGCGTCCTGACCGTCGCGGCGATCACGCGCCCGGTCCAGGCGCTCACGACGGCGGCCAAAAGTGTCGCGGCGGGTGACTACGCGGCGCGCGTGCCTCCCGAAGGAACGGACGAGCTACAGGCGTTGGCGCGCGCCTTCAACACGATGGTCGACGACGTCGTGCATCAGCGCCAGGTCGAGCGCGACCTGCTCGCCAACGTCTCGCACGAACTGGCCGGTCCGCTGGGCGTCATCGGCGGCTACGCCGAGAACCTGGCCGAAGGGGTCGTGACCGGGGAGGCGGAGCGTCTGGCGGCCCTGCAGGCAATTAGTGCGGAGGCGCGGCGTCTAAGCCGGTTGACCGGCGACCTGCTCGACCTGGCCCTGCTCGAAACGGGCCAGGTCCGTGTGCGGCCCGAGCGCGTGCCCCTGGGCGAGCTACTCGCCGGCGTGGGGGCTCGTTTCGGCCCGGCCGCCGCGCAAGCCGGCGTCGCGCTGACCCTCGACACGGCCGGCGCGCCCACGATCGTGACCGACGGGCTGCGGCTGGAGCAGGCGCTGGTCAACCTTGTCGCCAACGCGTTGCGCTACACGCCCGCCGGCGGCGCGATCACGCTCAGCGCGCATAGCGCCGGCGCCGAGGCGCGCCTCTCCGTCGCCGACACGGGCGCCGGCATCCCCGCGGGCGACCTGCCCCGCATCTGGGAACGCTTCTACCGTGTGGATAAGGGACGCGACCGCTCGTCGGGCGGCGCGGGCGTCGGGCTGGGGCTCGCCATCTGCCAAAGCGCCGTTACCCTGCTGCATGGACACATCGCCGTGGAAAGCGAGGCTGGGGCCGGCACGACGTTCACTATCCATCTCCCCCTCCACATCGAAGCGTCTCATCCCGCGTAATGGCCTCCCTTCCCCCCTGCCACGTCCCAATCCCGATGCCGCGCGCTTTACACATTATTTACATCGGTGTCACCTGCCTGTCACAGATAACCTTCCGCGCCGTCATACCATGATAGGTAGATGCCCGAGCGCCACCGCTCGTCTGGACGGACAGGGCATCCTTGGAGGCCCGCGCATGCGGCGACGGCGCGCATGAAAGGAGACCCGCGCGACAAGATAACCAACGCATACGCACGACAACGACAACGACAACAATGCGGCCAATTTTGATCATATATCGCATAGAATTGCGACTGGGAGCAGACAAATGACGTTCAAACGACTCACCACGGCGACCGTACTCACGGGGATTTTGATCACGGGCGGCGCCGGCGCCGCCCTCAGCGGGACCGCTCACGCGGCCACGGCGCCGGGCGCCCGCGCGGCGCACGCCACGAGCGTGCGCCAGACAGCGCGCGCGCGGCGCAACCGCCGCCTCCACGTAGCGCGCCACGCCCTGCGCGTCACCGCGGTCAACGGGGATACCATCAACGCCATTACACGCGGGGGCCAGCCGGTCACAATCACCGTCGGGACGACGACAACCTACAAGGAAGTTGGCGTGACGAGCGCCGCGCTCTCCAACGTGCAGCCCGGCGAGTCCATCCTCGTGCGCGGCAAGCGCACGGCCACCCGAACCATCCAGGCGACCGTGGTGCGCATCCTGCTCGCCCGCGACGCCGGCGTCGTGACGGCGGTCAACGGGCAGAGCCTGACGGTCACGGGGCTCAATGGGACCTCGCACACGGTCACGCTCGGCGCGACCACGGCCATCAGCGCGTCCGGCGCGACGGCGCCTCAATCGGCCATCACGCCCAACACGGCGATCGTGGCGGTGGGCACGCCCAACGCCGACGGCTCGCTGAACGCGACGCGCGTCGTCATTCGGGCGGCCCACGTCGCGGGGCGGGTGACGGCGGTCAGCGGCTCCGCGATCACGGTACAGGGCGCGTACGGCGCCACGTACACCGTGAACACATCGAGCGCCACGGTGTACGCCGCGCGCCACGGCCGCACGCTCACGCCAGCCACGGTGGGTACCGTCACGGTGGGGCGTCGCATCGTCGCCTTCGGCGCCCGTAGCGCGGACGGCAAGACCCTGACCGCCACGCGCATCGTGGTTGGCCGCATCGCCAAGCGCGCGCGCTAGCGATGTCGCTAGCGCGCCTGTACGTCGCGCGACAGCTACCTCAATAGCGCTGGGAAGCGCACAAGAGGGGACCCGAGCTCTGACTTGCTCGGGTCCCCTCTCGTGCGCCACGAAACGTCGCATCGTCCGTTTCAGTGACGGAGACCTGTACAAGGCGTACACTTGTAACCAGGATCGGACAACCGACACCGGAAAAGTGGACAAGGAGCAACTGACGATGCCAAGCCGCGACGCCCATAGCACTGCCCGGCCAGCCCCACCCGCCAAAGCGCCGCGCGGACCACGCATCGCCGCGGCGGTCCGCGCGGCCGCGAGTTCAGATGCCGATGCCGCCCTCCTGGCATTGCGGAAGACGTCGGCGGACGCGGCCGCCACCCACCGGCGCGACGGCGACGACGATGCGGAACGCCGGGAGCAGGGCTACCGCACGGCCATCGACGAGTGTCGCCGCCAACTGCGGCAGCGCAAGGCCCTCGACCGGCTGCCCTCCGTCGATCACCTATCCCTCGGCGCCGGTCCCGGCTGGCGCGCCGGCGTGGAGGCGGCCTACGCGCGCGCTCAAGCACTCTACGACGCCGCGCTCGCCACACACGACACGACCGCGCCGAAAGCTGACGGCGACGTGGGCGGTGCCCCCGCGTGACCGTGGGCACGCCCCACATTTACCTCCTGTGACGTCCTGTAAGCCGAGCGTGGAGGCGTGGAGTACGCCATCGCCCTGCAGGGGGTTGAACAAGTGGCGCTCGTGTTTCAGTAAGCACGGCCGATATAGAAGTATATGAGGGCAAGCGCCCCCTAGTTCGGAGCGTCAGCAGGACATACCATACCCCAACGTGCGCATCGACACAGTTAGGTATAGATTTTATGTCTACCGCTACAAACATCCGCTGTCCGATCTCCGCATCGCTCGACAAACAAAGGGCAAGGGTAACTCATGGCCGTTTTAATGCATCCCGATCCTGCCGACGTACTCACCTGGTTCACCGGTGACGTCGACGGCAAAGCGCTGTTCGCCAACGTCAAAAGCCTGCGCACCGACCCCAACTGGCGTGTACAATTCATTCCCAGCCCTGCTCTGTGGGACGTCAACCTCGTGTACTGGCCGACCGGCGTCAAGTACGCCGTGCGCCTCGAACCGGTCAAAGGCAGCGGTCATACGCTGTGGCGGCGCGTCGCGTGACACCCACGGGTACTTTTTGCTATGTAAGATACGCTATCCCCGCTACGTCCTTAGTACTAAGGACATAGGGCCTGCGTCCGCGCAACGACGGACGGGGGAAACGATCTAGCGCGAGGATAGACCATGGGTAAATATGCGCACACAGTGACGGTGACGTGCGCGACCTGTCACGACGACTTCACCTTGACCGCGCGGGCGCATGCCAGGCGCGTCGAGCGCTACGGCGAGCGGATACTGTGCCAGCGCTGCCTGGGTGACGTGTGGCTCCGCACACGCGGCAAGCACGTCGATCGCTATCTGCTGGAGCCGGAGGTAGCGGAGTCGATAGTCGATGGTCGATAGTCGATGGTCGATAGTCGATGGTCGATAGTCGATGGTCGATAGTCGATGGTCGATGGTCGATGGTCGATGGTGGTCGGCGCCCGGTAGTGCGGGTACACTGTAGTACCTGAAGCGTGTTATAGCGAGAGTGGTGCACGGCATGTCAACTATCGACTATCGACTATCGACCATCGACTAATGCTGGATGTCTGCCTGCTCGGGACGGCGGGGATGCAGCCCCTGCCCAACCGCTATCTCTCGGCGACACTCGTGCGCGCCGGGCGCGGCCTGATCCTGCTCGACTGTGGCGAGGGGACGCAAGTGCCGCTGCGCGCGCGCGGCTGGGGACTGCGTCATCTCTCCACGATCCTGCTCACACACATGCACGCCGACCATGTGCTGGGTCTGCCCGGCCTGCTGCTCACGCTGGCCAACTCCGGTAAGGGCGACGGCGAACCGCTCACCATCTATGGTCCCCACCCGCTGGAGGAGGTCGTGCGCGGCCTGCTCGTGGTGGCCCCGCGTCTGCCCTACCCGCTGCGCCTGGTCACCCTCGCCGGCGGTGAAACAATCACTCTGCCGGGCATGAACGGCCTCACGATCGGGACCATTCTGCTCGACCACGCCGTGCCGTGCCTGGCCTACGCGCTACAGGTACCGCGCGCGCCACGCTTCGACGCGGCGCGCGCGCGCGCCCTCGGCGTTCCGCTCCCGCTGTGGAGCCGCCTGCAGCATGGCGAGAGCGTCGAGGTCGAGGGGCGGACAATCGGGCCGGACGACGTGCGGGGACCGGCCCGGCGCGGTCTGCGGCTCGTCCTCGCCACCGACACGCGCCCCACGCCTGAACTAACCGCCTTCCTACGCGCTGACGGCGCGGGAACCGACCTCTTTATCTGCGACGGCATGTACGGCGACGCGAGCGAGGAGCCCAAGCGCTGGGAGGTGCAGCATATGACCTTCGCCGAGGCGGCCACGCTCGCCCGCGACGGCGGCGCGCGCCGCCTCTGGCTGACCCACTTCAGCCCGGCGCTCACCGATCCCGCCGCGTGCCGCGACCACGCCGCGTCCATCTTCCCCCACACCACCGTCGGCTACGACGGACTGACCGGCACGCTGTCCTTCGACGACGAGTAGAAAGTCGGAGGGTATCACTGGCTCTTGATCGTGCCCGTCCAGGGCCCCGTACCGCTGTACGAGACTTCTTCGAGGCGGAAGAGGCCACGCGCGCCAGGGGTGTAGGTGAGCGCCTCGCAGTTCGAGGTCGAGGTCGAACTGTCCAGTGTCCTATAGCGCGCGTTCTGCAGGTACAAGTCGTAGTTCGCGCCCGCTGGCCCGCAACTCGACAGGCTGATCGGGCCGGCGCTTAGGATGGGAAAGCTGACGTACTGGCTACCGCCGTTCGTCGTGATGGAGCCAGACACGCTCCAGACGACCTGCGCGCCATTGACATTCCAGGCCGAGCTATAGGCGCCCGTGCCGGAGCGGGCCACGGTCTTGACCGTGTAGGCCTGCCCCGCGCTTACGCCGATGCCGGTCCACTGGCAGTTAGAGGCGGTCGTACCGCTCGCCAACAAGGTCCCGGCGCTGTTGTAGACGTAGAGGCTGTAGCGGTCGCCGGTGCTGGCGGCGCACATGCCGACGGTCGCGCTGCCGCTCACGCTGGGCGTGAACGTGTAGCTATCCGAGGCGCCGGAGGTCGCGATGGAGGCGGAGTGCGTGCCGGAGGCCGGTCCGCCCGCCGGCGAGGGCGTCGCCGTTGGCGGGACGGGCGTCGCGGTGGCCGGCTGCCGCGTGGCCGTCGGTGTACTCGTCGCGGGAATCCCTGTCGCCGTCGGCGGGACCGGCGTGTTCGTCGCGGCGACCGGCGTTGATGTCGGCGCGACCGGCGTCGCTGTCGGCGGGACCGGCGTCATGGTGGCCGGGGCGGAGGTGAGCGTGGGTGGGACCGGCGTGCCCGTAGCCGTCGCCGGCGCCGCCGTGCCCGTAGCCGTCGGTGGGACCGGCGTGCCCGTGGCCGTCGACGGCGCCGCCGTGTTCGTCGCGGCGGCCTGTGTCGGCGTCGCGGGGACGGGTGTCGCGGTGGCCGGTGGGAGCGTGGCCGTCGCGGGGATAGGCGTCGCCGTAGCCGGCGCCGGCGTGCTTGTCGGCGTCGCGGTGGCCGGCGCCGGCGTGCTTGTCGGCGTCGCGGCGCCGCCAGACCAATCGGCGTCGAGGTTGGCCAGGTTGGGCGAGCCCCAACCCGTCACCTGGTCCCAACCGACCCCTGCCGGGTAGCCGTTACTGCCGCTCGTCACATCGTGGAAATCGCGCGCGTCAGTCGTCGCGTTGGCGGCCAACTGGTAGATGCGCGGCGCCGCGAAGCCCATCAGAGCCTGGCCGTTGGCGCCCAAATAGCGGTTGGTCACCGCCGCCATGCCCGACCACAACGGCGCGGCTAGGCTGGTACCGCCGACCTCCAGCCCGCCGCCCTGGACGTAGACGTAGGCGCCCGAGGCGGGATCGGCGTCGGCGGAGATGTCCGGCTCGGCGCGGCCGGAGCACGTCGCCTTGCCCACGCCGGTCTGCCACGACGGGCGGGCGAACACGGTGGAGCAGCCGCCGCCCGAGCCGCCAGTGCCGAAGGTTTGGTTGGTGCAAGCGGTGTACGAGGTACAACTCCACGCGCTCTCGGAGCCATAGCTGTAGCCGCTACCCGTCTGCAGATTAGTCCCGCCGACGGAGACCACGTAGGGGCTGTCGGCCGGGTAGCTCGGGGCCGGGGTCGTCCCCGACGAGCCCGAGTACTCGCCGGAGTCGCCGCTGGAGAAGTAGAAGGTCGTGCCGACGCTGGCGGCGTGCTGGAACGAGGCGCTAGTCGTGGACACGAACGGGTCGCCGGCGCTGGTGGCCTCGCCTCCCCCCCAGCTGTTCGAAACGATATGCAGCGAGGGGTCGTTGGCCGCGGCGCTGATAGCCTGCTCCAGGCCTGTATCGCTGGGATTGCAGCCACCGGACGCGGGCGCGCAGTCGCTGAGCCAATATTTCATGTGGACGCCGGGGGCCAGGCCGTGCGCGCTCTCTACGTCGAGCGCCGTCTCCACCAACTCGTTGGTGTCGCCGCTGCCGCCGTTGACAGGGATAAACGCGATGCCATCGGCGCCCGTGCCGGCCACGCTCACCGCCGTGGTCCCGGTGTTGCTGGCGAACGCGCTGAGGTCGCTCTGCGCAAGGGGCGCGCCCCATAGGGTGAAGCCGACGGTCTGACCGCTGCCGTCACCGACAGCATTCGTGTTGTAGGCGGCGCGGAAATCGTTGGGGTAGTAGCCCCCCGAGCGCGTGGCGGCGCTGCGTGCCAGCATGGTGTGGAAGCGGTGCAGCGTGGAGAGGCCGCTGATGGCGCTGATAGCGAGGCCGGCCGGCACGGTCGCGTCGCGGTCGTTCGCCCGGAAGTCTCGCCCCCTATAGCTATAGTCGTTGATGCCAACGCCGAGCGCCCGCTCCGCCGTCCTGGTCGTCCCCCGCACCGTCACCAGCAGGTTGTCGGGCGAAACGGCGGTCACAGCCAAGCCGGCGTTCACGGCCCAGTCGCGCACCGCGGCGACCTCGGCGTCGGTCGGCGCGAACCGCGCCTTATACTCCTGCTGTGTCAGGTAGTGGCCGTAGGACGGGCTGGCGGGGTCGCTCGCCGCGACGATGAGCGCGTCGAGGGCGGCGGAGTCGTGGACGGCCAGCCCGATGTCGAGCGTGAGCGCAGCGGAGGGATCGTGGGGGCCGCGCCGGGCTGCGGCCCCGTCGACGACCACATCCGGGGTCTGGTGGCCCAGCACGCGCGGTGGAGGCGGCGCGGCGCGCACGCCGGCGACACGGCTGGTTAGAGTGGGGGTGATGGTGATAATACCGGCGCACAGGAGCGCGAGGGCAGGCCTTCTCAGCGGTCTCGACACAGTCATATCCTTCCCGTCGCATCACGACGGTCACAGACGGCTATCAGGGCGATCGGCGCCCACCGACCATGACCGCTACTGTAACAAATAGGGCGTCGTTCCGCAAGATGGGCTTGAGCCAGGATTAGTCGGGCCACGGAAGAGTGCGAACACGATCCCGCAGATCTGGCGGGATGGGACCGGATCTAGCCGCTACTCTGAGGAGCTTTAAGGGTACGCGCCCTACCCCACGTTGCATGGAAGAGCTATCCCTAAAGAGAGGTGGATGGCTCGCTCGACGTCGCGCATCTTTCCATCGCTCAGTCGCGTGACCCTGGTCGTCAGCGTCGCTCGAAGGATGGTAGCGATGATGTCCAGGTTTATCGCGCAGTCCTGTGGCATACCGTCGGTGTGATCGAGAAAGACCTCGGCGTCAAGCCCGCGTATTTTCGTCGATATAGGCGCTACCGTTACCCGATCACGCGTGCGGTATTCCGCATCCCAAGAGAGGAGTAGGACGTAATGTGGGGTTTGGGGCGCCCGTGACGTAGTCGGCGGCGGAGGGACTGTCGCAAGCCATACCTCGCCCCGATTCACACGTCGGACTCGGCGCCCAATAGCGCCATCGACGCCTCGGTCAGCGCCTGCTCCGCCGGCGTCGCCGGATCGGCGGCATAAGCGGCGGTGTACTGAGCAATGCGCCGCTCCTTCTCGACCCGATCAAAATGTCGCTGGTATAGCGACGCGACAAACTCACTGCGGCTAACCTGCTGTTCGGTTCGTTCTTGTTCGCCCCGTATAAAAAGGCGCCAGGGCAAACTAATGGTTACTTTCCTGACGCGGCTATCGCTTGTCTTCATACGTAGTAGCATACCAAAAGTATGACCAAAGCCAAAAGGACTCGCGCCTCACCGCTCCACCATCTGAACGTGAAAAGTGGGAGGGTACGTTTGGCGCACCGGCTACTCCGTTAGAGTAAGTGGTAGACATAGCCACGTAGCCCATTGCCTCACAGGGCGATTAGCACTATAGTTGACACCATGTGACTACTCCCACGGCTACAGCCTGTGGGCTTCTACGGTCTTGCACCGAGACTCTGTAATCCCAGAGTCACTATGTTGATGGCCGCGTTATGATCCCGCCCGATGGTCAACCCGCAGCACGGACAACGATAGACACGGTCGGCCAACATCAGTTGCGGGCCGTGGCTCTCTCGACAGGCGACGTTGAACCTTTGCCAGCGCCCGTTCATCCTGACGGAAGAAGCGCGGGTTGGCAACCTCCGACCCATCGCTCATCGTGGCGAACGAGGCCAAGCCCATGTCGATGCCCACAGCGGTATCCAGCGCGGGCAGCGGCGCGTCCTCGACCTCACACGAAAAGGTGGCGTACCACTTGCCGGTAGCCGTGCGCTTCACACAGCACGTCTTGACCGTGCCTTCCAGGGGGCGATGAATAATCGCCTTGACACGGCCAATCTTGGAGAGAAAGACGCGGCCCTTGTCTCCCGTGCGCTCAGCCTTATGCCCGCTATCGGGATAGCAAAAGCTATCGTACTGACCCCATCCACGGAAGCGCGGGAAGCCGGGCTTCTCTCCTGCCTTGACGCGCCTGAAAAACGCCTTGAAGGCAAGATCAATCCTGACGGCAGACGATGCTGAAGCGGCTAAAGCATGTGACGCCCTTTCCCACACCTAAAGATCGTGGGTCTTACGGGCTAACCTCATAAACAATAAACGATGCGACACACGCGAAAGGCGCGAGGAGCATGGCGCGACTGGAAACACTGGAAGCAAAGATACGTCTGCTACCCGTAAAGGATATACAAGCGCCGCCGCGGCCGCGTAAGCGCCAGGTAGTGAGACGTGTGGCTGACCGCTCAAGGACGTTAACGACTCGCTGGGGCACGACCATGGCGACCGGCTTTTACAACAGGTCAGCGCGCGCTTGCAAACGGCGTTGCGCGCCTCTGATTACAATCGCGCGCCTAAACGGCGATGAATTCGCGGTCCTCCTGCCCGGCGCCGGCGTCGAGGGCGCTACGCAGTCCGCGCAGTCTATCCTCGCCGTCTTCACCGACCCCTTCGCCCTGTCGGATAGCCCCGATCTCGATGGCCATCACCTGACGATAGGGGCCAGCATTGGCATCGCGCTGGCCCCCGACCATGGGCGAGAGGACATGGTCCTGCTGCGCTATGCCGACATAGCCATGTACGCGGCCAAGCGCGCCGGACACGGCTATGCGGTCTACGCCCTCCCATGAAACGCGTTTAATTGGCGTGCGTTAGCGCAATCGAGGGCCGCGCGCGTCCGCTGTCACCCCGTCTGATGGCGTCCCGCGTTCAACAGGCATACGGCGCCCGACCACGGCTCCGCCTGGTCTTGTGGCCTGCCTTGCCCGTGTATCCAACGCATGTGCGCATCGAATGACCGGCTCGTCGCGTAGACAGCCCCGCAGGTCAGGCATTGACATCCATGGTAGGCATGCCGCAGATGTTCGTCTACCCGCGCCTGCGTCGCGAAGGCCGCGCCGCAGGTCCCGCAGTGGTAGCCCAAACGACGCGGTCTCTGAAGAAGGGCGCCCATGGCGCCCGTGGCGTGTTCGCTGGTACTCATCGTCTTGTTCCTGCATGAGTATCTGACACAGGCGCATAGGGAGCATCCACGTCAATGAAAGGCCGCGCCCGATGATGCGCGCGGATATTCGCCTGCTTCCGCTTCGCTACACACCTGCTGGGATGGACCCAACCAGTACCTCAGCATGAATCGTACCATCGACTAGTGCGCCGTCCAGCCGCAGTCGATCGTCTGCGCGCTGCCGGTGATACCGCGCGCGTCGTCCGAGCAGAGGTAGCCGACGAGATGGGCCACCTCAGACGGCTCGAGTAAGCGGTGGATTGGCGGTTCGGCCACCATGATCTTCTCCACGACTTCGGCTTCAGGGATACCGTGGAGGAGCGCCTGGTCGGCGATTTGTTTCTCAATCAGTGGGGTGCGCACGTAGGAGGGGCAGACCGCGTTGCAGGTGACGCCATACTCGGCGCCCTCCAGCGCGGTGACGCGCGTGAGTCCCAGCAAACCATGCTTGGCCGCCACATAGGCGCTCTTGTAGGGCGAGGCGCGCAGCGCGTGCACCGAGGCAATGTTGATGACGCGCCCCCAGCCGCGCTCGTACATGCCCGGCAGCGCGGCCTTGGTCAGGAGGAAGGGCGCCGTCAGCATGATCTCCATGATCTGCCGCCACTTGGCTTCGGGGAACTCCTTGATGGCGGCCACATGCTGGATGCCCGCGTTGTTGACCAGGATGTCGACGCGCCCCATGGCGGCGACGGCGTCGGTGACCAGCCAGCGCGTCGCCTCGGGATCGGAGAGGTCGGCGACGGCGAAACGCGCCCTGGGAATCTCCGCGGCGACGCCGCGTCCCAGTTCCGCGTCACTATCCGACAGTGTCACGCGCACGCCACGTCCCGCGAGGTCGCGCGCGATGGCGAGGCCGATCCCACTGGCCGCCCCCGTGATTAGGGCGGTTCTCTCCGTTGTTGTCGTTGTCGCCATAGCTGTCATCCTTCCCGCTGTGGTGGGGTGTCTGAGTCATGTACCCCCTGACTGAAGCCAAAGGACGCCTGGGATTTTTTGTGGATAGCTCAATTATCCACAGTCGAGGGATTGATGGCTACATAGCGGTAAAATGATGGCTACATAGCGGTAAAATGATGGCTACATAGCGGTAAAATAGATGTATGGCTGACCTGATCATCGCGTGTATCCCCGTCGTCGTCGCGCTCATGGTAGGATATGGCGTGTCGTCCTACATGCGCCGGACCATCAAGGTCGAGCCCATCGGCGTCGACATGCGCTATAACGCGGAGCGTCACAGCCCGCCCCACGGGCGCGTCGCGCCGCCGGACGCGCCCGGCGCCAACCGCGTCACGTTGGACGAGGAACGCTGACGACGACCAACGGGAAGGGAGACCTATGGAACCACGCCTGCCCTATGCCGAGGCGCTCGACGCGGTCGGCCTCTACGTCGAGCGCGCCGACGGCGCCGACGTGTTCGTCAATGAACTAGAAACAGGATTCCTCGTTTCATTCCTGGTGGAAGACGAGCAGCGCGTTTCCACGCTGAGCCCGGACGACCTGGCGCGGCTGCGCGACGAGTCGCGGCGTCGTGGGCTCGGCGGGCTGTTCCGCAAGCGTGAGAATGGGCAGGGAACGCGGACGCGCCTCCGCGCCGTCGGGCGCCACCTCGACGCTCAGGTGTTGGCGGCCGCCGTCGTGGCGCAAGAGCGCGCCGATGGCTACGCGGTCGACTATACCGGCCTATTCAATCCCAAGGACGACCTCTCGGGGCTCACCCGCCGCCACGACGAGCTCGACGCCACGCGCCTGGCAACGCTCGCGCGGTGAAACAATCTACCCAGTCGCCCGTCACAGGTCAGTAGGATGGAGACCGTGGACATCGTCATCATCGGCGGGGGTATCGCGGGAGCGAGCGCGGCCTATGCCCTGGCCCAATTAGGCGTGCGCGACGTGCTCGTGCTGGAGCGCTCGTCCGTGGCCGCCGGCGCCAGCGGGCGGGCCAGTGGCCTGGTCGCGTTCCTGTCCGCCTCCCATCCGGGTCAGGCCGCACTGCTCAAGGCCTCCGCCGACTTCTACGCTGCCTGGGAGGGGCGGATCGGCGGCCCGTCCGCCGTCACGCGCGCCGGCGCGCTCCTGCTGGTCGGCGCGACGGACGCGCCGGCCCTCGCCCGCGAAGTAGCCACGATGCGCGACGCCGGGCACGACACACGCCTGATCGAGCGCGACGAGCTGGCGGCCCTCGTCCCCGGCTGGCGCCTCGACGACATCGCGGCCGCGGCCTACTCCCCCGGCTCCGGCTACGTCGACCCGCCGGCGGTCACGACCGCCCTGATGAACCAGGCGCGCGCCCTCGGCGTGCGCGTCTACCAGGGAGCCTCGGTGCGCGCCATCGAAACGCGAGGCGGGCGAGTAGCGGGCGTGGTATCCGACCGGGGGGCGATCGCGGCGCCCGTCGTGGTCATCGCGACCGGCGCCTGGAGCGCGGCCATCGGCCGTTTAGTCGGGTCGACGCTGGACGTACGGCCAGTCCGCCATCAGGTGGCGCACCTGCGGCCGCCCGCTGGCCTACCCTACCCCTTCCCGGTCTGTAGCGACGGCCACAACCGCCTCTATTTCCGGCCTGAGCGTGGTGGGTTGGTCACGGCGGCTAACGGGGGCGCGGAAGATTACCCCGACGCGCCGCCGGGCGACGCCGACCCCGACCGCTTCGACCCCGGCGCGAGCGCCTGGTACGGGCGGTGGGTGCGGCGCCAACTGGCGCGGCGTATCCCCGCCATGGCCGGCGCGGAGATCGTCGGCGGGCACGCCGGCGTCTACGCGACGGGGCCCGATGGGTACCCGCTCCTCGGCCCACTGCGCGAGGCCGAGGGGCTCTACTGCCTCTGCGACACGGGCGGCAACGGGCTGACGACGGGGCCGGGGCTGGGGCGCGCGCTGGCCGAGACGATCGTGCGGGGGCATACGTTCACGGATATCCGCCCCTTCCACCCATCGCGTTTCGCCGAGGGCGCGCCGATCACGGCGGCCTACCGCCATGCCCACGCCGACCCACCCGTCCCCTGGGACAGGGACTGACAGAGGGTCAGGAGACAAGCTGCTCGCGTCGCGCCGGTTGCTCGGGTGGCGACGCGCCAGACGCTTCCTCGTCGCGTTCGATCGAACTGCCGATAGGTCGCTTATACTATATGTTATAGTCGCATCATGGGAACGATGGACGGCAAATGAGGTGCGCCACAAAAGGGAACTCTCTTGTGGCGCATCCCGGTAAAAGACAAGGAGGGTGGTCGAATGAGTGTCATGGTGTACTCGCGGCTCGGCGACGTGCTCCGCACGCGGAACCTGACAGTGGGCGATCTCCAACGCCAGATCGCCGCGCGCTTCGACTTCACGGTGGATGCGCGCACCCTCGACCGGCTGGCGCGCGATGAACGGGTCCGCCGGCCTGACATGGAGATTGCAGCGGCGGCGGCGGCGGCGCTCGACGCGAGGCTCGATGACATCTTCGCTATTGACGCCTTGCCCAGAGGTGACGAGGATGCAACTGGCGCGGATAACCCCCGTGAAGCGGATGATGTTCTCTCCCCTGTGCAGAGTCGACGCCTCTCGGAACTCTTCGATCTTCAAGACGATGGGCGTCTTACCGCAACAGAGCGCATCGAGTTGGATGCGCTCGTGGCCGCCTGGGGACAAGCGGTGAATGAGCGAGGCATCCGTGATCTGGCGGCCCGGCGTGGCGTGCCCGTCGAGGAGATGCGGGCGGAGGTCCTCGCGGATGTCGACCACGCGCTTGTCTGGTGGCGCGCGGTGCAGGACGACCCGGCGCGCCTGGAGACCGTTGTCAATGAGGCCAGGGAGCAACAGCAGACGCGGATCGTCGGCTGATGCCGCCTTTGTCGCGCCCACAAGAGCGCTACGCCCACGCGCGATGACGGCCCCCCCTCTCCACCCTGGCCTCCGTCAGCGCGTGGCCGCGCTGCGGCAACGCGCCGTGCATGACCCACACAACTCTGACGTACGCGAGATCGTCCGCTTACGGGCAAATGACGCATGCGAATACTGCTTGCTCTCCACGACAAGCAAGTTCGAGGTGGAGCACATCATCCCCCGCAACCTGTGGAATGACTACATAGCCGGCCGCTTACCGGCGGTACGGCCCCGTCGCCGCCGTCACGGCCCCGATCACCTGGACAACTTCGCATGGAGTTGCCCATTCTGTAACCGCGCCAAGGGCGGCCGAGTCGCGCAGGGCAGAACTCGTTTCTTCGACCCGCGCCACGACCGCTGGCCGCGGCACTTCATGTTCCCCCCGGCGACGGGGTACATCGTCATCGCGGGGGCGACACCCATGGGGCATGCAAGCGCGGGACCGAGCGGATTGGACTTCAACGCGGGGGGCCTGGAAGGGTCCTTGGTGACACGCCACCTCGCCATCCAAGCCGGCGCCTACCCGCCACTTTGGGCGCGGTCCGCCTACAGCCTGTGACACCAGGTCCAGCTGCCCTTAAGGCTTGCCGAGCTTGCCGGTAGAACATAACGTCTACAGTATGCCTACTCCGATCACAACTGGAATATCCTCAGACAGCCACTCCATAGCGCTTCGCCAGACCACCAAGGGTCATGTTCTCGGCGATGACATCATGTGGGATTAGCACGTAGCGCCATGGTTTACCGCCATGGCTTATTGTATGGGTGGTAGCGTGGGCGCACCATTTGATCGCCGCATCCCGCGCTGCCATGTTTCTACAGCCGCACCGCCAATCATATCCTCCAGTTGTAATGACGCGTGCCGTCTGGAATCGCCGGTTGTGATTCCTGCTATTCGGGACTCACGCGCCGCCACGATGAACTCGACGACGCGCGCTTGGAGAAACGTACCCGCTCAGAGGGTGCGCGACGCTACGCGGCGACCGGCAGCGGCCGGATAAGCGGCGGCTGTTGGGCCTGGGGCAGGAGGGACGGGGGCGGCGCGCCGGTGATGCGGGCCAGGCAGGCGT
>JAABUV010004275.1_pt1 | contig 17254 bp, 22 predicted proteins | sample 5559971 | NCBI WGS metagenome assembly JAABUV01 (sample SAMN10711881, study PRJNA513362) | rock metagenome | isolation source: Antarctica rocks | place: Antarctica: Victoria Land, Knobhead nord | collected 2015-12-19
GACGTGTTTGTGGACGTCGGCAACAAGTCCTTCGGCCTGGAGGCGCTCATGAAGCACCTGGGCCTGCAGCCGTCCGGCGTGCTGCACGTCGGCGACAGGCGCGCGCCCCGCCCCCCGCCCCCCGCGGGTTCCGCGGTGCCTGCCGTGCCAGCGGCGTGCGCCAGGCGCGCCGTACAGCACGAACCTGCGTGTTTGGGCGCACCCAGGCGCGCGCATGTCGACGCAAGCAAAGTCTCCCCCCGCGGCGAGCCCCGCGCGCGGCGCGCGCAGGTTCACGAAGAGCGGCAACGACATGGCCACGCGCGACTGCGCGTCCATCCTGTGGGTCGCCACGCCGGAGGAGACCGACTTCTTCCTCAAGCTGCTGCTGGCGGACCTGCGGCGCCTGCGCGCGCAGCCCTACATCGAGTGAGCGCGGCGGCGGCCGCGGCCTGGGCCATGACTGCGCCGCGCGCCGCGCGGCAGCCTGCCTTTCCCCCCCCTCTGGCTCTCGAGTTGCTGGTGCCGCCGGTGAACCTGGGTCGCACCCCGCTTCATCAGTGGGCCCTGAGTGGGGCCGGGGTGTCTCTTTTGGGGGCGCTGTTGGCGCGGTGCAGGCCCCTGCACTGTGACTCGGGCATGCTGACCCATCAGCCTGCGTGCTTGGACGGTTTTTGGATACATTCTATTGTTGAGGGGTGCGCCCAGGTAGGATCTGGGCCACAGCGGTTGGGTTAGCCACTGGCAGCCCTCGCTGGGGCTGGCCTCCTAGTGTCTGAAGAACAGAGACCTACGAGAGGGCAAGTGCCATTGTGGTTCATATCACAGTGTCTGGCACGTGCCAAGAGACGCGAGCTACGGTTCCAGCGGATGTGGCCACATGTGCGAGCACTGTTGTGTACAATTATGTACCTGTCCAAACATGCTGTTTCAGGGGTTGCCACTGTGCCGCCCTTGGGCCCTGTAGGTCAGTTAGGGCACGGCATGAGTGATGTGGGCGCCAAACGAGCAGAGCAGAGCAGCATGCAGCATGTTATGTGGCCCGCTCACTCAGACATAGCGCTTTTGTGTGTGAAAGTATGGTAGGGCGCCGCAGTATGATAGGGCGCTGAGCAAGTGAAGATAGCACGCAACAGCGTATGCAGGGGATTCATCATACAAGCATCAGAACCATGCGACCACCTATGACAACAAAAAGGGATGAGAAAGGACCCATAAATCTATGCAAGCGCGACAAAACATATTGCGGCCAGCACTCCCCTGGCTCCAAAGACCCAATGAAACCCAACCCAACAACAATCCTGTTCTACAGGTTGGGCGCCTGAGCAGCCCGTTCTAACGGGCGGTTTCTGATACTGCACAACTGCGCGTTCGCATGACGCCGCCAGGACAGCGCACGCCAGCCCTGCGGCATGTTCAACGACCGCGTGCGCTTGGTTGTCAATGCACGCTACGCGGCTGCGCCCTGCGACCCCGCACATGAGCGCCTGCCAGCAAGAGGGGGTAAATGCTGAGCCAGGCCCTACTCCAGCGCGCGCGACAGGCCGTCCCAGCGCCCGAGCGTGCGCGGCTGCAGCGCGCGCAGCTCGGCCACCAGCGCGGGGCTGCGCAGGCCCGTCCAGTCGGACGTGAGCAGCCCCCAGGTCTCGTTGTAGTCGGGCACGCCCTCCCGCACGTAGTAGCTGCCCTGCGCGCGGCGGCCCGGAGAACGCACCTCACCTGTCAGGTAGGGCATGCTTTCTGGCCACATGCTGGCTGTGCAGGCAGCCCTGCTCGACAGCCCTGCCAGAATATCTCCCCAGGCTCCAGTGACCATGCATGCGCTGCTGATCAGCAGCCCTCCTGCCCACACCCTGGCTCAACTGCCAGGACAACCAAGCGCCCCTGCAGCCCCATTTCACATGTGCACTCCGGGGCCATGCATCAAGCCAGCACCTTGCAGAACGCCCCAGCGCCTGGACATGCATCCCTGGCTCCCCAACTCCGACAGGCTCCAGTGGGTGCGGCAGCAGGGCCACCTGCAGCGCCCAGAAGCCCCAGTCGATGTCGTGGCGCGCCATCCATGCGCGCATGCAGCGCCACCAGCGCGTGTCGTCGGCGCCGCCGTCCGCGGGGTCGTATTGGTCCACCGCCAGGCCCACCTGCCCCAGCGCAGTTGTTAAGTTGTTGCTCCCAGCGCGCGCTGCACGCCGCGCCGTTTGCGGCATCGCAGCGGTGACACAGCGCACTTTGGCCAACCCTCCCCCCGCACGCGCGCACCTTGTGAGGTGGGGGCTCGCGCAATGCCTCTGGCCCCGTGCCAGACCGGTGAGATCAGCGGCATACCCTACATGCGCACGGGGAGCAGCACTGCGTGGCCAGCAGGGAGCCCGCAATAAAAATACGACGCAGAGTCACACCAAGCTTCCCCTGCACTGCAGACACTGGCGGCCAGGACCGATCTGGCGGCGCCCAGGCGGGCGTCGCGTCTCCCAGAAACTCGGCTCATCAGCAGACCCACAGGGACCGCAGAACGGGCGCCAGGCAGGGGCGGGGCCCACCTCGGACAGCCAGACGGGCGCCGCGTTGGGCAGCGCCTCGTCCAGGATGACCGCGATGCGCGAGTCCAGGAAGCCCGTCATGATCGTGCACGTCACATCCTCGCCCAGCAGCCGCCACAGCGGCTGCACGTAGAAGCCGTTGTAGAAGTGCGCGCCGTACACCAGCCGCCTGCGGCGCCGGCGACCGTGCTGCATTTTGGTGTACGGCTAGGGTTAGGGTTCAGGTACTATCACGCACTCGCGGCCCGCGCGCGCGGCTCAGCTGCGGCGCTGCGGGGGGCGGCGGTCAAGCGCGGGCGCACTCATGGCCGGGCGCGCCGGGCGACAGCAGCGGCTGCGCGGCGATGTAGGACAGCAGGCTCTCCGAGTCGCTGCCGCCTGCGATGATCAGCGCGTCCGCATTGGCGCCGGCCACCGCGGCCGCCGCCGCGCCCATGTACTGGTACCAGTCGGGGATGGCGCGCCAGAACTCCAGGGTCAGCACCTGCGCGCGCCCGGGCTGAGCGGAGCCTGTGTGCTCGCACATGCGACGCTCGCAGGGCCACATCGGCCGGCAGGCAGCGCGCCGCCCAGCGCTCGAGCACCAAAGCGCACGCCGGCTCATGCAAGGGGCGCGGGAGGCAGCTGCAACTGCGGCCATGCGCAGGAAGACGCGACTACTTGACCAGCTCCTACATGAGGGCATGCCGCGTGTGTGGTCCCGAAACCACTCTGGCATTCCAATCTAAACTTCCCAGACGGCATCATGTCGTAGGACGCCAGGCTCTCCCAAGTCAGGTACCCCCTCTTGCACGGCATGCCACAGGTGCTCGGGCAGCCCGTCGAGGCGGCGCCCACCTCGTTGCGCAACCCAAAGCCGATGAGGTAGCGCCACTCCGGCACAGCCTGGGCCTGCGCTGCCGCGTCGCTCGCCACCACCCTGTGCCCGCCCGCCGCCGCCATGCTTGTCAGCATCATGGCAGCATGCGCTGCTCCTGAACAATGCCTGCAGCACTGGGCCAGACCATTGCTGTGACCATTGTTACGTGTCATCACGTAATGCGATGAAAGCAGTCAACTCAGTGTGCGAGTGAACACTCAGCCACACGCTGCACGACGAACGCGCCCTAATGCGTGCATTGCCCACACAGCCGCGATGCATGTCATGATTTAGGACGTCAACGGCTTCGGCGGAACAACCAAGCACCAATGTGCCGCGGCTTTGGTACTTCGGCCATGTTAACTATACTAGTGCACAACCCACGGTGCTTGATTATTCCACGCAAGCGCTTGACGTCCCCAGTCGACAACCATAGAGGCAGTTAGGACAACGCAGCACTGGGGTGCGTTCATTGCCCAGTGTGTGGGTGAAGGCCTACCTTCACACTGAGTTGGCTGCTTTCATATTGCAGGCAGTGTATCAATGTAAGGTCTCCTACTGGACTTGTGAAAGTCCAATGTGTAAGGTGTGATGTGCGATACCTATACACCCTAAACAGCTGTTGGTGCTGCAGATGGAGCAGCAGACGCCCTGCTCGGCGCTGACACAAAGCAAACCGATGGTGGAAATGTTGGGAAGCGGTGTGCGCTTGTGGAAGCTAGCAACCCCACACCGGCCGCGTTCAGCCTGTGCGGGTTGTACGGGCAGAGAGGGTGACTGTGTGCCCAACCGCGCCGTGCCCGGGCGGGCCGGCGCGCGGGGGCGCACCGCAACGCGTCCAGCCACGGCTGCACCGGAAAGCGCGCCTCGTTGAACCAGCGCTGGCCGTCGCCGAGCGCGCAGCACCAGCCCGCGTCGCTCACGTGGTTGTCCGCGACCACCAGCAGCCGCTGCGTGCCCAGCGCGCGCACCGCCGCGCCCCACACGTCCCACACGCTCGCGTTGAGCACCCAGGCGTTGTGCTCGGCCAGGCCGGCCAGCGCGCCAGGGCTGAGCCGCGCTCGCGCGGCTGCCGCCGCGGGCTGCCCGCGGCGCTGCACGGTCTCCACCGCGTACGTCAGCCGCACGCAGTTGAAGCCCAGGTCGGCGATCTGCGCGGCGATGTCCGCCAGCGGCCGGCGCGACAGGCCCTCCGGCAGCAGCGCCTCCATGTGCGCGGCCCAGTTCACGCAGGCCAGCTTGACGCGCATGCCGGCCGCGTCCGTGATGAAGCGCCCGCGCGTGCGCAGCGGCAGCTGCTCCGGCGCCAGGCGCGGCGCGCTGGGCTGCTGCGCCAGGGCCGGCACCTCTGCCTCGCCATGGCCGAGCAGGCGCTCAGGCAGGCCGGCGGCGCAGGCGGCGAGCCACAGCAGGCACAGCAGCCACAGCGCTGGCGCGCGGCGGCGGGCACGTTGCCGCAGCATGCGGCTGTGCGTGCGCCCTACTCCATTGCGCCTGAGGGGAGGTGCGACACGTATTAGCTCTGCACAACATGCGTTCGCTCAGCTGGACAGTGACGGAGACACCTCGCTGCGCGCATGCGCATATGTCATAAGCAGCCGTGGGGAAGCGTGCCCGATATTGCCGTCAGGGAAAGATAAAGGGAAGTGCAGGAGCTTAAGAAGGCTTCCACGAGCTTGTCTGCTCCCTCCTCGAGCCAGGACAGTCTGTCAGCTTCAGTCCCAACAACACATGTGCACTGCAGCGCACAACTTTCTGTTTATGTTGAAATGCGTCTGTCAACGTGACAGTATTTGCAACACAAGCACTGTTTGGGCAACAGCTAGCGACGCGATGTGGCCTGCCCGCCTCTACGGTGGGCCTATGTAGGCCCACCGTGTACGGTGGGTAATCCAGCTCTGCAGACCAGGCTGCGAAGAAGTGTGTTTTCAAAGGTAATCACCTCCGTCATCGAGGCCCACCGAGGCTCGAAAAATAGTCGTGTAGTGTTCAGCTTTGCTGCAGCAGGCTAAACATCGTAAGAAGAAGGGCTACATGTGAGTGTGCCCACACCAAGCATGTCTGACGATGAAGATGATGCTCCCCTCGCGGTGCCTCTGGACAGCCCCCTATCACTGCAGGCAGCACAGCCAGGTGCGCTGCTATGTTCCAATGCACGACTTTGCAGAACGTGACTTGCTTTGCATGCGCTTCCAGCGCAGGCAGTGCTGCACACGCCTGTCCATCAGGGCGTGTGAGTAATAACAGTGCTCGTGCGGGGCGCAGGTCAGCATGACAGCGCCGCCCGCGGCCCCGCAGACGTGCACCAGACGAAGCCGGTCCCAGTCACGCTTATTACTGGCTTCCTTGGTGCAGGTGTGCCAGCCTGTGCGCCTTGTAGAAGCGTATACTTTTTTTGCAGTTTTACTAGATGCGCTCGAGACCCCGGCCGCGTGGCCCTGCAGGGAAGACCACACTGGTCAACTATGTGCTGACAGCCAAGCATGGCTTCCGCGTGGCCGTCATCGTCAACGAGTTTGGCGCGTCCGCGGGCATCGAGCGCGCCATGCTGCAGCCTGAGGTGGCTGCTCGCTTGCGCCCGTCGCTCACTAGGTCCTTAGAGACGCAACCCCACCGGTAGCCGCGCGCCTGTTCTGCAGCAGGAGGGGGCCTCCAGTGCCTCCTGCTCTCCTCCGCTGGGTCCGCGCGTCTGCACACTCCGTCCCGTGTCCAGCAGCAGACGCAGACCTGCGCTCAACGAGAGAAGCAGGCGTCCTGCTGCTCAGGCCTGCACAGACGCGCTGGGCTGGGCAGCAGGCGAGGGCAGCGGCGCGCTTGTGAGGCTGTACGCGCACGCCTGGCGCCCAGGCAACGGGGACGCTGTGTGTCGCGCAGGTCTTGATATACGGCCAGGCTCGCACGGTCGTGCTGGGCGGAGGCGGGGCCGTGACGCGCGCGCGCCGCAGGCAGGCGGCGCGCTGGCGCTGGAGGAGTGGGTGGAGCTGGCCAACGGCTGCCTGTGCTGCAGCGTGAAGGACGACTTTGTGCAGGCGCTGGAGGCGCTCATGCAGCGCCGTGCGCGCTTTGACTACATCCTCGTGGAGACCACAGGTGCCCCCCGTCATGAAGGCCACAGACTTCCCCCGTCGCCTTGTCGGCGGATCTTCCCACCCAGGCTCGGGAGGGCGAATGCTGTCGCAGCATGTGCAGCCCGTTCGGGAAGCATCTGGCCAGCTTGGTCTGGAGGGGCGCAGATGGAACGGTGCGTGCTGCATGGCGTTGTATTGCAGCCCAGGCTCCCACACATGTCCATCACACACAGGAAGTCATGTGCACTTTGATCTCGAAGTGAGGGTGCCTGGTGGGCTCAGGCCCGGTGCTGGCGTGTCGGGCCCACTAGCGGCAGAGCCTGCATGTGTGCGCTGACCCGGACAGCGCAGCATTGAAGTTTGCTGAGGTCCGCGCGCGCGCCAGGCCTGGCGGACCCGGGGCCCGTGGTAGGCGCGCTGTGGACCGACGCGGAGCTGGAGGCGGGCGTGGTCCTGGACGGCGTGGTCGTCGTCGCCGACGCGCGCAACCTGGGTCGCCAGCTGGCCGCGGCGCGCGAGCCGGGCGCAGTCAACGAGGCCGCGCGCCAGCTGGCCTACGCTGACGTGGTCCTGCTGAACAAGGTGGGCGCGTTTTTGGGTTTGAGCCACCCTGTGAGAGTACCACGTGTGCAAGAAGCCGTGCATTCAAGGGAGAGAGCAGTGCAGGAAAGTGCTCTGGCGCCCCATGCGGAGGCCGCAGACGAGGCCCCGCTGAACAAGGCGTGTGGCGGTTTGAGCTGCTCTGCCCAGCCAGTATGCCAACACGCACACCACAGGCGGACCCGGTCAGAGGGACCGCGCTCGCGGCGCTGGCGACGGCGACCATTTGTTTACCCACAGGGGTATGGCGGGGTTTAGGGTATGCAGGCTTGCCCGTGCGCAGGTGGACCTGGTCGGCGAGGCGACGCTGCTGGAGCTGGAGGCGGCGATCCGCGGCATCAACGCGGCCGCCGCGCTGGTGCGCACGCAGCGCTGCCGGCTGGACCTGGCGCGCGTGCTTGGCTGCGGCGCTTTCGGGGCGGCGCGCGCTTCCGAGGCCGCCGCGGCGGCGGCCGCCGCCGGCCCGGCCGCTGAGGGAGCTGAGCAAGCCTCCCCGCCGGGCCGGGCGCCCGCGAGCGGAGTGCACGGCGAGCGCTGCCACGAGCAGGCGGGCGGCGCGGACAGGCAGGATGCTGCGAGCGCGCCGCCAGCCGGCGCGGAAGCGTCAGCCTCGGGCAGCGGGCGGGATGCGCATGGGTCCGGCACTGAGGGCAGCGGCGGTTGCACCGGCAGCAGCCATGGGCTTGAGGAGGCCGGTGGCGCGCACAGCAGCGCGGCGGCCGGCAGCAGCGGCACGGCCAACGGCCGCGCCGGGCGCCACCGGCACGACAGCGGCTTTGCGACGGTCAGCGTGCGGGTCAGCGGTGGCATCTGCCTCTCCAAGCGCGCCCCGGTGCCCACAACTGCCCGCGCTGGTGCAGAGCCGTGCAGGACTGCGATCCATGCTGGGAGGCCTGGCCACGCCTGAGTGAGCCGGGGCTTTGCACTTAGGGCCTGCACAGGGCCTGGTAGAGGCGGTGTGTTCTGATCAGCTCGGGTGGCAAAGAGTGCGGGTGCGGCGTGCGCAGCGGCCGGACCGCGGGCCAATTGGCCGCCAGGCAGGCAGTGCGTGCGGGCCGGGCGCGCCTGCTGGCCGTGCCGTCGCGCGGGCCACAGCTGATGCGCGGGCGGCATGCCGCGCGGGCAGGCTGCGCGCGTGGCTGGACGCGCTGCTGTGGGAGTGCGGGCCGGGCGCGCCGGATGTGCTGCGCGCCAAGGGCGTCCTGGCGCTCGCCGGCCGCCCGGAGCGGCACGTCCTGCAGGCGGCGCGCGGCCCGGGCGGCAGCGGGGCGTAGGGGACCCTGGCGTGGCCCTTGCTGTGTGCCGGCCTGCAGCCCAGACGAGGCCGGCTCACGAGCGGCCTGTCCAAATGAGGCGCTCTGCACAGCGGTGCAGCCGCTGCCGCGTGCTGCACTGCTCGTCACGCACGGTGCTGGCTTCTTTGCATTTGCTGGTGCAGCGCATGCGACATGCAGAGCGGTGCGGCCTTGCGGAGCGTCAGGTGACTGGCGTGCACCCGCAAGCGCAGAGGCTACCTTACACTAAAAAGGACCAGGGAGGTGAGGCAGCAGTGCGGGGCTCTCACTGGTGTGTTCATGCCTGTGCAGGTGCAGGAGCTGTATGAGGTGGCGCCTGGGCCGCCCTGGGGCGCTGGGGAGCGCCGCGAGAGCCGCATAGTATTCATAGGGCGGCGCCTGTGCGCGGCGGCGCTGCGGAGCGCACTGGAGGATTGCCTTGAGGAGCGAAAGGATGCTCTTTCTGCCGTCTGATTCTTGTGATAGCCAATAGAGCCTCTACTGCTGGCACCAGTAGCCTCGGAAGCCCCGACAGTTATATCCCCCAAGATGGAGGCAGGTCAATGGGCAGGCCACATCGAGAGGAGTGGCTTATCGTACTGCTAGCAACTGGTGGATGTGCACAATCATCGTCACCGTCGTCAAGCAAACTGGCTTGCTCTGGGCCTGCAACCGGCTTGTTACTCTTGATTTGTGCTTGGCTGCAAGTAAATGGGACCACTTTTGGGTGAAACCATGCGAGCATCAGCGCGCATGTAGATCTCCTATGAGTCAAAGCTGGAGGAAGGCATGGAAACAGACAGCTACACCAGAGCGCCAACTGCACAGGCAGCCGCAGGACCAGCGAGCCCGTTTGCGTGCGCCAGCAAGGACGTCTGCGCTGGAAGCGACAGGACACATAGGAGGTGGGGCCGTCGCGTGTGCACACACTTGTGCTTGCTTGCTGGGCTCGGCGCCACCAGCGCGCTGTTCCAGGCCAGGCAATATGTGTTGCAATGCGCTCGTCGTTGCTTTTGGGGTAACAGTGCAGCCTCCGCTGCCAGGCCGCTTGAGGAGGCGCTGCACTGGCTGGCGGACGCACACGTGCACGCGAGCGTGCATGCGCGCGTTGCCGGCCTGGACGTGGTCGCCGAAGTGCGCCGCCGGCCCCGGCAGCGCGGCGGGCGCCCAGCATCGGCTGCCGGCCCTGCGCCCGCGCAGCGCCCGCCGCTTCGCCAGGTCGGCGCGTCCCGGGCGGACTCGCAGTCGGCCGAGCTGCGCGCCGTGCGCGCCCTGCTGCCGCCCGACGCGGCCGGCCAGCTGGCCGCGGGCGGCGAGCCGCTGGACGACGCGGCGCTGCGGCGCTGGCTGCGCGCGCGGCGCGGCGCGGCGCCGGCGGCCGCCGCGCTAGCTGCGCACGCCGCGTGGCGCGCGGCGTTTGCGCCCGCCGGGCGCGTCCTCGAGGCGCGGCGCCCGCCGTGCACATTCGCAGGCGCAAGCGCGCTGGCGCTGTGTGCGTGGCGCCCGTTTAGCGCGCGTACAGCCTCGCGGCACAGCCTGCTGTGCTCTCTGGGCACGCCTGGCGCTGTGCCTGGGTGCCGCACACTGTCCTGCACGAGGCCTGTCCTGCCACCGGGTGGACTGCTTGCCCCAGCACAGCAGTGCACCTTGCTGCGCCTGCCTCGCGGCGCGCCCAACGCACCGCCCCGCCCGTTGGCATGCAGCCTATGTGCATGGAGGCACAAATCTTTAATTACCTCCCTCGACGCCGCCGAGCTCCTGCAGCGTCCGGCCGCCAGGCGCTGCTGACGCGCCGCCGCCGCGCCGCCGCCGCGCAGGAGGAGGTGCGCCACGAGCTGGCGTCCGGCAAGGCGTTCCTGCAGGGCGTCGACCGCCGCGGGCGCCCGGTGCTGGTCGTGCGGGCCGCGGCGCACGACATGGCCGCGCGCGACCTGGCCGAGACGCGCCGCTTCGTGTGCTACGTGCTGGACGCGGCGGCGGCGGCGGCGGACGCCGCGGCGGCCGCGCGGCGCGCCGAGCCGCCCGGCCTGCTGTGCCTGTTCGACCTGTCAGGTGCCGCCGCTCGCCCGCGCTGCACCCGCAAGGGCGCCCGCGCCTGGCGTGCCTGATGCTGTCTGACGATGTCTCCCTGACCCTGGGTCCATCCAGCGCTCGGCTTGCAGCGCCCGCCGCGCGAGTGGGTGCCGCCACCGCGTCCCCGCCCCAGCATTCGCCACACCAAGACGCGGCGCTGGTCTGCTTGTCGCCGCAACCTCTTGCATGTGCTCTGCTGCGAGGGGGCCACTGGAGCGACGGCGTGGCCACTGCGCAGGGCTGCGGCTGTCTAATTTGGACGTTAAGGCGCTCCAGGCGATCTTCCAGCTGCTGCAGGCGCGCGCCTTCCCCCACCTCATCATTGTGTATCAGCCTCAGTACAGTTGCAGCCATCAATATTGCAAGTTGTTGCACGTAGGCCCTTGTACACTGCGAGCTAACCAGCCAGGCAGCTGTGAGGCGCGCTGTGAGGAGAGCTCGGGCCGAGCATAGAAAGCGCGCCAGAAGTCCTGGACGCGCGCGCCCTGGGCGCGCGCGCCCGTGCAGGCCTTTTGCTATGTGCGGAGGCGGCATGGCGCATGCGCCAAGAAGCTGCATGCGCCAGAGCCCCCTGCATTCAGCCTGTGCCCGAGGGGAGCGCCGGGCGCGCAGGCGCACTACCCCGAGCGGCTGAGCGCGCTGCGCTTCATCGACGCGCCCTGGATCTTTGGGGGCGTGTGGCGGGCGGTGCGCGACCCGCGCACGCGGCAGCCTGCGCCCGCGCCCCGGTCCATCTAGGGATCGCTGCAGCGCTGCTTGTGCTGGCGAGGTGACGCAGCGACTGGGTGTAATATGTGCGACCTGTGGTGCGGGGTGCAGAGGCGGTGGCTGGTCGTGAGGGTGATGCGGCACGAGCAGTCTGTGCACAGCTCTGCGGGCTTGCGAGCTCCTGCTTCTGTGCGAGTGCCAACAAGCGCGGGGGACCGCTGAGGGTGGGGGCTAACCGCAGGTGCGGTCGTTCATTGACGCGGCCACGCGCGAGAAGATTGCCTTCTTGAGCTCGGCCCGAGCGCCCGAGCTACTGGAAAGCATCCCGCCCGAGGTGCGGACTCTGCGCCCTGCAGGCCTGCGACACAGTCTGTGCCTAGACACGGCGTATGCACTGCATGGGCAAACGTGCCTGCCTGGCGAGAGGAGGACGGGTGTCGCGTAGCGCCGACATGCGTCGGATCGAGGCGCTGGTGCGCGGCCGCGTCAGGCGCGCTGGCTCTGCAGGTACTGCCATGGCGCTACGGCGGCGCGGCGGCGCTGGTGCCGGTCGAGGACGCCGTAGCGGCGCTGCGCGCGGCGGCCGCCGGCGGCAGCCCCGAGGCCAGCGGCACCGACAGCGCCGGCGGCGGCTGCGCGGAGGCCGGCGGCGGCCGGCGGGGGCGCGCCGCAGCGGCCGCGGGCGCACTGCGGCGCTGGGCGTCGGCCGGCTGGGGCGCTGCGAAGCGGCCGCTGCGGGTGCGCGCCTGGGCGAGGGGCCGCTGGTTGGGGCGTGGGGCCGGCCAGTGTGTAGCAATTGCCGCTTAGTCCATTGCACGTACCCGCCGTTGTCCGGCACCAGGCAGGGCCGGGAGCAGCCTGTGGCGTGTGGCAGGTGCGGAGAGACGCAGGGAACCTTCGTGGCGGTCGCTGCCTTGCTGGTGACGACACGCGCCAAATGCCCGCCTCTTCAGGTGCCTGTGCCCATAGGCAGCGGCAGTGAACAGCGCGCGGCCACGCGCGCAGGCGGCGGCCAACTCCCGCGCGGCGCAGGCGCTGGCGCGCGCGCGGGGCCGCCTGCCCGCCTGGCCGCGCGGCGCGCCGGCAGCGCTGGCCGCGCGCGCTGGTTCCGCGCTCGCCAGTCGCGCGAGCAGCGTGCGCGCTGCCCTCATGTACCACATGCCCTACCCCTACCCTCACGCTGCCGAGGCCGCTGCGGGCGGCTTTGGCGAAGGCCGCGGCGGGGGCGGCGGCGGCGGCCTGGCCGCGCGCGCCGGCTCTGCGCTGCTCAACCGTGCGAGCAGCATGCGCAGCGCGCTCGAGTCCGCCGAGGTCGCCATGGGCGGCCGTGGCGGCCATGGCGGTGAGAGTGGCGCACCGAGCGGCGGCGGCGGCAGCTATGGCAGCGTCACAGGGCCGTGGAAGGTAGAGCGCAGGGGCGGCAAGGCGCTGCGCGCGCTGCCGCTGCCCGAGCTGCTGCTGCGCGTGCTGTGCGCGCTGGCCGCCGGCGCCATCCGGGTGCGGGGGCCGGTCCTTAATCCTACCCTAGTGTGACCTCGCTTCTGATGTATAATAATAAGCCAGTAGGTTAGGGCGCATGCTCTCATGAGCTCCGTGCGCTGACTGTGGGTGAAGTTCAATGTTCAGTGGCTCGCACCATCGCGCGCGTGGCGCCGTCGCGGAGCGCGCCTGCGTCCGCTGCTGAAAGTTCTTGGAGCCGTGCAGGTGCTGCTGTGGGCCCTGGAGCGGGCCGTGCAGTTTGCGTGCCGCCTAGAGCCCCCGCGCCCTGCGGGTGCCGTGGCGGCCTGTCCGCGCCCCGCCCGCCCGCGCATCGCCTGCATCGCGGAGGGCTGCGAAGGAGGCGCATCCGGAGCCACCAGCCCACCCGCAGGGGGTCGCGAACCAGATTTGCGCGGGACAGCCTGCCCCCCCGTGCTCGGCGCGCCTACGCCGGTAGGCGAGGCGTGCGGTGTCGCAGTCGGCGCAAACGTGAGCGGCCATGCAGACAGCGCGGCGCTGGAGGCGCACGGCGCTGGCGCGGAGTCCACCGGCCGCGCAGCGCACGCAGGCCATGCAGGCGCGGCTGCTGAGCGTGGCTGCGCAACGGCCGGTGCTGGGGCAGCCGAGGCGGCCGGCGCGGTGCCGAGCGCCGCTGCGGGGGGCTGCGCACGGAAGTCTGCCGCTGTTCGGGCGCGCGCGGCCCGGCGCGCGCGCGGCAAGTCAGCCTGTTCGAGCACGCCTGGGGAGACAGGCGCTGCGCCGGCCGGCCGGGGCGCTGCCAGGTCCAGCTCTGGGGCTGGAGGAGCCGGCGCTGGCGGCGGACCTGTCCCTGCGCCGCGGGCGCCGCCCTGGTTCCTGGATGAGCTGCCTCCGGCGGCCGTTGACCCCGAGGCTGTGCTCTGCATAGGCCTTGCCCCGCTGCGGGGCGGCGCCCTCTTCGGGGCCGCCGCCAGCCAGGCCGCCTTGTGGAGCCATCTGTGGTCCGAGCATGTGTGATTTTGGAGCGATTGCCCGGCTGGGCAGCATTTTGAGCTTAGGGAGGCCAGGGAGCCTCTTAGAGCTCTCTAGCAATGGGATTGCGTGTGTATCATGTATCTGAAGGCCTGGTGGAATATGGCAGTCTGTAGTTGTAAAGAATGCCAGTTGGGGTGTACAGAATTGTGGGACGCTGTGCTCCGTGTGAGCCTTAGCCAGTTGCAGAGCTCTGCACCCCTTGTGCTTAATTTCTTGGCACATGTTTCTTGCAGTATTGCATTCAATTCGACTCCCTTTGAGAGTCATTGTGCGCAGTGCACACTGTGCACCCATATGGTGAGCCTCTTTGAGGGCCCAAGCATTGAGGTGGGTCATGCACAATTTTGCTGCTCCTTCGCGGGTCTGTTCAGGCTGTGCATGCTTGATGATCCATATGTGTCCATGATGGTGGGATGTATTGAAGCGAACAGTGGCACGGTCGCTGCGGGGCCCGCACCATGCTTCTGCAAGGGCGGTGCGCACCACGCGCACACATGCGACTGTGGTGATCGGCGGCGGGCTGCTCACGCTGGGCGCCCAGGCAGTCCGCCTGGGCCTGTAATGGCGCACTTGGAGCATGCATCTGGGAGGCTTGCATCTGGGAGGCATGTGTCATATGTCAAGCGTGCCTGTCATGCAAGCAGGAGGTGACGCCATGCAGCAGGCGAGTGTTCCAACAGACACATGCAGTTGACAAGCGGCGTTTGTCTACTGCATGTCCTGGCCTTGTCATTGCTGTGCGCCAGTCAGAAGGTGGTCTGCAGCTGGCATAAAGCAGGGTATTTGCTGGCTAAGGCTGCATGCACCTCCCACCGTTTCTCCCAAAATGTCAGGTGATGCTGTTGGTGATACAGGAACGCACACACACAGGTTTTTACATGAGCTGAGCAGGAATAAGGACGCAAGAGTGAAGGGGGCCATTCTGTGTGCAAAACCCGCTACTTTCGAGGCTGCTTGCGCCTGTACGGCCGCATGGTCCTCTCCCAGCCCGGGTCCTCGAATATCTTGCGCATCAGCGAGTAGTCGTTCAGGTTGACCTGCGCGGCCGGCCCGCCGATGAGTGCATGCAGCCTCGCGTGCTGGCTGACGGTTCCCCAAACTTACTAAAATCAGGCCAAACGCACTGAACTCATTATCACATTCAAGCATGCAATGTCCCTGATTTTAGTAAGGCCAAGGTCCTCCCGTAGCACCCACGTTGCACTTCTGCGCTGCAGGTGGGAGCAGGCAGCCACAGGGTCAGGTGGCGCATCGACGGCCGCAGCATGACATGCAGACTCAGCCTGCATGAAAGCGGTTGTGATGCAGATAAGTCTGAGCCTCTGCTCCAAGAGGCCCCCCACAGCGAGCGCCCGAGCACGCACCGAGCCCGTCACGTCCAGCAGGTACAGCGCGCCCTCGCGGTTCTCCAGGAACAGCGCGTCGCGGCGCTCGCTCGAGCGGTACACGAGGTACCGGTTCCCGCTGGTGCCCTTCACAGTCAGCTGCGCATCCCGCGGGCCCGCGTCAGGCAGCCCCAGACCAGCCATGCGTTCAGCACCGCGATTGGAGCCAAGCACTGCCTGCTTGGAAACCACTGTCAGGAGGCAAGTCAGGATGCAGTGCGTTGAGCTTCCTGCATCCCCCTTGCAGACAGGCAGCATCGATGAAACGGAGGGTGGCAGGAAGGATGTTCCAGCAGCAGCGCTTCTGCCACTGCGCCCAGGAGAGCAGCCCACGGCGATCGCGGGGGAAACCAAGCGCAGGCAGGCCGGCGCTGCGCGCAGGGCGAGGCGTGCCTTGCCGCTGGCAGGGAGCACGCGCAGGTCGGGCGGCGCGGCGGAGGACGCCTCTGCCTCGGCAAACTCCGCCGCCGCGAGCGCGTAGGGGTTTGCCTGCTTGCCGGCGCGCTGCGGCGGGCTGGCGCCACCGCCGGCCAGCTTCAGTGCAGCTGCAAGGCCGGCCACGCCCGCCGCGGCCGCCAGCAGCAGGTTGCGGCGCTGCGCGCCGCCCTGCGGCAGGCGGTGCTCTGGTGCTGAGCAGCGTGCCAGGACACCTTCTGCCGGGTCACCCGACCTTGAAGCTGCGCTTGCCAGCAGGGCGGCCATGGCCTACGATCACATTGCCATTATTGGCCTATTGAGGAAGCGTGCGGTCAAGTCTGGGAGTGCCACTGACCAGCGCACGCTGCAGCACAAAACCTTTCTTTGCGCGCAACCAGCAGTGCTGCACTGCATACGCAGACCGCCGCACTTGCGTGCTGCGCTCAGGTGGCGGTGGTGGCGGCGGCGGCGGGCCGCGCGGCGGCGGCGGCGGCGGCTGCGGCAACCGCATTGGCACGAGACGCCGGTCCGCTTGCGCGACGCGGCTCTGCTCGGGGTCGTACACGGCACAGACGTGCACTCCTGGCCGGGCAGGCTTGACTGTGCGCCAGCTCCTGCAAGCATTGAGGGCGCTTGTGCGTCCGCTGGTGCTGGCCACCGGCCCTGGCTGACCCAGAGACGCGGGGCGCATCACACCAAGTCCTTCCGGGGAGTTTGGCTGGCAGTAGCTAGCGTTCGCGGCAAGGCTGCCTGCTTACGGCTGTTGCAAAAGGCAGCGCTGAGCTCTCCAGGCCCACAGTGAGCGCTTCCACACCCATGTGAGGCGAGTGCGTCCAAGTGACTCAAAAGTTGAGAGCCGCTGAGCTGGGTCTTCCTTCAGACCCCTTGTTCCTAAGGACAGGGCCTGCCTCAGCTTGACAGCGGGCTATATTGAACATGGTTTACAGCGTTGATTTTTGCCCTTATGGCACACTCATGGCAAGCATCCTTCTTGCATGCGCTATGCTGCTCCTGGCCTATGTCGCCCTACGCTTGCTGCAGCTCGAACATACAACAGCCAGACAAAACCCCGAAGCTTGGAGGTCTATGCGACAGGCACTCTGAATGCGAGTGGATGTATGTGCAACCCAAGGTGCGGCCAAAAGACTCTCATGAAGCACAGTCCGAATACAGTTCTCCCGACGGCCTGGTGGAATGTCCAAGCCCCACCTCTCTTTGTGAGGCTCGTACAAGCTCTGTTGTCCATGCTCGCTTTGGCACACACAGATGTCATGGCCTTGCTTTAAAGACCCCGACAGGCACGCCTCGTCGGAGCGAGGCAGTAAAATCTGTGTGGCTCCCTTCCCCGGCCGCCACACACACGATGGGAAAGCATACGGCAGCACCTTGTCATATCAGTCTCCTAGCGCCGGTGCCAGCTATTACGCAGGCAGCCACCACATGCTGCATAGCACCATGGACACTTGCGCGGCCACACTTAGGGTACCCAGCTAAAAGAGCCCTGCATGCCATGCACAATGTGTGCTGTGGCAGCGCCAGTTGGGTAAGAAGGGCACTGGCTCTGTTCTCCCTCATGAGCACTCCTGGATAGCCATGCACAAGGCGCCCATACATTTGCTACTTGCAGGCTCGCGTATGGCCCGCGCATGAGATGAGCCCCGGTAATTCAGGCGCATGGCAGCCAGGAACCCAAGCCCGTCAGGCGTGCATGCGTAGCCGGCCGGATTCTGGCAGGCACAAGTGCTTAGTGTCAGCTTGGCGACTATGCCGCCCACCGTCGCTCCGTACCGAGGCCTCAGCAGGCGCGTGCGCGCTGCGGGCGGGCCACATGCGGCGACGTTTTGCAAAGAAAGCGGGT
>JAABUV010004278.1_pt1 | contig 17238 bp, 16 predicted proteins | sample 5559971 | NCBI WGS metagenome assembly JAABUV01 (sample SAMN10711881, study PRJNA513362) | rock metagenome | isolation source: Antarctica rocks | place: Antarctica: Victoria Land, Knobhead nord | collected 2015-12-19
CCGCAGCTGTACTGGGCGCACCAGTTCAAGGCCGGCGATCCTTACGCTCTGGCGCAGCAGGTCCGCAAAGGACTGGACCGGCTCGACCTGGACGCCTGAGTCAGGCGTTGCCCGAGCTGCGGTCGAGCCGATTCCACTGGCGCCACCACCGTGCCCCTCAAGCTGGCGCCTCGCGAACTGCTTACCAGCCACCGCCGGACACCCCCGCGGTCCGGTGCCGAAGGTCGACGCGGGTTCGTAAGTTCCCGTTGGATTCGCCCAGGGAGAATGCCCGGTCGAAGGCCCTGTGTGGGGACACTGGGTGGATGACGGGAGTGTTGAGCGGCTGCCTGCCCGCTGGGTCTTTCGAGGCAGCGCCTGGCAGAGCCGCCGGCCGGGAGCGGCTTGGCTACCGCCGGCCTGCAGTACCTGCAGCGTTGACGTGATGCACCGGTATCAGGCGACAGCCCAGCAATGAGTAAATCGACGTTGCCCAGCGCCCGGCTCTCCCGCGCAGATGTGCAGCGCCTCCGCGCCCAAATTGTTCCCACCGCCTCCTGCGCCCTGTGGATGGGGGCGGTGGGCAGCGACGGTTACGGCAAGTTCTGGGTCTCCACACCTGCCACCACCCCGACTGTCGACCCCGCGGTGCGGGTCAGGGGCGGGCGGGTGATCACTCCCCACGCCGCGGTATCAGCGCTGGTGTTCGGACCGTTGCCGCTCGGATCCACCCATCTGCACGACTGCGACGTCCGGTTGTGCGTCAACACCCACCCTGGGCACCTGCGGCGCGGCACCCAACGAGAAAATGTGCGGCAAGCCGTAGCCCGCGGACAGCTGCGCGGACCCAAACCGGGAATGGTGGATGTTCGGGGGCCGGCCGGTGCGTCCCGCGCCGTCCAGGACGCCATCCGCACCGCGATTACGGCCGGTCCCACCTCACCGGCGATGTTGGCGCACATCCTGGCCGAAGTGATCGCGGCGGGCTTTCCGATGGTCGATGTGCTGCCGCTGTTCGACGAACCAGCCCATGTTGCGGTTCCGGGCGTGGACGACTTTCCCGCCGACTTGTTCGCCGTTCCACCTCCAACCCGCGGGTGGGTGGCCGCGGCAGAAGCGGTCCCGCTGTTCGACCTATAGGACCTCGGGACAGGACGGTCGCGTTTCGTGGGGGCGTGTCCCGGTGTCAAGTCCGTCGTGGCGGGGTGCACATCTCCCGGATGTCACCGACGCCGGGCCGTCGGCTCGCAGCTGCGGGAGTGTGCGCAACGGCTGGCGGCGGAGTGTCCAGCACCCAGGTCGGCCGTGGTGCTTTACGATCAGACATCGAACGTTTGTGCTACTGATGGGAGTGTCGATGAGTGCAGCAGGCATCGCAGTACCTGCCCGACGGGCAGCGCAGTCCAAAGCTGCGCTGGCCCGGACGGTCAAGGAGCAGCGCCGTGGTTACGCCCGGGCTGTGCTGGCCGCGTTGGCCCGTTCCCTACAAGGGCGGCCTACCCCGCGGATCCGCCAGATTGTGAAAGATTCGCTCCAGCCATTGGGTGTTCGACTCTCCACCGTCGAACTGCAAACAATCGCCAAAGGCATCAGCGCGGGGCACCCGGTGCAGTTGCCGGGGTAGCGAACCGCCATCTGAACACCAGGCGTACGTGGCCCCTGGCAGTCCGGTCTTGTGAACCAGGCTGCCGCGATGCTCGCCGGTCACCAATTCGCTAGATGAATGTCTTCACCGCCGTCGGCCCCTGTTGTGTTGGGTGTCTGGCGAGTGCCCCGAACCGGCGGCGACGATCGTTTCCGGAAAGCACATCGTCCCCGACAGATTTCGGTGCCGAATCGGACTCGCCCGTAAGGTTCGACTCGTCGATTCCCAGCCCCGACGATGAGCGTAGATGCCCATCGGCAGCCACCTGGTCGCCGGTACACGATGGTCGCCGGTACACAACTCCACCATGTCCCCGAGCACCACTGCGGTGGTGGCGATCTGCGTCAGTTTCCGGTCTCGGACAACCGGGCGGTGGGTGCCTTGCAGGAGGGCCAATTGGTCGAGTTTTCTTTCGCCGAATAATGCTGAACGGTCCGGATTCCGGAATTGACGATCCGGACACACCGAAAAGGCCGTCGGCGAAGGATCCGGCCAGCAATCAACCGGTTCCCGTTGATGAGCACACCTGGGCACGGTGCACGTCGGTGGCCAGCCACAAACGATCCTTCCTTGACATAGCCCCCCGCCCCCGACACCCGGCCCGGATCGGTCGCGGACCGCCGCGGGCTGTCAATGTCCGATCCCTGGTTGGCCCTGATTGCATGGTCGGGGCGGGCCGATCCGGAATCCGAGGCGTGCCTCAAGCCACCACGAACCACCACGCCTGCGCAGGCACCGCCGTTGATGCCCCCTTGTGCTGAACAATGGTGACGTGTCGACGGACGTGGGCTCTGCGCTGGCTGGTGCTGTCGGGCTGGAGGCGGAGCGGGGCGAGTTGCGGGCCTTGGTTGTTGACCTTCGGGTGGAGAACCAGCGGCTGTTGACGTTGCTGCAGCTCAGCTCGGTCCAGGCGCAACCGCCGGGTCCGGCGCAGACCGGCATTTTTGATGGACAGCCTGGCGGTGTCGACGGACGGTCGTCCGCGCCCGCGAAGGTGGCATTTTTTCGCGCGTTGTTCGCGGCGCGGACTGATGTGTACGCGGTGCGGTGGGCCAACGACCGGACGGGGAAGTCGGGATGGATGCCGGCCATCCGGGGCCGCTGGCGCAAAGGTCAACCGCCGGAGCTACGGCAGTACCTGCCGCTGACCGACGAGGTGATCACCGCCCATCTGTCCGGTGAGACCGACGTCGGCCTGTACCCGCTGCTCGATGGGGACGCAACGTGCTGGCTGGCAGCAGATTTCGACGGACCGGCGGCGGCGTTGGCCGCGTTGGCGTATTTGAAGGCGGCCCGCGCAGTGAGGGCGCCCGCGGTGTTGGAGATGTCCCGTTCCGGGTTGGGCGCCCACGTGTGGTTGTTCTTCACCGCCGCGGTACCGGCGGCGGTGGCTCGGCAGGTCGGCGCCGGATTGTTGCGGGAGGCGATCGCGCTGCGGGGACGGATGGAGTTGTCCAGTTACGACCGGCTGTTCCCGTCCCAGGATGTGCTGCCCGCAGGGGGTGTGGGCAATCTGATCGCCGCTCCGCTGCAGGGCCGTTGCCGGCGACGCGGCGCCACCGTGTTCCTGGATATGGCGACCTTGGAACCGCACCAAGATCAGTGGGCGTACCTGTCCAGCGTGGTCCGGATGACCCCCCGGGACCTGGCGCGGCTGGCCCGCCAGTTCGGCGACGTCAGGGTCGGCGCGGCGGTGGACAAGGTCCGGCCCGCCACGTCGACGACCATCCGCATTCCGACGCCCGACGCGGTGCACGCGCACCTGCACAACACCATTACCGTCACTGCCCGGGATCTGCCGCCGGACCTGATGGCCACCCTCAAGCACGCAGCGTCGATGCCGAACCCGGTCTTCTACGAGCGGCAGCGGCGACGCGCCTCCACCTGGGATACCCCACGGTTCATCCGCAGCTACGACCAGAGCACCAATGGCGACTTGGTGCTGCCGCGCGGCCTGGCGGAACGGCTGCAGGCTCTGGTCTCACAGGCCGGGAGCCGACTGGAAGTCACTGACGAGCGAATCGTCGGAGTCCCATGCCCCTTCACGTTCCAGGCGGTGTTGGAGCCCGACCAGCAGCGGGCCCTCGACCAGGTCATTGCCCACGACACCGGGATCCTGGTTGCCCAGCCGGGAGCGGGCAAGACTGTCATTGCATGCGCCGTGATCGCACACCACAGCGTGCCCACCCTGGTTCTGGTCGACCGGAAGGCGCTGGCCGACCAGTGGCGAACACGGATCAGCCAACTTCTGGATGTCAAAGCCGGGCAGCGCGGGGCCGGCCGAACGAAAACAACCGGAATCCTGGACATCATGACGCTGCAATCGCTATCGAGAGTGGAGAAAATCGCCGAACTGACCGCCCCTTACGAGTTGGTCGTGGTCGACGAATGCCACCACGTCCCCGCAGTGGCCTTCCAACAGGCAGTGCAACAAATCCCGGCGCGGCGCTGGCTCGGGCTCACCGCCACCCCCTACCGCCGGGACCAACTCGATGACCTGATCGCCCTCCAGCTGGGGCCCGTACGGCACACCATCACGGCGCCGGTGTTCGGGACCCTCCCCACAGCGAGTACCCGTGCCCAGGTCCCAGAACCCGTCCTGCACGTTCACCCCACCGAGTTCAGCTACCAGGGACGAGCGAACCCATCGGATCCCGGTGGGATGGCCGCCATCTACCGCAGCCTGGTCGCCGACCAGGACCGCACCCAACAGATCCTCACCGACGTCCTCGACGCGCTCGAGCGGGGCCGACACTGCGTGGTGTTGACCCAATGGACCGACCACGTCCAGCGCATTGCCGACGCGCTCCGGGCCGAAAACTTGCACCCGGCGGTCCTGGTCGGCGGAATCGGCGCCCGCGCCCGCAAACAAGTCCTCGATCAACTTGTTGCATCCCCGGGCGGTCCACCGCTCCTGCTCGTGGGAACAGGGCCCTACATCGGGGAGGGCTTCGACTGCCCGGTCCTGGACACCCTGTTCCTGGCCGCGCCGATCGCCTCCAAAGGCCGGCTGGTGCAGTACGTCGGACGAGTCCTACGCCCCTACCCGGGTAAGACCACCGCCGAGGTCCACGACTACCACGACGAAAACATCGGCGTCCTCGCCTCGTCCCTGGCCAAACGCGCCCCCGGCTACACCAGCCTCGGTTTCACCGACCCCCGCCAACTCGCCCGCTGAAACGCTATCCACCCGCCATTCGTCCGCTCCGTGCCGATTAATCGGGGCGGCGATGGGTGGACTTCATTGGCGGACGGGAACGGCGGTGATCAACAGATTGGATTCGTAGCTGTGGGTGGAATAGTCGAACGTGCCGGTGCAGGTCACCAGTAGGAGATCTGAGGCATTGGTGGTGTTCTGCAGAAGGCGGGGGTCCAGGTGTGTCTTTTCGATTTGTTGCCGTGCGGTCACCCGGAAATGCAGAACTCTTCCGGCCGCTTCGGTCAGCGCGAGGGTGTCCCGGGTGTGCAGGCGGTCAAGTGCAGCGAAAGCACCAAGACCGGCGGTCGAATCGATGTGCCCGGTGATGATCGCCCGGCCCGGGGCGCCGGGGCGGGGCCCGGATACCCACCATCCCGCGGTGGAAATGTCCGAAGGTGGCTCTAGGGTCCCCGTCGCTGAGATGCCGATAGGCACGACGCGAATCGGCGTCCGGGAACCGCCGAGTTCGATCGACAACGGAACAGACCGGGTCTGGCCCGCTGGTTGTCGTGGAATCGCCAGGCGGTCCGAACTCCGTTTTGCGATCCCCGCTGAGGCACTGCTGGCGGACGGCCGGGTGGATTGCGAGCCTGTCGTTCTTCCTATGCCAGTGGTCGGGCTGATCTTGGAATCTCTCCGGACGATCACAGAATTCGACGAGGCGGGTTCCACTGCCGGTGCTCCGGGTGCGGAGGCCACCGTTGAAGAAAAGTATTTTCCCTCGGTTTGCGCTGCGTCGATCTTGGCCGCCGAGGTGGACAGCAGCGTGACCATCGCGAAAACCATCACCAGAATCCCAGCTACCAGCAGACAGAGCCAAAAAGTCAGGCCGGGCGACGGCGTGCGGGTGGTGCAGACGAGCGGTGATCCGCGCCTCCCTGATGACCCGGCTGCAGGCCATCGCGGAGTCTGCTTTGCTCGAGCCCGGCTGGGAAAGCAACTCCTTGATCGCCACCCGACGTTGCAACAGCTCATCCCAGGCTTCCCACACCGATCCCATACCGCCGGTCGCAACACGGTGCACCAAGCGATATCGGCCGGCGAGTACATCACCGGGCACGGCCATCAACACCTCCGCATGTTTATGACTAGCGATCCGGTGCGGTTTGTTGGTGTCGTGACCGGGCGAGCACGTCCGGTGTGCGGCACCGGGATCATCGCGGGCTGTTCCCGAATCGACCCGGAAGTATGTGCAGCGGCTGCCATTACCAGGTTGTAGTCGTTGCGGTCGCCTTGGCGGCGGCCCTTAGCGGCGGCTTCCGGGCTTGCTGAGCTGACGGGCCTTACTTCGGTGGCCGTGTTGGTCGCGGTCTACCACCTTGCCTGCGCCGTCCCGGTCGCACACAGATAATTTGGCGATTTACAGGGCAGCGGTGTCAGCACAGCTTCCGGCGTCGACCTTGATCACCGCTGACCTTGCCTGCATTCGCGGAGTGACCGCTCAAGGGTTCAGTGGGTGGTTGGCAGCTGCCGGGGTCGCTGTCGTGGCGTTCCACGCACAGTTGGCCCAGGGCGGTGAGTTGCATGAGTGCGCCGGGGCCGACGGTGAACAGCAGGCCCGCCTCGGTCAGGGCGGCGGCGGCCCGGGTCAGTTCAGCGACGCGGAACTGGGCGCCGTAGAGCCAGCTCAGCGGTTCGGCCAGGATGCTGTCGGTGGTGAGGAATTCGGTGGCAGGGTGGGCGGCGCAGCAGCGCAGTATGGTGCGTTGCGCCATCCGGTGGCGGGTCAGACTTTCTTGGGCGGCCCGAAATTCTGCGGCGACCCGGGCTCCGCGCGCAGTGGGTTTCAACAGGCGGGTTTCGGCGGGCCCGGCGGGCCCGGTCGGGGTGAACAGGGCTGGTTCGGTGATCAGCTGCGCTGCGACCCGAGCCGGGTGCAGGGTGACGATCGGTGGGGTGCAGGGCAGCGTGTGGAGCGTGTCGTGCACCGTGGAGGTGGTGATCCGGGTGTGCACGCCGGTCAGCAGCGCCGCCAGGACGCAGCTCAGGTGCACCTGCGGCCAGTGGGTGGACCAGCCTTCCCATGTGTTCATAGCGGTCACCTTCCTGGTGGTGGAGCCGGCCCGCCCGGCATGCCGTGATCGATCAGCCACATGGCGCGTGGTGGGTTCGGCGTGGTTGGTGTTTTACCCTGTTGCGATGGTCGTTGAGTGGTCGGGGGCGGTGACGGCGGATCTGCACGGCCAGGCCGGCGCCGGCCCGTTGACCGCACCGGGTGTGCAGCCGGGTCGCCGGTTGGATGCGGTGAGCCGGTTGGTGGTGGATTATCTGCGCAGTGTGTCCTCGCTGGACTTGTGGGCGGTCACCCGGGTGGCCCAGGGCAGTGAGCTGTTTTTGACCGCCACTGCCCCCACTGCGGGGATCCCGTTGCTGGTGGGGGATTCGGTGCCGTTCTCGCAGACCATGTGCCGGCAGATGATTTCCGGAGCGGGCCCGCGGGTGGCGCCGGATGTTCGCGCGGTTCAGGCGTTTCAGGCTTGGGTGGCCTTCGCCGACGCCGCCGACATCAAGATCGAGTCATTTGTGGGCATGCCGATCGTGCTGCCCGACGGTGCGCTGTTCGGGACGCTGTGCGGGTTCGGTTCCCGTGTCCAGAGCGACTCGTTGTCTGCGTTGGAGCCGTTGCTGGTGTTGCTGTCGGCGTTGCTGTCGGCGGTGTTGGAGGCGGACATGACGGCCACGAACGCGGCCCGTGAGCGGGAGTCGGCGTTGCGTGAGTCCGATGTGGACGTTTTGACGGGGCTGTTGAACCGGCGGGGCTGGGAGCGGTTCATCGAGTCCGAGGAGGCCCGGTTCCGGCGGTTCGGTGATCCGGCCGCGGTGATCATGATGGATCTGGACCGGCTCAAGCACATCAACGACACTGACGGCCATGCCGCCGGCGACGAATGCATCAGGCGGGCAGCGCAGATCCTGCTCGGCGTGTGCCGAGCATCGGATGTGGTGGCCCGGCTGGGCGGCGACGAATTCGGGGTGATCGCTGTGGGCGGCGATCCGGAGCAGGCCAAGGTGCTACTGCAGCGTCTTGACCGGCGTCTCACCGCAGCTGGGGTGTCCGGTTCGCTGGGCTATGCGCCGTTTTCCGTCGTGGCCGGGTTCCCCGGCGCGCAGCAGGCGGCCGACGCGATGATGTATGAACAAAAACGTCGCCGCAGCAACAGCCAGGACGCCACCGCGGCCCCGCGACCTGCAGTATCGCCGCCAGCACAGAGGCGGCCGACGAGTGCCGGCCGATGACGCAGCTCAGTGACACCTTGGAGCGGGAGCCGTGAGGACCGACGTGATCCACCCTCGCTGCATCGCCGCTCGGGGATCCCCAAACGACACGATCGTGATCTTGGGTGTCGGCTGCGTCGGAGCGCCGTTCCGGTCACCGTAGGACGTTCCGCTAACGGAACGACCTGGGTTGGAGGAACTTAATGTGGGAGCGCCTATCCGGGGATTCGAAGGCCCCAGACTGGTCATGAGATCGTCCCATTCGGTTCGATCGGCAAGGTGTCCGCTCCGATCGTAGCCAGAATCCGCTCCACGAACTCATCTGGGAGCGAACTTCGACTGCTCGAGTCGCTCTGGTTGCCACAGGCCGTAGCCAGCACGGGGCGCCCTTGCTGGCGGTTGCGGGCCCGGGCTGGTTTGCTTCGGGCATGACGACGCCTGACGAGAACGAGGACGACCTCATGCTGGAGGACGCCAACCCTCTGCTCGTACCGCTAGAGCCCGTCCAGGTGGAACTGCTCAACACCATCGTCTGGCCGATTACGCTAGGGCAGTCCACAGACGTCCAGAATTGGCCGGTTTGGGACTTCGTAGCACGGACGGTAGAGGAGAAGCATCCAGAGATTGAGTCAGCTGAGTCAGTCTGGGCCTCACTCCCTTGGATCGCTGACGGGAATACGCGGGGCAATCCGTACGGTCTGGCCTGGCGCAAAGATGCCGGCGGGGCGACCGTGCCAAGGCCTGCCGACACCATTGGTTTGACCATCACCGGGCTTTACCAGTGGGCCCTTTCCCGGAAAAAGGAACCAGCATTCGCAGATCATGTAGCTTGGCTGCTAGCCAGGAAGGTGATGCACGAGCAGAACCTGGAAAAGGATCCTTACAAAGTAGGCTCGAAACCGCTATCACTTCGATCGGAGGCTGCCGAGTTTCTCGAGTACAGACAGGATCGTCCCTACAATATTCCAAACGTTGCTCTCGGGGAGATCTTGACCCACGAGTACCGAATATTGGCCATAGTTGCCAATGGACAGCACGAGTACACCCTCGACATCGGCTCAGGGCGCCTTCGTCACTTGCGTGGGATCTCTGACGCAAAGTCATACGTCGACATCATTTGGCGCCTAGCGGCAGCGCGCCGCCCACGCTCGTTCCATCAATCGTCGCTGCCCCTAATTCAGACGCTCGACTACCTCGGCTACGTGCTCAAGGACCACCCGGAATGGAGAGTCACCCAACGTCTCGCCTCCGGCCAGGAAATGCAGTCCGTGGCGTCGATCGTGCTCCCGGTCGCGAACCTAGAGGAGTTCGGCCACCGCGTCAGCGGCATGTGGAACGTGCTCAACGAACTTCACGTCCCGAAGGCCACAAAGGATGAGTTGAGGAAGCTCGGCTACAGCTACCCAGGAACGATCAACTGCCTCGAAGTCTGGCTAGACACGTGGATCACGACTGACTTGAACCGGCAGACCGTGCACCAGGCGATCCTCGACATCAAGGCGTCAAGGCTCGTCCGCAACGAGAGCATCCATCTGTCGGAGAAGGCCAGGGTCGATGCTAATGCGGCTCGCAAACAGCTTGCCCTGCCGGACATCATCACGGACTGGGCGGGCACGTGGGAGATCATCACCAGCCGCCTTGCGGGGGCGTTCGACGTGATCCGGGAGGAAGTCCAGTCAGCAACTCACGTGCTGGCTTCAGAAACGGGTCACCTCCATATCGAGGACGTGAGCGAACAGCTGTAGATGGTCCGGCCTTGAGGCGGTTACTTCAAGATTGTCCCGTTGCCGCTACGGGACGCCGATCGGGACAGGTCGGTAAGTATCAATCGTCGGCAGGCTCTCGGCCTATGTCACGTCGTCGCGAGACGGTGGCTGGATCATCAGCACGTTCGAGACGCCGCCTTGGTTCACGCAATCTTGGGCGAGGCCGTGAACATGCCAGTAGAAGTCCAAGGCCGGCTCTGACGCGTTGACGGTTGTCTCGACGGGGGTGTAGCGGTGAAGGGGAGTTGATACCCCGTCGTCGGCATACCCAAGGTTGTCTTTCGGCAGAATCATCAGCGGCTGGCGGCCAGTCCAATCGATCCCAACTCGCAGGTCGTATTCGTCGTTATTGGTGGCCTCCGCCGTCGCTCGTGTCAACGCCATGAGGTCGGCGATGGCACATTCGATGGCGCAGGACTGAACTTGCCAGCCCTCGAAGTACTCGTCACTGCTCATGCGATGGGCGCCGACTGCGGTCGCGAGGGTCACCGAGCCGTCATGATGGATGCTGGCCCACGACTCCTTCCACGCGGATCGTTGGCCTGTTGCACCGTTTACCGCGACCCAGCGTCGTAGCCCAGGCCGGGGATTAAGCCGGTCCACGCTCTCCAACGGGTGAATCCCCCCGCGCCCCGCATACGTCAAAGCAAGGACCTCGGCCTTCGACATCACCTCACGAGCACCATCGCGAGTCAGCTGCGTCCGGAGGCTAGGAAGGCGTGGGTGAGCGACCGCAATCACCCACGCCCGCTTGTCGGCGTCGCGACCGGCGGATGCCTCGGTGAAAAGCGCATCCAATGCCTCGGTCGCATGCCGCCGTTCATCGAACCGCGCGCGGTACATGGCCTCGATCTGACGTTCCTTCATCCACACCGTGTCCGAGTCGTTGCGTATGGGCGCACCGAAATACTCATTCCTGTAGATCAGATGCGGACCGTCGTGTCCCCCGAGAATCTCCACCACGACGGCCCGGGTTCTTTCCGCTCCCAGGCGGTGCACATTCAGGTGGAACACGGGCGGAGAAATCGCCGTGATCGCGACGCTGCGCAACGAACGTTCGTAAGCCTCATCGAACTCGCCCACCTCGACCCGCTCGGTCGCCGCCTTCTGCTCCTCGCGCACCCCGAACACGATCAGACCGCCGCCGCTGTTCGCCATAGCCGCGACGTCTTTGGGGAAGTCAGACTGTGACAGCCCCCTCGCTGGCGGAAGCTCAGACTTCCAATCCAGGTCGCTCGTTTCGGTCACGCCAGCGGCCACCGCAGCGTCAAGGAGCTCATCGGTCAGCGGACCGGGTGCTACCCCAAGGGCGCGGTGTAGGGCTGTAAAGCTCATACTCTGAGCGTAGGGCGGGTCGAAGACAGCGTCCACTGAACGACGTAGAACCACACCGACTATGGTCGGCAAACCTTCGCGATCGCGGATCCCCAGGCGACAGACAGAAGCGCCCTGCGGGCACCGACCCGCCGCTCGACCATGGAGACGTTGTCCCACAGCCCCCCGCGCAGACGATCGTGCCCCGACCATGGTGACGACCAAGATCAGCGGGTCCCGATGACGGATCCCTCATCGGTGATTTTGACTAGGTTGATCCCGTGACCGACTTCATGGCTGACCCGTTGCGGCGGTACCTGCAGGACGGTCGCGATTCGGTGATGCGGGCGCTTACCGGGCTGAGCGAATTCGATGCGCGGCGACCGCTGACACCGAGCGGAACGAACGTTCTCGGGCTGGTCAAGCACTTGGTCGGCATCGAACGTTCCTACCTTGGGGTGTGCGTGGGCCGGCCACCGGCGTTCACCCTGCCGTGGGAGGAGGACGGCTCGATCTGGCAGGGCGCCGACATGTGGGTGCGCGATGACGAATCCCGGGACCTCATCGTCGGGCTGTATGAGCAGGCGTGGAAGAACTCCGACGCCTCGATCGATGCGCTCCCATTGGACACGGCAGCCTTCGTCCACTGGTGGAAGGAAGGGACCCGGTACCCGTCTTTCGGCAGCTTGATAGTCAGGGTCGTGGCCGAAACCGCGCAGCATGCCGGCCACGCAGACATCCTGCAGGAGCGGATCGACGGCCAAGGCGGTCTCGACGCCGATTCGGTGGGTGACGACACTGCATGGACGGAATATGTCGCGCGCATCCAGCAGGCTGCCGACCCGTTCCGAGCGTTGCCCTGATCGAGTCGCGAGTGCCCCGCGCTGCCGACTAAGCAGCGTCCAGATGACGATCGCTGACCGGCCACGAATCGGTTTACGGGACGCGCGGGTGCGCCTTGTTCCAGCGGTGGGACGGTGGTGGTCAATGATCTGCCATAGGGGTTTGCAGGTCTGGGTGCCGGTGCTGCCAGTCGGTTGCAGGACGGATTGGAAGGTGTACCGGTGCGCTTACCGGATCAGGGCGCGGGCCGCTTGCCAGCGGACCGCGAACGGAGGTGCCTTGCAGTGACGAGTCCTGCTGCCATGACCAGTGCGTAGGGCAGCGCAAATATTCCGTAGGGTCTTGGAAGCAGCAGCAGAAGTGCGAAGGCGGGAAGCAATATGAGAACGGTGGCGATGACAAACTGTCGAAAGGTGGGGGTCATGAGTACCTTAGTTCAGCGTTCGGGTCAGCTACGCAGGTTTGGAATCCCTTACCGGCGGCGGCATCGAGCTGAAGGACGTGTGTGCAAGCTGGCTAACAGATACTGGTGGGTCTCGGAAGATGCGATGTCCGACGATTGTATCGGCAAAGCCTAAAGACGGTCGCGGTGGCTTCGAAGGCAGGTGTCAGCGGGCCTCCGTTGACGATTCGCCGACCGCCGGCGCGGCCGTACGCCGGCAGGTTGGTGTCGCCGTCGGCCGATCTGTGTCCGGTCACCGATCGTCAATCGACGCGATCGTGATCTTGGACGTTGGCTGCCGCCGAGGGCATTTCCGGTCAACCGGTAGACGTTCGGCTTGCGGTGACCCGCGATAGCCGTCCGGGTCCTTGGAGCACGCTTCATGTCATGGCGGGCGGGTGACCTCGGAGGGTTTGTCCATATGCAGCAGGACCGACGCCGCGACGGGCATGAAGGTGTTGGCGCAAGATGTCGGCGCTGCCTAGGCCTCATCGCGCGGCGACGACCTCTACGGTCAGGTCCGTCGTCTCGAGCAGACACTCGGCAGCCTGCAGTCGGATGTCGGCGAGCCAACGATTGCTGATCAAGCCGAGGAATCATGGGCTTATCCGTCCTCTTGGTCTTAGGCGCAGAAGTCAGGCCGCGGAGGCTCGAATTCGGTTCACGAGTGCTGCGAGGTGTTCAGGAGCCTCCAGATGAGCCATGTGCGCCTGCCCGCTGAGTTCGTGCACAGTCGCGTTGGCTACACGACGGGTAACGTCATCAAACGACGTCCCGTAGGGTGCCCGGCCCCGGTTCATTTCGCCGACGATGAGGTCGACTCCGGCGCTGTTGACGGCGAGCTTCTCCGGCTGTGTTGCCTCATTAATCGCAAGCGTCTCGGCGTAGATCGGGGGGCTGAGTCGGCGCATCCCCGCCCAAACCGAACCCTGGGATCGCAGCGCTTCGATCATTCCGTTACCCATGCCGGTGACCTGTCGGAGCGCGACTTCGACGCTCGCGTCAAGATCAGCGTCGCCGTCAGCTTGGCGCAGGTCTGGCAGTGCCTGGGCTCCGAACGGCGCCATCACCGGTTCATACGCGATCACGTGCGGTACCTCGAGGGCATTTGCGACGTGCAGTGCGATCAGGCCCCCGTAACTCCAGCCGAACAGGGTACGGACGTCGGTGAACTTACCCAGAACTGCCATGGCATCCTGGACCTCCGTCTCGAGGGTGTACGTGTCCGTCAGCGGACCAGATGGGTGCCGGCCTCGCCGATTCACGACCGCTACCGTCTGCCAGCCCTGGAGATGCCGGGCCACCCCGGCCCACGCCGCGGAATCCGCCAGGACACCGGGGATCATGACTATCGCCGGGCCGTCCCGGTCGCCGTACACATCCACGGTCACCCAGCTACCGTCCACCGCTACCTGTTTCTGGCTCGATCGCTCCATAACCTAATTATGGGGCATTCGTTCTAGAATCGACAACATGGCGACGAGATCAGCAGGACGACCACGGTCGTTCGACCGAGGCTTTGCCCTGCGCGAGGCGGCCCGCCTTTTTTGGCGGCATGGATTCGCTGGCACGTCGACGCGCATGCTCACTGCCTGCCTCGGAATTTCGAGCTCCAGCCTGTACGCCGCGTTCGGAACGAAGGCCGAATTGTTCGACGAAGCTGTCCGCACCTACGCGCTGCGGTATAGCGCGATCTACGACAGGGCGGTGGCTGAGCCCACCGTTCATCGCGTGATCGAGCGAGTGCTCATCGATTCGGTGGAGGAATTCGCGCGCCCGGAGGAAGGACACCCGGGATGCCTGACCAGCAGCGCAGTCATGGCAGACACCTCCGAAACCCTCGATGTCCGCGGCTACGTAGCCGAGCTGCAGCGTTCCGACGAGGCGCGACTTCGAGCCCGTATCGAGCGGGGAGTACTGGATGGCGACATTGCACCGACGACGGACTCCGTCGTGCTCGCGGAACTCGTGCAGACAATCTGGCAGGGACTGTCAGCGCGCTCTGCGCTTGGATCCAGGCGCGAGGAGCTGCTCAGCGTTGTCAGCCTAGCTCTAACGCTCATCAAGCAGACAGACCGCACTCTGAGTAACGAGAGCAACGCCCTTCATCCGTAGCGATGTCACTTGTCGAATTGTTGGCGGGTTTTGTTCTAATTAAGTAGGGGGTTCTATTCGGATTATTTGGCGTGGTCCAGCGCGCTGAGTCGCATCGTTGCAGGTCAGGCCCCTAATCGCTGTTGGAACCTCGCACATGTGATCGGCCAACCGGCCAGATAGCGTGAATAGGTGAAAGCGTCTTTTGGCCAGCACCCGGGCGCTGAGGTCCTGCTCAGCCAACCTGGTCTCGGCGTCGTCCTTGGTGTGTGAACTTGCACGGTAATTGGTTCTGGCTCAAGTTTCGTGAAGCCGGCCGAGTTGTGCTCGTGCGGCCCAGTGGCTGCGTATTCTCCGCTCGACGCGGCCGCGGCGTCGGGCGTGCTGGTCCCGGGCACCGTCACCGTCTATCCGGCCTACCGCACGAACCGGGTGTCGATCCTCGACGCGATCGACCAACCGTCAGCTTCACGAAACTTGAGCCAGAACCAAATAAAACGCCAATTCACACATCAGGGTGTCAGCGAGCACAGCGAGGCGGCCGGCGAATCGGTGGTGAGCCGAGTGAAGGAACGGGCACTATGGGCCGATGTCCTACGCCTCCGCTCCGACCGAGCTCAGTTTGCTCACCGAGTGGCGTCCGGACTATGTGGTGGCAGTGGTTCTCGTTCTCACTACCGTGGCTTACGTACGGATGAGGCGGACAGCGTCCCGCTTTCACCTGCCCTGGGGGCGCCATCGGGACGTCGTCTTCGCTGCGGGATTGGCGGCTCTGCTGTGGACCTGCAACGGGTTTCCGCAGGCCCGCGGATTTCAATTGATGTGGGTCTGGATGACCCAGGAGTTGCTGCTGCTGCTCGTCGTTCCGATCGTCCTGATGTCGGCCCAGCCGCTCGCGCTCATTCGGGCGACATACGGTGACCACGCGTGGCCCATCCGCATTCTGCGAACCAGGGCGATAAGGATCGTCGGAAGCCCGTTGGTCGGCCCGGTACTGGTGCCGGTCCTGTGTCTGTGGCTGATCTTCGGCGGGCTCGGTTCGTTTGCGGTGAGTTCGACCTGGGCGGGCGGCGCGGTGCATCTGCTGCTGTTGGCAGCCGGCATCTTGATCGCCATCCCGTTGGTTGATTCCAACGATAACCGGACGTCACTGGCGGTCGGTCTGTCCCTTGGTGTCGGGTTCGTGGAACTGATCCTCGACGCGTTCCCCGGCATTGCGCTGCGCTTCCAAACGCATATGACGCTGGCGCATTTCGCTGTTGGCCGGCCGACGTTCGCCTCTGATTCCATCGACGACCAGCACACCGCCGGCGCGATTCTGTGGGTCGTCGCCGAAATTCTCGACCTGCCGTTTCTCATTCTTGCCGCCACTCGTTGGATCAAGGCCGACGCCAGGGAAGCGGCCGTCCTGGACGCCGAACTCGACGCGCGGCAGCACTGGGCCGCCGACGGCGCGCCGATGGTCGAAACATCCCTCGATCGCCCCTGGTGGCTCGACGACCCGGAACTTCGAGAACGATTCCAGGGCCGCCGCCCGGAATAGGAGCCGAACTGAACACCGCACCACCGAAGAAGAGACGGTTCGGAAGCGATACGGCCGCACCGTGACTGCAGCTACCGCTGTCGGGTTCCACGCTATATGGCACACTGTTGCCACATTATTTGTCCGTCCGCGAGTGCCAAGATGAGCGCGGGCGAGACCTTCAGGCTGTGGAGGGGTGGTCAGCTGCCCTGCTTGCAGGAACGGTTGGCGATGGCGAGTTCCCGTCTGTCATACGGCTTTCATGCCGATCGCCCGGTCCAGGAGCATCAGCCAGCTGCAGACCATCGCACCAGAGGGTCCGTCCACACCGTGCGAAAGATGTTCTTCGCTGGCACCAGAGGTCGGACAGATAATTTGGAGAATGTGGGCCAGTTAATTTGGCGATTCACAGCTTCAGAGTGGGCGAACTGATGGTTTAGTAGCGCGATTCCAGTCAAAGAGCGTGAGATGCCAAAGTCCGGCCCCCTTTCGTGACGGGTCGATTAGCCCACACCTGACTGGCCTTGCCGCGGGATGCGAACGCGGTGAAGGGAATCTCGGCGACCTCGGCGTCGGACACCCACTGCTCGAGCTGTTCGTCGAACACCGCTCCGGGTAGCTTCGTCCAACTCTTGTTGGGGATGGAGCTGATCGCGGCGGTGACGGCGCGGTCCTTGCGGGCGGTGATGGAGAAGTCGGCGCCGCGCCGCTGGGCGGCCGCGACTATCTGCTGCCCGTAGTAGGCGGCGTCGGCCCGCAGGATGACCGTCCCGGTCACCCCGCACGCCTTCGTAGTTTTGAGACTGTCGGCGACCAGGCGGGCCGCGCCGCCGGCCGAGTTCGCTGACCCTTTCCACAGCCTGGTCGCCACGATCTCCGGCGCCCGGTGAGCCGAGGAGACCGTTGCCAGCAACGCATTGAGCCCCTTGACGCCGGAGGAACCGTACCGCTGCCCTGCTTGGCATATCCATAGGTCCGCCGGATCGTGTCGTCCATATCGACGTAATTCAACGTCGCCGTGTCGATCAGGCCGCCGTGCACGGTCAGACCGGTCAGGAACCGGGCGGCCACTGCGTCCAACTGCCGGACATGCACGAACTTCAGCGCCCGGAGGAACGTGCCCAACGTGGTCGGCGCCCGCACCCCCGGATCCGGTTGCTCTCAGGACGCTTCGTCCAGCGTGTCGACGATGATGGCGCATGCGCCCGTGATCTGTCG
>JAABUV010004279.1_pt1 | contig 17238 bp, 16 predicted proteins | sample 5559971 | NCBI WGS metagenome assembly JAABUV01 (sample SAMN10711881, study PRJNA513362) | rock metagenome | isolation source: Antarctica rocks | place: Antarctica: Victoria Land, Knobhead nord | collected 2015-12-19
GATCTTGCAACTGCGGTTCCGTGAAATACCGTCTTGTGCTATCGATGGTAGGCAATTGGCCAGCGGAGGGTGCGTCTCGAAGATTAGGGGACCCGGCCCAGATGCCGCACCAGAAGGTGGCTGCTGTGGTAAAGGGCGCGAGGAGTGGGAGGAGGAGTGGAATGAAGATAACGTTGCGCATGATTTGCTTGGAGAGAAGGAAGAGGTAGGTCTACTCTTTTTTTCGTTGTTGGAATGGTATTTGAAAAATCACTGGAAGAGAATACTCGAAGATGGAAGTTGGCCCTCTTATATTGTGTGGGCTTCTTGTTTTCAGTATGTACTCGCCTCATGCGGGGTAGAGAACATCAATCTGGAAGCAAGATGTTTGAGTGGACGCGCATGTTGAAGGTACACCATCGGCGGTCTTGAGTCGCAATGAATTTCAAGGCGGTCCCATGAGGCTGTCGCTGTTGTGACCCAGGTAGGCTTTCGCGGGTCAACGCAAGGTCAACTAGACCATCTAGCACACGGCTTGATTCGAAATTTGCGGAAAACCGCGCGATAATTGCGGTCGACATAATGTTCTTGTCGATTCTGGCGGATGTATTTTCACGACGCTTAACATCGTCTCTTTCCTTATTCTACCGTGTGTAGATATATGACGCAGCTATCGTTGATCGCGAAACCTGTGCCGTATTTAGAATTTGCCGAGAGCCTCACCAAAATTAGGGATGAATCTTCAAAAAGTGCAAAATAAGAACCAGATTTGTAAAATCAATCTCACTGCCTCTTCACTGCTTCATGTGCAGTATATTCAGTGCCTCTTATGTGATCTACTCAGTGCTTCATATGTGATCTACTCAATACTTTATATGATATTAAATGCTTTATATGTAGTATATTCAGTGCTTTATATGTGATCTATTCCATACTTCATACTATGTAGTCTATCTAGTGTCTGATGCTGCAGTGATGCAATGAATGAAAGTTCAAGAAGCATCTTAAGTTTTATAATAAATAATATCAAAACTTCAAAAGCTTCTCAGCTTCTCAAAGTCCCATCGCAAAAGAAAACGAGATGATATTCTTGAAACTCAGCGATTTTTGTATCAAGTAGGTAGCTACGGAATGTCGGTGCAGGAATTGTATACAAGTGTAAGAAGCTACCTCTTCAGGCGAGACCGGTCATTTGAGCTGTTACATCTCGCTGGTATTGGCTATCCGAGGACTCTAGATGAATTACCATCGTGGGTCCCCGATTTCTCTCACCGAAGAAAATCCACTATCCTTGGATACAGGGACCAGTACGCTGATCCGAACGCCTCTGATGCTCGCTTTGAGCGCTCCAACGAGATGACAATAACAGGCATATACATTGACGAGGTTCAGGAAGCGCGAGAGCCTATGCCTGAGATATGCCGTTCTCATGATTGGGTACAATCAAAGCAAAGCCGAGCAGATATGATTACGTGGCTGGATACTTCGAAAGAGTGGGCAACGACTTTCGGTCTCGGTGGAGCCCAAAGAGATCTTGAAATCAGCTTCTGGCGAACGCTTCTCTGCGGCATGCCTCTGGCAACACCTTTTGCCGGCAAAGGCCGAATCCCTGAGGAGTATCCTGACCTTTTCGAGGCGTACATGTTCTTTTTCCGTGCAACGGTTGACCTACCAATGCCTCCCGACGTCGAAGCTGCAGCGATGTCTGCACCTTTCGAGGAAAGCGATGCTTTAGTCAAGATCCTGATGGAATGCAGAGGGCGGCAGTTATTCAGAACTAAGACGGGGTACATTGGTCTGGGGCCTGTAGGGCTGGCGCCTGACGATAAAGTGTTTGTCATCGACGGTACGATAACTCCTTTCTTAATTCGGGAAATAGGGAGCGAGTCCGTTGCAAGCGCTATGAGAGGTGCGTTGGTCGGTGAGTGTTACGTTGACGGTATCATGGAAGGTGAGGGTCGGAAGCAGGGCATAAAGCAAGAGCTCGTTTTGATATGAGGGAAATTGAGACCCCTAAACATGCTCCATTCCCTAGATTCGGTGGATCTTCACATACGCCGTCGGATCTTCGGAAAATGAGTACTTTACTGTCTTGGACTGGTGGATGAGAAGGAGGTACTGTTGTTTAGCCGCCTCGTTCACTCGAGATGGTCTCGCGTGAGCGCGGCGCCACAATGTGAATCTACTGGGTTGAGAAAACGGTAATAGCTTTGCGCTTTGTGGTCTTGCCACGTGTAGTTGTGGAGAGGTTGTGTAGGATTCATGACCGGCATGGCTTAACGCTCGAGTCATAACCTCATTGCGGAGGTACGCGCAGGCCGCTGCAGGCGAATAAGGGGCCCCCGCCGCTTTTTCTGCGGAGAAATGAAACATTAGAGTATGGAAAGCAATCTTATTCCCGACATCGATTCTAGGCCACGGGTAGGATCAGGATTGTATTATACATGTTTATTGCTTAACCAAATTAGGATAGTCAATAAACGTGTTTAATACACGTTTATTGAAGAAGATATTATACACAGGGGTAAATATAAATAGCATCAATTATTTGAGTGCTTCATTGCCACCTCATCGTCGACGATGCTATTCAGAAACTCCTTCAGCATCTCATCGTTTGAAGGATTTAACCTAGTCATAGCAACTTTCTTCTGCAGCAGTCTATCTTTCATATTCAAAAGCTTCTTCTCATCAATTTTAATGCTCTGTGTATAGCGAAGATTCTGCTGACGAGTGACTTCGAACGTCATTTGACGGTGACAGTATAAGCACTTCACTGCAGAGACGATTCGATTTGACAGAATTATGCTCTGAAAGACATCAGCGATCGTCTGATTGCGAGGTTTGTCATCGCGTTGAGTCGACATGGCTGATGATAGAAAGATCGATCTATTGCTGAAGTCAGGCGACAGCGAGGTCAAACCTTCTGAGCTAGACCAGATGAGTTAGCTTGCTTATATAATATAAAACCAATAAACATACATGAATAAACCGCTAAGAGGTATTATACACGTTTATTGTAGAATAAACGGTTTTTTCCTGACTCTAGCCACGAGGCCCCCTGGCTCAGAGAAAGCTTCCCACCGTCAAACATCGATCGACTAGCGGGGTCACGAGACTTCCGATCAATCGATCATTCACCTCGAACTTCTTCTAAACGCTCTCTGACGAAGAACTTTCGCTGACAAAGGTTGTAGAGCCGGCCGAGGCCGGTGCAACGATTCATAAATCCCGGGAAAAGATGCAGATTTGACTCAGCAAATGAGATCGAGAATATCGAGGGTTTTGGCTGCCCGGTTCTTCAGCCGCCAGCATCTTCTCGCACCCGGATCAACTTCTGCACGCTGACTACCTCACATACTTTGGGAGGCATAATTGTAGCCCTGATCAAGACGAGTGCAATGCTTCGAAAATAATTCAAAAATTCGAAGGTTTGACTCAGTAATCGAGGTTGAGAAGATTCAATACGCTGAGTGATCGCCCGCCTCACCTTCTAGTAGAAACCCTTCCCCCGCTCGAATCAACCTATACACGTTGACAACTCAACATACTTTGAGAAACATAATTGTAGCTCTGAATCAGTTGAATTCAGATATTCAAAAATAATTAAAAAATATGCAGATTTGATCTAGTAATCGAGATTGAGAAGATTCACTGCGCTGAATGATCACTCATCTAGTAGTAACTCTTTTCTCATCTCAATGTCATGATGTCAAATCATCAACTTGATTTAGAACATAAATCGTTGATATCTTAAATAATCTCAATTCATTGAATCTGTTTTGCAATTCAATGAATCAAGTCATCAATCTAGTCATCATCATCTTAATCTAGTCTCAGCAATTCTGTTTCAATCATCTCAGTCATGTGTGCAAACTTCTGCAATCTTAAGTCAATAAAACTATTGTTTAGTCTTAATTCTGTTCAATTCATGTATATAAAAGTTGAGTTTTCATTCTTTTATTTCATTCTTTATCTTTCATTTTATACATTATTTGATGTATTGTCTTGTATTTAAATTCTATCAAAGTAATAATAACATCAATCCTTTATATTGATAGTATCTTTAATTTAACTCAATCTTTGACATTACATCAACAGTTTGTAAAGTGAACAAAATTTTAGAATTTAGCTAAAGTGACATTTATCGCTTAAAGCGAAATAAAATTCAAATTTAAGCTGATCTTGTCACGATTTTAGCATGTGTTACTCGAAAGATGTTGGGAAAAGAGATGTTAAATCACTTAGATAATGTTGAACAATATTATAGCTGATGATAGATGTGAGATTATCAGTGATGTTATGAGAGCCCTTCGTACGAATGGTACCCAGCGTTCATGAGGTATAAGAACCTCTGAATGATCTCTTTCTTTTCTTTCTTCTTCGTGCAACGTCTTGTATCTAAAATCTAGTTATTAGAATTTCATTCTGGTTTCATTCAGCTCTCAGTTCGTGACAGATCTTGTTAGACTGCGATCTGCTTTTGTCAACAAAATCTATGTTTATTCATGTGTTTCTAAACTGAGCTGACAACGAGATTCATCTGTACATGATGTTGACTATGAATCTTTTGATTCTATTCTGCGTTCAAATAGAAGTCAGAAGAGTCAAGAGATTTCAATTCAACGCAGTTTGAATGATGTTAAAACGTTGCGTGATCAGAAAAATTATCATGCAGAGTTTTCACTTATGCGACAACACTCTTCTTTAACAGTCACAATTAATCTATGAAGAAGATTAATGACATGTCGATGTCAGTAAGAAATGAAAAGATACTACTAATGAAAAAAACAACTCAGATGAAGAGTTTGCGAGTTGTGATTACAAGTGATTGAAGAATTTGCAACTCATTGACTGCGTCGATATCGAAACGTCTTCATCACATTGACAATATCATCAAGTAATTGATGAAAAGATATCAGATAAAATAATCATCTCAAGTATTGAAAGACGTGACTACAGTGCTTGAAGAAGTAGTGACTCATTGATCACGCTGATATACTGAAAAGACTTGAACTCATCTTTTTTACTTGACATCAAGTCATTCATCTATTCATGTGAAAAATCGAGAGCTCAAGAGAACGATCAGAATGCATTCTCTTTTATTGATCAGAGTCAAACATCGAATGATTGTGATTACATGTTTATACTAACAATTCATTCAATGTCTACGTGACACAAGTCAAATCAAGAGAAGAAAAGAGTTACACAATACAATCATACTCTATCTTTTCATCATGTGCATCTGTCATGATGAATTGACACATAGAGATTAAATTAGAGACTAAAGTCAGAAGCTAAGTCGAAGATCAGATCTGAGTTAGCTCTGAAACTCTATGACTCTGTCAAGACATCGTTTAGACTACGTCATATTTTCGACTTAATATGTCATGAATTATGTCGTGCTCAACTTGACAATGCTTGACAAACTCTCTATAGTCAATTGATTCTCTCAAGTTATCGAGAGCTTCTTAATAATTAGCTTTACAATAATATATACTCATTCTGTGTCTGCTTAGAATATCACATTGTCATATCATTCTTATAGATCTCATCTATTCATCTAGTAGACTTAATCATCACAGTTCTAATTATTTCAAACTATTCTTAAAAGTGATGATTTGATATTCAAGCATAACAACAGTAACGCGATCGCAACAGAGTTGAAACGATGATGTCTCGATCTTGTGAAACATCATATCAGAAAACGAACGTTGCATAATGAAATCAGAAAGCGAAGAAGCAGAAGATAAACTCTCTCTTGATATTAATGAACAGCTGACATGAGCAATGCTTCAATGTGATGAACTGCAAAAGAAACAGAAGTTAGCAGCTATTTGATCAAAGATTGATACTCTGCAAATCATTGAAACGATGAAGAAAAATCATCAAGTCTTCACTTGAGTTCTTATGAAGAACTTGAATGATCTACGCATCGTCTTCATAATGTCAATGATGACAAAATGAAGTCATCATGAAATTGTCTTGCAGAAGCAAAGACTCTCAATGTCTTTGAAGAAGTATCATGACAAAATCATAAGAGAACATAGAGAGTGAATTCGTGACGTTGAAATCTCATTTTAAAATATCTCTTGACATTTTGAAAGTGATGAGAAAAAGATTTTGTACTGCATGATTTATCTGAAGAGTGAATCAAAGAAACTTTGATTTGATCACAAAGAGACTATGTCTGCAGCTCAGCAGACGTGATTTGATTTTATCAACTTTCTTCTGAATCTAATCAAAGATTTGATGAATCGAAGCATAGACGTGACTCAGCAGTACATAAACGCATTGCAACGTTCAAATCAGACAATATGAACGTTTGCAGCTCATCTGAGCACTCTGAAACATCAACTTTCATTGTATAATGATGAGCATAAGCGAGCTCATCTATTCATCAAGTTGAGATCTGAGCTGCGCATAATCATTACTAATGTGCAGTCAATTTCTATCACACGAGATGCATTAATCGATCTTGTTGCTCGATTGAAAACAAATCTGCGAAAAGAACACGTCTTGTTGTTGAAATGATTTCAAGATAAAAACTTGCATGATTGAGATAAAATCAACAAAAAGACTCATTCAAAGCGAAAGAAATCTCATTGATCAACTAAACTCAACTCTTCATCAAAGACAAGCTCACATGCTTTGTCACGTTATAGCAAGAATTTGTTCAACATAATGTGCTACACATGCAATTGAAAGAATTATTACTCTACTGATTGTAAAGATGAAAAGATCAAGAATAGATCAAAAGAATCTGATGCAAATCGAGTATTCATCGATTTGATGTCACATAGAAGTTGTTTCAAGATTTTGAAAAAAGACAAGTTCTTGACGAATGCTTCAAATCATCAAGAAAAAAACAAGAAGTTCTCTTTGTAAAGACTTTTATATATAAAGAGCATGTAATTCAGAGAGATCAGAAGACAGAAACGAAAATTCACATGAATATTGATGTCAAGATGAACATGATTAGTCAACGTTTCATCATCGAGCAAGATATGTCATTGCTGAACGTTGATCTTTCAAGATCTATCTGAATGAACGATCAGAATGTCTATTGTTATGACATCTATAAGATGTGTTATCAACTGAGAGACAGCTGAAACATAAAGAAAAAAGATATAAGTATCTTCTATGCTATTGACAAGAAAGAATCTTTCTTGATTCTAAGTATATCAAGTATGCAATTCAAGCGTATTTGAATAAACATGATCATAAGAACATGATGTTTCAACGTGAATGAGCACGCATTTGAGTTGTTCTTCGCACAAGTATTTGCGAAAGCTCTACAAGATGAGTCTACTGTGTATGCTTTTGTCATGATCAACGTTGTCAAAGAGTCGATCATTGAACATCAAGTGAAAGCAATGAATAATGCAACGAGTTGTATCACAAACGCGCTTGAAACGCAGACTCTACTCGTCAAATTGAAAGAATACAAAGATGTATTCTCAACAGAAAGTGTCAACAAATTGCTCTTGCATGAAAATCACGATCATGCAATCGAAATCACTGCAAAGTTGTCATATGAATCATTGTATAATTTGTTGAACACAGAGTTAGCAACTCTGAGACAGTATTCAAACGATGTCTTAACGAAAGAATGAATTAAGCACTTCGTCAGCTCAACTGACGCATCTATTCTATTCATTCTCAAAAAGAATGATAGTCTTCATTTATGCATGAACTATCGAGATCTGAATAAGATCACTGTCAAAAATCATCATTCGCTGTCTTTAATTAGTGAAACTTTAAACAGACTCAGTAGAGTCAAGCAGTTCACTAAATTAGATTCAAAGAACGTTTATCATTGTTTCAGAACTCAACGTGAAGACGAGTGAAAAACGACGTTTCATACTCATTACGATCACTTTGAATATATGATCATGTCGTTTGATTTGATCAATGCATCTGTCATCTTTCAGACTTATATTAATAAGATCTTGACAGAGCTTTTAAATGACTTTTGTGTTGTTTATCTGAATGACATTCTAATCTTCTTCGTAGAGAAGACTGATTACGTAGATCACATAAAGCAGATTCTGAAGAGACTAAGAAAGTTCAAGCTATATGCTAGCTTGAAGAAGTATGCATTCTTTATCACTAAAGTGAACTTTCTAGAATTTGTCATATTCACAGAGAGTGTTTCAATGAATCTAAGTAGAATAGACATCATCAAAACGTGACTCAGATTGAAGACATATTGAAAAATACAAGTTTTTCTGAGATTCATCAATTTCTATCAACGTTTTATACATCACTACTCTCAAATAGCAGAGTCTTTAACAAAACTGTTGAAAGATAATGTAAAAGATGTAAAAATAAGTTCATTCATATGATTGAACAAAGCGAAATAAGCTTTTAATCAGCTTCGCGACGTCTTTATGAAAGCATCTATTTTAAGACACTTTGACTCAGAGCGACATATACACATCGAGATCGATGCATTCAATTATGCAGTCGCGAGTATTTTGTCTCAGTCAAATGACAAAGATCAGTGACATTCAATTGCATTCTGATTCAGAATGATGATAGACGTTGAAAGAAACTATGAGACACATGATCAGAAGCTTCTAGTCATAGTAGCGATGTTTAAACACTGACGACACTATGTGAAAGACAGTTATCATACTGTCAAAGTTCTGACTGATCATAATAATCTGAAGAGTTTTATGAATGTTTGAAAGTTAAACGAAAGACAAGTCAGATGAATCATGAGATTGTTGATCTGCAACTTTGAAATAGCACATAAATCAGAAAAGACAAACTCGATCAATGCATCATCAAGATGATCTGATTATAAAAGTGAGAACATTTTTGCAAATCATTTGCTGCTCACTCTGCAGCGAAAGCTGACTAGAATAAAAAGCTTAAATAGCTTTATATTCGTAGCGATCAGAGAACTATACTGTATACAAATGATTAACGATGTCGAGAAAATGTTCGTTCACAGTGTCAGTGAACAAAGATATTCAGCGAAACATGTTGAAAGCAGATCGCAAGATGAAATCTACTGTACATGAGTGATTAACGAAGTCGAGAAGATGTCTGTTTACATTGTCAGTGAAAACATGAGTACGTGTTCAGCAATGCATGTCAGAAGTATGCTGCTGAAGATCATGATTCTAACAGTGCAAGAAATGCATCTAGACGAAGTACATTTCTCAAAAAGTAGAATCTTTCAATTCGAATCAACAACTTCGAGAAGCACAGACATTGAAACGTCGACTCATAGAGATTGCAACGTAGCTGAGAAACAGCTTAATTCTGTTGCTGAAACTGTTGATTGCAAACAACTTGTTTTACGTGCAATTGTCAGAGTACTGACAATTCATGAAATGACATATGACTTCAATAGTAAATTCATAGTCAAGCTCATCAAAATCTTACAGCAAGAAGATGAATTTGCTATGAGATTAAAAGCAAATGAAACGACGAGTATATAAAAGAATGACGTCGAAGCTTGAACATTGAATAGTCAAGAAATGATAAAGTACAATGAATCATTGTATGTTTCAGAAGATCTTTCTGTCAAAGAAAAGCTGTTGAAACATCATTATGACAACTCATTAGTAAGACATTTTAATGCTGACAAGATCAGCGAGCTATTAAATTGTAAATATTACTGAAAAAGTATGATCAAGAATGTCAAAGAGTATATAAATACTTGTGACATTTGTCAGAGAGTAAAGATGAAATGTCATTTATCATATGATGAGTTGAGATCATTATCTCGATTCACAGATTCATGAAAAGAAATCACTATGAATTTTATAACAGATCTGTCGTCTAGTAAATGAAAAGAAGTTGTGTATGACTTGATTCTCATGATAGTCGATCACTACATGAAGATGATGCATTATCTGTCTATGAAGAAAATTCTGACTGTCGTAGAGTTAACAGAGTTGTTCTTCAAGAAGATTGCTTTAAGATATGAGATCTCAAGTGATATAATTATCAATAAAGATAATTTATTTATCAATGCGTTCTGATCAAAGATTTGCTATCATGTCAAGATGAAATGATGACTAAGCATCGCTTTTCATTCGCAAACAGATGATCAGACAGAATAACAAAATCAAACGTTGAAACATTATCTAAAAGTGTATTGTTTCAAAAAGCAAGATAACTGAGTTACGTTTCTACTCATAATTGAGTTTGTTTATCATCAGATGAAGCACGCTTCGTTGAGCTGTAATCTCTTTAAAATCATGTATGACTATGAATCAATCTTTGACATATGCATCGAGAACAATGCTATGAAAAAAGAAGTGTCAGCAGCAAAAGAACGCGTTGAAATGCTGCAAGACGTGCAAAACACGTTGACGTAATGATGACAAAATGCAATCAATGCTCAGACAAAGTACTATAATTGAAAACATAAGTCTAAGTTCTTTAATGTTGATGATTTAATCATGCTATCAGCAAAAAACCTGAAACAGAAGAAGTTGAACAAGAAGTTATCAAATAAGATGATAGAGTTCTTTTGTATACAAGAACTCATAGACAAGCAGACATATTATCTTGATTTTTCAATCATTTATAAAGTTCATTCTGTCTTTCATGTATTTCTTTTAGAGTCGTATAATCGTAGACTAAATGATGACTCTATACTCGATTATCTTGTACTCAAGCTTATTGATAATAAGTAAGAATGAAAGATAGAAAAGATTTTATAGAAGTGAAAAAGAAAGAAAATCTTATATTATAAGATACAATGAAAAGAATATTTCATTGAATATAATTAATGAATATTGAGCGAAGATATGAAAGATGTCTTGAAGCTTATAGAAGCTTTTGAAATGAGACTGAAACATGAGCGAAAAGCATAATCATTCACTTTCAAGCATAAACTCATTATTAGAAAAGAAAAATCATTGTATTATGATAGTTTCACTCTCTAATGAAACAATCACATATGTAAATCAACAGACAGAAGAAAAAAGCGCAAAGATGCTCAAACGCGCTCGACAAGAGAGCGCAATCATCACGACACAACAAACATTACTTCATCAAACATCTTTCACATGAGACAAGATTGCAGACTTCTTCTTCTCTTTCATTGTCAGATTTACATTGAGACGCGAAGACAGAGATTTGAAAGATGACAAATTATGTTAAAATATATCAGAATAATTAAAAACGCTGACAAAACGATATATAATTGAAATTGAATGTATTGCAAAGCGCTTTACATTCAGAATTTCTTTGACAATGTCATTGACAATTATCATCTTTTTGAGAATGAACTTTTTGAATCTTTAGAGACTCAAGTTTGTGAACTCTCTCAAGATAATTCTTTACACAAGTTGCTGCTGTCAATTTCTTATAAAGAATTTTCTGATGAGCAGTGAATGTCTTCAGAGCGACGTTCTCTTCTTCATCTTCAATCGCACTATCATGAATATTCTGCAGATGAAAGAATTCATTGACAGTTGAAATGTGAATGTTGAGAATCTAAACATTGAATCATGAGTGTTTAGCAAATGTATCAGATAAGTATACTCACTGCGATACAGAAACTCTCATTACTCGCACAGCAAGCACACTTCTTGTACATTATCTTTCTTTGAAAGATGACGTTACATCGCGATGTTCTATTCTCAATGTGTAGAACTCAAGCACACTTTATACAAATCATTCTATCTAGAATTTTGAAATCAGCAATGCTTCTTTCACTTATTCTCACAATTGACAGCTGAAAAGCATCAGTAATGACATCAAGAAGTGAAATAAGTGAATCTTATCATCATTCTTCAATTTCGCAAAGTCTGTAAATTCGACAAGATCGTCGACGAAGCATCAATGATCATTTCTTTTCTTATTGTCTTTCGAATTTTCTCTTCAATAGCTGAGATGTACTTGAAAGTTTGAATAGTAGAAGTGATGAGCTCTCGATCAGAATTTGATGATATCTGCATCATCATGAGCGATTCAGCATCAGCAGCATCATGATCATCATATTTGATTAATGTCTTTTGAACAAACTTATGATACTGTTAATCGCAGTAATAGTTATGAAACTTCAAGTTGTGACATCACTTACTTTCATAATGATCTTGATTCAATCATCAGTCAACTTCATCATTTTACGACTTTCTTTGAGCGTTGCTGCGCATTCACGACTCATGATTTAGATCTTTTACTCTTACTATACAGATATACTCAAAGTTTGTTAAAAGTAATCACACAATGATAAAAATATAATCATGATTGAAAAAAAATGAAGTTGAAGAAAATGAGAAGTTGAAAGAAACTGAAAGAGCGATAAACAAATCAACAATTATTATTCATTCTTGTTTATGCTCTATCATCTCAACAACATCATCTACTCAAAAGATAAACAATGTTTATATGCTATTTACACGTCATTATTGTTATCATCTACATCAACTACACATCACATATACTATTTATAATGTCATCTACACGCATTATAATTGAAGATGAATTATCATTTGATTGAAAGTTTCTCTTTTTCTTATTTTCTCACAGAGATTTGAAAATTTTTATCGAGAGCTTCTAGAACAAATCAATGAGTGCGCATCATCATTTATCAGAGTAAACAAAGACATTAATTATTAAAGTCAAGAATGAACTCACTTAAAAGAGAAGACAATTGTCATGATGAATTGATACATAAAGATTAGATCAGAAACTAAAGTCAAAGACTGAGTTGAAGATCAGATCTGAGTTAGCTCTGAAACTTTATGACTTTGTCAAGACATCATTTAGACTACGTCATATCTTCAACTTAATATATCATGAATTATGTCGTATTCAACTTGACAATGCTTGACAAACTCTTTATAGTCGATCGATTCTCTTGAGTTATCGAGAGCTTCTTAATAATTAGCTCTACGATAATATATATTCATTCTGTATCTGCTTAAAATATCACATTGTCATATTACTTTTATAGATCTTGTTTATTCATTTAGTAAACTCAATCATCACAACATCTCTCTTTCATTACATATTTCTCTGCTCAATGAATGACAATCATTAAGTAAGAGAACACAGCTCTACATACATTACAATCATGAACATCACAAGTGCGAAGAAAACATCTTTCATCTTCGAATTAAGAATTAAATCAAGACATCATTGTATAAAATATCATCAATGAAGAGCAAAGCAAAGATGATGCATCATAATCAAACAGCACAGACACTTTTATCAAAAGTTTACTTAAGCATCACGTGCTGAATAGAAGCTATAAATTCATTACTTGATAACACAGTGTTAATCTCATTGTTTCAACTGCGTGAAGTAATCATATAAATGATGAGTGATTTTCTTTTTCAAAGAGTTTTGTTCACTCAATATAAATAGCATAAAGTTTTTCATGAGTTAAGTTTAAATCAATGTCACAAGAATGTATGAATTACAATCACAATCATAATCAATGTCTCTGAACTGTATTTCACTTTTGTTAATAAAATCTGTGTTTGTTCATATGCATTGAGCTGAATTTCACTTTCATGCATATGTTGCATATGTTGACAATCACTCATTTACTCACTCATTTACTCACTCATTTACTTGCTCATCTACTTGCTCATCTACTTGCTCATTTACTCGCTTATTTACTCACTCATCTACTTGCTCATCTACATGCTCAGCACTCTACTCACTTATCTACTCGCTCACTTACTCGCTCATTTACTCGCTCATTTACTCGCTCATTTACTCGCTCATCTACATGCTCAGCACTTTACTCGCTCATTTACTCGCTCACTTACTCGCTCATCTTCTCACTCATCTTCTCGCTTTATCAAACTTTCTATCGAATTTTCTATCAAATGCTTTATCAAATACTTTATTAAACTCTTTATCAAAAGTTCTATCAAATACTTTACTAAACGCGTTGATCAAGTACATAAAACACATCAAACAGTGCTTTAAACAATGCTTTCTACATGACTTTCTATCTATAGTACTCATCATCTCAAATGCTCAACTATTTATCTTATTTACTCAATAATCTTCGCTTTGAACTTTATAAAGTTGACGTTAAAGAGTTTGAAGTTTTCATCTTCTTTCTTTCTTTATAGTTTCTATCTTTCAGAACAACAACAATCAAAATACTTACATGTTCAACTATCAACTCAATTATCATTTCAGCTATCAACTCAGCTACAGCTTAGCTATCAACTCAATTATTTACTCATTCATCTACTAATCAGTTTACTCACTTCAAAACATGCTTTATGCAACGTGTTGAAACATGAATTATTCACTTCATGATTTACTTCATGATCTACTTCATGATTTTACTTCATTATTCATTGCTAATTAATTCAATAGAAAGCATTCTTCATGAATCAATATTGAACTTTTTATTGAGCTTTCTATTGAACATTCTACATGCTTCAAAATACGCGTTGATTGAGCGCATAATACAAGTTAAACAATGCTTCAAACAATGCTTTTCACTGAGCTATTTACTGAGTTGTTTATTGAGTTATCATTATTTTTCTACTGATCTTTCAATTAAACTTTTTATTAAGTTATTTACTGAGTTATCATCATCTTTCTACTGATTTTTTGATTGAGCGTTCTACTAAACTATCAATTAAGCTTTCTATTGATCTTTTGATCAAGCTTTTTATTGAATTATTTACTAAACTATCATCGATCTTTCTACTGATCTTTCTATTGATCTTTCAATCAAGCTTTCTATTGAGTTATTTACTTAGCTATTATTGATCTTTTTACTGATCTTTCTACTGATCTTTCAATTGAACTTTTTATTGAATTATTTACTGAGCTATCATCGTCTTTTTACTGATCTTTTGATCAAGCATTCTACTGAGCTATTTACTGAGTTATCATTGATCTTTTTACTGATCTTTCAATCAAACTTTCTATTAAGCTATTTACTGAGCTATCATCATCTTTCTACTGATCTTTCTACTTATCTTTCAATTGAACTTTCTATTGAATTATTTACTGAACTATCATCATCTTTCTACTGATTTTTTGATCAAGCGTTCTATTAAGCTATTGATTGAGCTTTCTACTAATCTTTTGATTGAGCTTTTCATTGAGTTATTTACTGATCTTTTGATCAAGCTTTTTATTGATCTTTCTACACATCATTCAAGAATCAACTTTGTTTTCTATCAAGCATCAAATATGATTTTATCGTACATTCTACGTGACTTCATATCAAACATTTTACATGACTTTCTATTTCATTAACTTTCTCATTGACTTTTTCATTAACTTTCTCAGCGCATATATTAAACTGTGTAAATAACTATTATTTAGATAGTCAAATTAATTATTTAACGTTGCAACTATCAATGCTACAAGTATTAGAATCATGTTTATTGAATTAAATATCAGAATTGTGTTTATTGAATTAAACATCAAAGACGCATACTGCGCTTTTAGAAGTTTTAAAGATGTTAATGCTTTTATGAATATGCATCAGCTAAAAGTGACGCAAATCTGAAACATAAGATTAAATGAATATTTGAAATATTAATCATTAAAAGTGTTAAAATCTGTCTCTGTCACTCTTTACAAATTGCAGATGTATGAAAAATCTACACTTTCTACAACATTTTTATATATTGAAATTTCATTTAATTATTCTTTCATTTAAATAAAGTTATTTTACAATCTTTCAATTGATGATGAGCATGCTGTTGAACAGTTTACTTAAAGTATGATTGAAAATTCAGTTGAGATCTTTTGCATAATGCATAAGCTTCAAAATCAAGTTCAACAACATGATATTATCATTTTATTCTTATTCATTGTTTTCAATTCTTTAATTTATATAAAATTAAATTTTCAGTTTCTTGCAATAATAACTCAAATTGTCACATAAATTTTAAATAATTAATCTTTTCTTATCATTCATCTTTTTGCAAATTCTGTTGCTGTCTTCATCATTTTTAGATTTAAGAAGCTTCTTAATATATTTAAATATGAGAGAAATAAAGATTAATTGAATGCATGAGAGCAGAGTCTGATACAGCGCATGAATGTGAATGATAATCATTATTTCTTTCATTGAGTCAAGATCATTTATGTTGAGTCATGATTTATCATAGATAAAAAGACTCACAATTTAATGAATCAATATCAAGTCAAAGATTTTTATATTATTTTCATCTTTGCAAATTGATGACATAAGTTAAATCATTATTATGATAATTCTTTCAAGACAGAAGATGCTCATTTATATTTTTGCAAAACTTTAAAGCAAAACATGAATAACTTTGTTAATTATTACAATTTCTTTTATCAAAAGAAAAAATGTTCTTTGATGAAAGATTTCTTGTTGATTAATTGTCTGAAGTATAATGTCAATTATTTCACTTAAGTCATCATTTTTTTCTGATGAAATCTCAATGAAATTTAATCATTCATCTTTCATTAATGAGTTCAAGCATTCTCTGATATCAACGAAAAGCTTTAGCAACTTAAACATCATCAATCTCACTTCATTTTTATCATTATTTCGTTCATCAAAGTTAAGAACATTTTTGCATTGACTAGTAATTCTTTAAGTTCAAAAATCATCATTTTTATGACTGTTATTTCAACAGTATCTTCATCTTTCTCTTTTTCATCTTTCAATGAATCAATGAATTTAAGTTTTATCATTATTATCATTCAAGATAAAACTTTGATCATTTTTGAAATTAAGAAAATTTGCAACAAGTGAAAGCTGTATTACTATTGCAAGTTGCAACATTCAAGCAAAATTACTAAAGAATATTCAAATAAAAAGCTTTTCACTTTGCATATCATGAATGTTTATGATAATGATGTTATCAATATAGATGAAGAAGTCTTGCTGTTTACAAGAAAAGTTTAGTTTCTGAGCTAAATTGTATTCAAAAATCTGTATATATATCATCTTGTTTACTAGTTTCAATCTTCTTACTCTCACTTTAATCATATAGAAAGTTTTCTGCTAAATCTGTTTTGAAACTCTTTGAATTCAATTCAACATTCAAAAATAGTCACATGATAATATTCTACCTCTTATTCCCGACCGTCATATGAGCATATGACGCTTTCAACCCTCCCCCGACGACGATCCGCCTTGGCGCGACGATTCGTCATATGCTTTCCGATCAATTCGTCATATAGGTCGAACCTCTACTAGACGCCCTCGAGCCCGGTACTTTCTATGACATGAATCGTAGAGCCGGCCGAGGCGACTTCAACGCTTCAAAAATCCCCGGAAAATACGCAGGTTTGATGCAGCAAATGCGTTCGGGGATA
>JAABUV010004280.1_pt1 | contig 17236 bp, 9 predicted proteins | sample 5559971 | NCBI WGS metagenome assembly JAABUV01 (sample SAMN10711881, study PRJNA513362) | rock metagenome | isolation source: Antarctica rocks | place: Antarctica: Victoria Land, Knobhead nord | collected 2015-12-19
GCTCCCTGTCCCGACCGTCGTGCCGCCGCGGCCTGTCTGCGCCGTCGCCGCGCTCCGGCCTCCTGCGCGCCGCACGCCAGGTCAGCAGGGCCGCAAGGCGCGCAGGCGCCCGCACCCGCACCACCCCTGCAGGAGCTCACCTGGGCGGGCTGGCATCGCGCCGCCGCCGCTTGGCAGGCTCCCCGTCGCGGCCCCCCTCGCCGCGCCCGCCCGCGCCCCTGCCGGGCGGGTCGGATCGCGCCCTGCTCGCAGCGGCAGCGCTCAGGCCGCGGCACGCTCAGAAAGCGCTCAGCGGGGCCCATCACGGCAACCATTGCGCGCCTGGGCGGCGGCGGCGAGGCCGCGCCCTCCGAGCCGCTGCTGGAGGAGGAGGAGGAGCCGCTGCCGGACCCGCTGCCGCTGCCGCTGCTGCTGCTGCTGGCGCTCGCGCTGCGCTTTGGCGGCATCCAGGGCTGGCCGCGCACCGGGGATCGCCGCCCGGGGCCTCGCCGCGCTGCCTCCTTCCTCCCGCCACCGTCCGCGAGTGGACAGAGCCGGGCCGTGCTCCCGCCCCGCCTGGCGCAGGCAGGGAACCCCGCCACAGAAACCTGTGGGACCTGACTCGAAGCCTGCAGGCGCTCGCCACAAACGCAGGTGCCACCCGCGCCAGCCCCGGCCTGCCTGAGGCCGACAGAGCTGCGCGGGCGCGTGCGCGCATCGGGCCTGCCGCGACCCTGGTGCTGGCGGCGCTCGCAGCCATGCCGCCCGGCCGCCCCGGCGTGTGAGCGCTGCGGTCGGCGCTGTGCGGCGGGCGGAGGGTTGCGCCCAGCGCTGGCGGCCGGCGCGCGGGATGCGGCTACGCGCGCCTAAAACTTAGCCCCAGGCTGCGACGATGCCGGACTTCCCGGCGGACACGAGCATGCAGCGCGTCAAGGTCTACCGCCTCAACAGCGACGGCCTCTGGGACGACAAGGGCACGGGGCACGTGTCGGTCGAGTTTATGGAGGTGCGCGCCGGCTGCTCGGGCTTGCCGTCTCCAAGCTGACGCGCGCCGGCCCCCCCCGAGCGCAGGCGCGGCGGGCCGCCGCGCCCCGGGCGCACGCTGACGCCCGCGGCGCGGGCGCGCAGCAATCCAACTCGGTGGGGCTGGTGGTCATCTCCGAGGAGGACACGCACCGCACGCTGCTCATCCACCGCATCGCGCTGGAGGACATCTACCAGCGCCAGGGGGGTGCGCCGGCCCAGGCCGCGGGCCCTGAAAAGGCGGCCGCGCCCGCGCGAGGCGCGCCGGCGGGGCTGACGCGGGGGCTGCGGCCGCGCAGAGGACACCATCATCACCTGGTCCGACCCGGAGATCGGCACCGACATCGCGCTGAGCTTCCAGGAGGCCGTGGGCTGCAAACACATCTGGTGCGCGGCGCCCCGTCGCGGCCCTATGCGGCGCCGGGCGCGCCCGCGGGCGCTGAGCGGGGCGGCGCGCGCGCGCGGCGCAGGGAGCACATGCAGCAGGTGCAGTCGCAGTACCAGCGCAGCAAGGGCGGTGCGCGCCCGCCCGCCCGCCCTGCGCGCGCCGAGCGAGGCGCGCGCTGGCGCTGACCGGCCGCGCGCGCCAGGCGCGGTCGGCGAGGCGGCGGTGCGCCGGCGGTACGTGGACGAGTTCGAGCAGGCGTCGGCGTCGCTGGAGGGCGACTTTGCGGACGGCCCGGGCGCCAAGCCGGTCACGCTGCCGGAGCCGGAGATGGGCGCGCTGCCGGAGCTGGCGCGCGTGCTGGGCGAGCTGAGCCTGTACCAGCGCGACCGCGCGGCCGGCCAGATGCTGCGCGGCGGCTACGTGCGCCGCCTGCTCGACCTGTTCCGGGTGCGGCTTTCACTCTCTCCCGCGCAGCGGCGCTCGGCCGTTTCACAACAGGGAAAGAGGCGGCCCTGACCCTGCCCTGACCCCACCCCGACCCCGCCGCGCGCAGGCGTGCGAGGACCTGGAGGACGCCGAGTCGCTGCGGCACCTGTACGCCATCATGCGCGGCACCATCATGCTGAACGACGCCGGCCTGCTGGAGGCGCTGCTGGCCGAGGAGAACGTGATGGACGTGCTGGGCGCGCTGGAGTACGACCCCGAGCTGCCCGGCCGGCAGCGGCACCGCGAGTTCCTGGCCGAGCGCGTGGTGTTCAAGGAGGTGGTGCCGATCGGCGACGCCGGCCTGCGCGCCAAGATCCACCAGACCTACCGCCTGAGCTACCTGAAGGACGTCGTGCTGCCGCGCGCGCTGGACGACGCCACGTTCGCGACGCTGTCCAGCCTGATCCTGTTCAACAACGTGGAGGTGCTCATGGCGCTGCAGGCCGACGCGCGCTTCCTGCCGGCGCTGTTCGGGGCGCTGCGCGGCGCGCCGCCGACCGCGCCCGGCTTCGCCGACCGCCTGGCCTTCCTGCAGGAGCTGGCCGGCCTGGCCAAGCACCTGCAGGCCGGCGCGCGCGGCGCGCTGTTCGGCAAGCTGGCCGGGCTGGGCCTGTTCGGCGTGGCCGGCGCCGCGCTGGGCGCGGCCGAGGAGGGCCTGCGCCTGCGCGCGCTGGACGTGCTGGCGGCCGCCGTCGCGCACGACCCGGGCCCGCTGCGCGAGCACCTGCTGCGCCCGGACGGCGCGGCGCTGTTCGCGCAGCTGCTGCAGCCGCTGCTGGCCGGCGGCGCGGTCGGCCTGCAGGCGCGCCGCCCGGGTCCTATTATTCTTTTGGTGTGGGGAACAGGCGCGGTGTTTTCGGGTCTGGGGAAGAGGCGCGGCCTGCGGCAGCGCGGCGCGGCGCGTGTCTGCGCGCCCGGGCATCGGCGAGCGCGCCCTTCGGGGGTCGTCGCGCCCCTGCACCGGCGCCGCCGCGCCAGGCCGTGCAGGGCCTGGGCTGCCAGTGCGGCGGGCGCGGCAAGGGCAGGGTCCTGCTGCCGGCCCCGCTGCCCGGCTGCCGCTTGGCATGCGCGGCGCCCGCCGACCGCGCAGGCCGCGCGCGCGCGCGCAGGAGGGCGCGCTGGAGCTGCTGCGCGCGCTGCTGGACCCGGAGGGCGCCGGCGCGGCGGCCGAGCCCAACGACTTCCTGGAGCTCTTCTACGCCGACCACATCGGGCAGCTGGTCGGCGTGCTGGCGGCGGCCGGCGCGCCGGGCGGGCCCGCCGCGCCCTCCGCGCTCGGCCTCATCGTCGACCTGCTCTGCTTCTGCGTGCAGCACCACGGCTTCCGCATCAAGTACTACGTGCTGCGCAACCGGGTGGTGGAGGCCGTGCTCGCGCTGCTGGGCCGGCGCGAGAAGTGGCTGGGCGTGGCCGCCGTGCGCTTCCTGCGCGCCTGCGTCGGGCTCAAGGACGAGTTCTACAACCGCTACCTCGTGCGCAACGGGCTGCTGGAGCCGGTCGTGGCCGCCTTCCTGGCCAACGGGCGGCGCTACAACCTGCTCAACAGCGCCGTGCTGGAGCTGCTGGACTTTGTGCGGCGCGAGAACGTGCGCGGGCTGGTCGCGCACGTGGTGGACGCCTTCGCGCCGCGCCTGGCCGCGTCGGTGGACTACTGCGACACGGTCGCGCAGCTGCGCGCGCGCCACGAGCAGAACCAGGAGCGCGGCGGCGCGCCGGACGCGCAGGCGGCGGGCCTGGAGGCCGCGCGCGTCCGCCGCGACGAGCGCTCGCTCGACAAGGGTGCGAGCTCACCCCGCGCGCGCTGGGTTTGAGTGTCTTTTTCCAGCGATGGCGGTGCGCCGCCGCTGGCTGCGCGCGCGCTGAGTGGGGCAGCGCATGTGGGGTGGCGCCGTGGCCTGCCGCCCGCCGGCCCGAGCGCTCTCTGTGCTGGCGCGATGGTTGCGGCGCAGCCCTGGTTGCCGGCCCTAGGGCATGCTCCCCCAGAATTCTTTGAGGTTTTTATACAGCTGCGGCCCACCCCTGAGCGCCGCGAGCGGCTCGTTTCTGGGAGCACAAGCATGATTGTTGCTCTGCGGCCGGGCCCGGCTGCCCCAGCGCCGGGCTGCGTGCGCGCCAGCCTGTCGCGTGCGCTGCGGCCCGTGCGACCGCGACCGACCAGCGCGCGCGCCGCAGACGAGGAGGACTACTTCAGCCGGGAGGACGACGAGGAGGGCGACGCGCCGGGCGCCGGCCGGCCGCCGCTCAGCAACGGCGCCGCGGCGGACGCGGAGGGCGCGCTGCGCGACGCGCCGCCGCGGCTGCTGCCGCTCGTGGACTATGACGACGACGACGACGGCGACGACGCCGGCGGCGCGCTGCGCGCGGGCGGCGCCAAGCGCGGGCTGGGCGCCGCGGGCGGCCTGGCGGCCAAGCGCATGCGCCTCGGCGACGAGCGGCCGCGCGGCCTGCCCGTCGGCGGCGCCGGCGGGCTCAAGGCGGGCCTGTGGCGGGGGCGGCGATAGCGCGGCCGCCCGCGTGTGTGTGTCCCTGTGTTTTCGCTGCGTTTTTAGCCTGTACAACAGGGCGCCGGCGCCCCGTCCGCCCTCCCATTTGATCGCTGGCGGGCCGGCTGCCGGCGCGGTCGCGGGGCCGGCGCCCCGGCGCGGCCGTCGCCGCTTGCCGGCGGGGCGCGCCCGCCCCGCTTTTCGGGCGCTGCTGTGCTGGCGCGTCAGAACCCTGTACGGAACCCTGGATCCAGGCGCTGTCGGGCCTCATGTCTCCTGCTGTGACGCGAGAAACTGCCCTGGTGTGTCGAGAGTGGGCCTGTTGGAAGCAGGCGGCGCGCCGCGCGCGCTCTGAGTGCAGCGCCTGCGCGCAATAAGCAGGCCACCGCCGCCGGTGTGTAAGACGGGCACTCTGTGAGCCTGGTCGCGCCAGCCAGAGCGTGCGTGCCGTCTCCCCGTGGTGTCTGCGCCGCGGGCGCTGGTGGTCCTCGCATACCTGGAGCGTGCAGGCGGCGGCACTTGGCTCTGTCAGCGAGCTCTCTCTTCTCATGTCCCAGCTCATGTCTCACATCAATGTACTATCCCAAAAAACCTGGGGCGTCCAGCAAAGATAGGTGGCAAGTGCTTCGGTCTTGGCTGGCACATTGGCTGGCACACTGTGGCAGCCTGCAGTGATGCTGGATGTGCTATTCACGGTTGTGGCAGTGGCGACGGTGCTACGCAGTGGCGTTGGTGACGAGCAGCGCGCTGTCGGCGGCGAATGCGCCGCTCGCCCTCGTCCGCACCGGTGCTGCGGTCCAGCGCAAGATTGGCCCCCGCCCGGGCTGGCAGGCGCTTGTTCCAGCAGTCGCTGGCGCCACGGGCAGCCTGCTTGCCAAGTGCAGGACACCGTCCACGGAACAGCGCCGTCCAGAGCGCGCCGAGTCGGCGCGCAAGGTGGTGGCTGGCGCTCGGGTGCGTACCGCTCGCCGTATTCCGCACGCTGCCACCGCGCCGCGCCCAGCCTCCTGCGCTCTGCACCAACACCGCGCGCAGCACATGTCGAGCAGCAGCTCCTGTAAGCACCAGTCAGTAGCACCACTGTCTGGGCGGTCGTGAGCGACAGCAGGCCAGCCCAGGCCAAGCCGGGTGCCGCCATCCAGCAGTTGGAGAGCGTGCTGAGGCTGCCCAAGCAAGTGGTAGACAGGCGGGCGGCGCCCGATGCGCTGGCGGTGCAGAGGCCGCGGCGTGTTCGACTCAGATTGTGCGAAGGGTGTCCCAGGAGTCCTACTGGCCGCCAGTGAGCGCGCCGGGCGAGCCGGTGCAGCCGCCTGTCTGCGCCCGGCGGGCGTGAGGGCGCCAGGCGCGGTGCTGCTGGCCGGCGCTTTCGCGTCGCGCGCGTGCGCCCCGCCTCCCCTCGCTAACACCAGAGGAGGCAACCGAGCGGTGCCTTGCACGCGGCGCGAGCGCTCGCTGTTGCGGCACGTCGCGCACACGGTGCCGCAGGCAGCGCCCTGCTGTCGGCTTGCCTGGACGACTCTGTTGCCAGAGGAGGTGTACATTACACGTTACAGCAGATATGTGCAAGGGCACCGACCTGCCTCCACCGGCCTTTCACAGACCCCACATGCCTGACCCAGCGCACGCCGCCTACCTGTCCCACCTTGCTACGTGTACCCTGCTGCAAGCAGCGCTCGCTGGTGTTCTGCAGGTAGGTAGCCCACGGCGTCCAGGGCGGCCAGGAAGCTGTCGCTCTCCACCTGGCCCGCGCCTTGCACGGCGCAGTCGCGCAGCTCAATAGCATCTGGGCGGCCCTGCTGCAGCAGGGCGACGGTCAGGCCCAGGAATGCCCGGCAAGATGGGCCGGGGGCGGGGTACGCGGCTACAACCTCCAGCCGCTCCAGGCGCGGGTGCGCGGCCGCGGCTCCGAGGTCCGAGCAAAACAGCACGCTGCAGTTGCCAAACCTGAGCCGCTGCAGCTTTGGGAAGCCCGCCAGGCCGCCCAGGGCGCGCGCGTCAAAGGTGCCCCCAACCTCCGCGGGGCCGGGGGCGTGCCGCCCGAGGTGCAGCGCCGTGAGCGCGGTGAGCGCGCTCACCCCGCTGGGCAGCCGCTCGAAACTGCACTGGGACAGGTCGAGGTGCGCCAGGCGCGTGGCGGCCAGGGCGCCCGGCGGAAAGACAGGCAGGTTGAGCCCCGCCAGGGTCAAGTGCGTCAGCGACGCGAGCCAGGGCGCGCCGGCCGCGAGCGGGCCCGCGACCGGCAGCGCGCCGCGCGGCAGGCTGCACCACGTGCGAGTGTCGTGCGCGAGGCTGCGCAGCCGCGTGAGCCGCCACAGGGCCGCGGGCAGCACCCGCAGGCTGGGGCAGTCCCACAATTGCAAGCTGGTCAGGGCCGCCAGCGCGACCATGCCCGGCAGCGCGTCCTCGCTGCCGCCCGCAAACTCGCAGTCCTCAAACTCCAGGAACTCGAGCGCCGGCAGGCGCGCCCAGCCGGGCGCGAAGCGCAGGCCGCGCAGGCCGCACAGGCTCAGGGACGTCAGCTGGACCAGGCGCGAGAAGCAGGCAGGCAGCGTGACGTGCTCGCAGGGCCCATGCGCCGTCAGATCCAGCGCGCGCAGCTGCGACAGGCCGGCCAGGCCTGCCATCATCCGCGACGCGCTCGCAGTGGACGGCGCGCCGCGTGCGTCGGCCGAACAGGACGAGAGCGTGAACAGCTTGAGGTCCTCGAGCGCGCGCGCGTCGGCCAGGCGCTGCCAGAAGGTGGCAGGGAGCTGGTCCGCCGGCTGGACATCCTGGTCGACGAGCAGGATCAGGCTCCGCAGGCGCGAGCAGCGCCCCACGGCGCGCGCGGCCCCCACCAGGAGGGCCTCGGCGGCAGCCGCACCCGCGCCGAGCCGCGGGCACAGCAGGAGCTCGGTGTGCGCGTGCCGCCCGCTGCCCGACCCCACCGCGGGCAGGCTCGCGAGCAGGCCCGCGAGCCGCTCGGCACCCGCGTCGTTCACGACCAGGCCGCAGACGCGCGTCACGGCGCCGCCCTGCTTCTGGAGCCACCGCCGGGCGCTCGCGCCTGCGGGCGTACCTGTCGGCAGCCCGGGGTTGCCGACACGCAGGGCGCACCAGGAGGGCCTGCCGAGCGCAGGGGGTGCCGTGCGCGCATGCGGAGGGCGGGCGCGCGCTCGGGCCGCGCTCGCCGCAGCAGCAAAACCTGAGCGGGCAGCGGGGCAGCGGAGAACGCACCGGGTCGCCCCAGCGCCTGCCATAGCCTGTCCGTGTCGTCAGGGTGCAGCGTCGTCCAGAACGGCGCCTCGAGCGCCTCCCTGAACCGCCTGTCGCACGGGGCATGCGCCCGGCCCCTCGAGCGCTCTCCCACTTGCCGGGTGCCTGCTGGTTGCTCATATGCAGTGCACACCTGCAGACCATCTGCAGCACGACGGCCTGTGTCCAGCCGGAGCCAGCAGAGTGCCTGGCGAGCTGGAGCGCGCACGCCTGCAGGACCTGCACAGGCCGGCCTGAGCGACAAACGCGAACTGTGTCCACACCCAGGCGTGTGCAGAGCAGCGAGTCCTGCAGTGCAGGCGAACACTGTTTCTTAACACGTACCTCTGCAGGGAGCTCGTCCAGGCGAAGCACGCTCGGCTGAGCTTCCACATCGGCCACAGACGGGCACGCACTCATGCTGCGCGGCGGCGGGTGCCGCTGACAGGTCACAGGCGGCGGTTCACGGCCGTAGCAAGGCTGGGCCGGCGTGCCGCAACAGCTATGCAAGGCGTGGCAAAGCTTCGAGCTTGCTTGCGCGGCCGGTGACCGACGACGCGGGCTGCTCAGGCGCGCGCTCCTCTGGGCTCCGCTTGCCTTGGAGGCGGGAAGGGGGGCGTTCTGGCTCTGGCTCTACTCCACCATATATGGCTCTACTCCACCGTATACAAGTGCATTTACCAAAAGAATCTTGATATATTTGTTATATGATAGGCTCAGGCACACAGGTTGATGGTCGTACATCAAACAGGCATCCGCCCAGAGCCTGGGGCGCTGTCTTAAAGCCGCTGCTGGCCCGCGAGTGCACAGCAGCTGCGCCCGATGAAACGCGGGCAGCCTGATGGGGGCGTGCAGCTGTGGCAGCCGGGTCACGGACCTCTGCAGACTGCCTCTGTGGGCAGCGCATTGCTTGTGTACCAAGTCGTTCTCCGTATGTCACGGTCTGGGCTGATGCGCTTTGCCCTGGTTGCACATCTCCGCGTCGCAACGCAACCAGCGCGACTCCAACACGTGGCAAACGCCCTGCTCCAGGGCCGGAGCGTCAGCGCTGCTGACGGAGAGGGCTGCTCCTGCTCGCTCGAGGTCGAGGACGGCGGCGCGGGGCGCCGCATGCGGCTGAGGCTCTGGCATGGCTGCGAGCAGCCTGCACAAGATGCCTACCCTGCGGCGCTGGTAGGCCTGCTCGCGCCTGGCAGATTGCGGGATATGCATTGAGCGTCTGCGACGGCGCTGTGAAACTTGCGGGTTGGCCGGTCGGGGTGCCTGTGCCTGGCGTCTCTGCAGCGGTGACCAGGGTGGTTGCAGACGCACCTGCTTCACGTATGCGTGTAGCAACAGCGTGAGGGCCTGCTGCTGCTGCGCAGGAGCGGGCTGCGGTAGCGCTGACAGCCCTGTGCAGGGACACCACCCAGGACAGCGACAGCGTCAGCGCGTGCGGAGTTGTCGCGGCGCTGGTTGGGCTGCTGGCGCGCGGCGGGACAGAGGACGTGCACAAGCGGGCCACAGCAGCGCTGTGGAGCCTGTGCAGAAACAACCGCCGGAACCAGGACAGCATGCGGGAGTGCGGGGGCGTGGCGGCGCTGGTCGGGCTGCTGGCGCCTGGCGGGACGGATGCTGTGCACGAGGCGGCTGCTGCAGCGCTGTGCAACCTGTGCATGGACGACAGCCGGAACCAGGACAGCGTGCGCGAGTGCGGGGGCGTCGCGGCGCTGGTCGGGCTGCTGGCACCTGGTAGCTCTGACGCCGTGCGCAAGGCGGTTTGCGGGGCCCTGATGCGCCTGTGCACAAACAACGTGCGGAACCAGGACAGCGCCGGCGAGTGCGGGGGCGTCGCGGCGCTGGTCGGGCTGCTGGCGCCTGGCGGCTCTATCTTCAAGGTCTTCGTGCGCGAGATCGCTGCCGGGGCGCTGGCAAATCTGTGCGCTGCCAACGTGCGGAACCAGGACAGCGTCAGCGAGTGCGGGGGCATCGCGGCGCTGGTCGGGCTGCTGGCGCCTGGCGGCACTGATGCTGCACGTAGGATTGCTGCTGGGGCGCTGGCAAACGTGTGCGCTGACAGCGTGCGGAACAAGGACAGCGTGAGGGAGTGCGAGGGCGTCGCGGCGCTGGTCGCGCTGCTGGCGCCTGGCGGCTCTGACGCCGTGCGCGAGCTCGCCGCCGGGGCGCTGGGAAACCTGTGCGCCGGCAACGTGCGGAACCAGGACACCGTGCGGGAGTGCGGGGGTGTCGCGGCGCTGGTCGGGCTGCTGGCGCCGGGCGGTCCTGTTGCCGTGCGCGCGACGGCTGCCATGACGCTGGGAAAGCTGTGCTCCACCAACATCGGGAACCAGGACAGCGTCAGGGAGTGCGGCGGCGTGCCGGCGCTGGTTTCGCTGCTGGCGCCTGGCGGGGCAGATATCGTGCGTAAGGAGGCCGCTGCGGCGGTGTGCACCCTGTGCGATGACAACCACAGGAACAAGGAGAGCGTGCGGGAGTGCGGGGGCGTCGCCGCGCTGGTCGGGCTGCTGGCGCCGGGCGGAACGGATGAAGTGCATGCGCGGGCTGCGCGTGCGCTGGCCAACCTGTGCGTGGAGAATGCCGAGAACAGGGACTGCGTGCGGGAGTGCGGGGGCGTGGCGGCGCTGGTCGCGCTGCTGGCGCCTGGCAGGACCGACGCTGTGCGTAAGTGGGCTGGAGGCGCTGTGTGCAAGTGGGCTGCTGGCGCGCTGGGGGAGTTGTGCATTAACAGTAGAAAGGCCCAGGACTGCGTGCGGGAGTGCGGGGGCGTCGCGGCGCTGGTGGCGCTGCTGGCGCCCGACGAGACAGACGCCGTGCGCGACCGGGTTGCCGCGACGCTGGTAGAGCTGTGCACCACCAACGTTAGGAACCAGGACAGTGTCAGGGAGTGCGGCGGCGTGCCGGCGTTGGTTGCGCTGCTGGGGCGTGCATGCCCTGCCGCTTTGCATATGCGGGCCGCCAACGCGCTCACGCTTTTCGCCCGCGACAGCGCGCGCGGCCGGGAGGCAGTGAGGGCGTGCGGGGGTGCTGCGGCCCTCGAGCGCGTGCTCGCGTGCGAAAGCTCGGCGACGGCGCACGAGTGGGCGGCGGCCGCGCTGCGCAACCTGGGGCGGCCGGGTGTGCGGCGCGACCAGGGGCGCTGGCTGCAGCAGGTGGTCAGCGGCCTGGGCCGGCCAGACTGAGGCGGACGCTGTGTATTATTAAGTTTAAGCGTGGCAGTTTGCGTCCACCTACGCTGCCAGCCTGGCAGTGCCAGGCGCACTTGACTGCCTGTATTTCCAGACACGCGGGGCGACCTTTCACATTAAATGTCGACTAACCAGCGCCCAAGCCTGCGGTTGAATACGCAGCGGCGTCAGTCATGTGAATGCTGTTTGCTTGGCAGTGCGCAATCTTACATCAAGTGGCCGGCAGCGCGCCGTCAGAGACAACTCGCCGTCAGACACACCCACCTCGCAGAGCACACAGTCGTCCGGCACGCCCTTAATAGCGCACTGCGCCACTGAGGTCCCGCAGTCCCCTCCCTTATGGTGAGGGCAGGCAGCACCAATGAGGCTTTGGAGGCTCCCATCAAGAAGAAAAGGAGACAGCAAAAACATAAGGCGTTTCGGCAGATGTTGCCCGCAAGTGCGCCTCAGGCTCTAGTAGAAATTCTCCCCGTGCATAAGCATAAGGTCCCCCTCTATGAGCTTTGTGCGTGCACGTTTGTGCACGTGACATGCAGGGTCAGCCCTGAAGACCTCGCCCAGCGGAGCCTGGCGGACAGAGGCTTGCTGAGATTGCCATCAGGTCAGCTCAGCACAGAAGGTGTCGGCCTCACCGCGCGGCGCACTGAAGAGGCCGCAAAGGTGCTGGGGTACTTTTTAAGTATCAGGCCAAGGCCAGAGAGCCACGGCACTCGACGTGACAGTCCGTGGGAGCGGCGCGCCCGCGGCTGGCTGACCGCGCACGCTGCTGCGGGCGACCTGGCCAAGGTGCGCGGCGCTGCTGAACACCCAACACACGGCGGCGGTGTCACTGCGGCGTGGCTGGCCTTATTTAACTAGAGGAAACCAGCCATTGCACCTCTGGGCGCGAGTCTATTGGCCATTGCCATGTGCTGCATTTGCGAGCTGCGCGCTATTGCAGCCGCGCTGTCGGTGGCGCCTGAGCTGCCTGCGACTGTGCAGCGCCCCGCTGCAGCTTGGCATGTTTGGAGCCGGCGGAGCGGCGAGCAGCCAGGAGGCCGCCCGGCGAGCACACGTCAGCCACCTGCGGGCTGGCAGGGCGGCACAGCAGCCCGCCGCCAGGCACGCGGAAGAGGCGCGCTGCCGCGGATGCGCGGCAGCGAGGCGACCGAGCAGCAGAGCGGCTCGCCTGATGCGCAGAGGGCGCGCGGCCAGGGCGGCGGTGCGCTGGCCCCTTTTATGCAGCATGCGTCTGTCAAGGCCTCAGGTGGCCGGCAGAGAACGTTGCAGACTGGCAGCGCATCCAAGCACACTTGCACACTGGCAGCGCGTCCGAGCACGCGTGCCTGGAAGCCACCTTGCAGCGACAGCGGCGTGCCGGAGCGTGCCGCCAAGCGCCTCGGGGCGCCGCGGCTGCGCTTGTCACACTTGCTCAGCGTGGGGGCCGGGCAGCTGCACTAGTAAAACACGGCGGCTGCCAGGCCTGACGTGGGAGCCGCGCCCGGCGACTGCAGGCCCCGCCGCGCACGTCACGCCCGACGTCTGGCGGCAGGTGGCGCGGCACCTGGAGCCGCGCGCCTGGGCGCGCGCGTGCGGCGCGGCGCGCAGCCTGTATGCGGCGCGCGTGCGCATCGCGCGCGCGCGCCCCTCCACCATGGAGTGCCCCAGCGAGTGGGCGGTCGAGCAGTGGCCGGCCGCGCACTCGCTCTTCCTGGACCTGCGCGCCGTGGCCGCCCCGCCGCGCCTGCCCCAGGCTGCGGACGCGGCCGACGGCGGGGCGGGCGCCGCGGGCCCGGTGCGCCCCGCGCTGCTGCGCCAGCGCTGGGCGCTGCCGGCGCTCCGTTGCCTGCACCTCATCTACGGCGTCAGCTCTGATGAGCGCGCCGCCGCCCAGCGGGCTTGGTTTGCGGCGCGGGCGCGGCAAGGCGGCGCCTACTCCGGCCTCGGCCTTCATAACAGCGGGCGGTGGACGGCGAAGGATGCGGCAGCCGCGGCGGCCGCGCTGCTGGGCAACATGGCGCTGCCGGCGCTGCGCGCGCTCAGCCTGGATATGACGCTGATGGAGGTGCTGCTGCCGGGGTCGCTGGCGGGCCTGCGGCACCTGGCGCTGCGCTTGGACAGCGAGCACCTGTCGCTGCGCTCGGACCGCGCTCACGAGTACGACGCGATGTTCGAGGCCATCGCCAGCGGCCTGCCCGAGCTGCGGTCGCTGTACATCGAGGCGGAGAACTTTTTCTGGATTCATGCGGACGTCGACCTGGAGCCGTGCCAGGACCTGCGGGCGCTCGCGCTGGCAAATGTGTATGTCGCGGGGCGCGTGGCGCTGCCGCCGCCGGCCTACTGCAGCGTGGCGGCGGCGCTGCCGCTGGACGCCTTGGAGGCCCTGCGCGCGCGCCCCGGCGACAACGACGCCGACCGCCTGCGCAAGGCCCTGACCGCGCTGGACGTGCGCAGCTCCGACTTCCTGCCGCGGGCGACCCAGGACGACCTGGACAACCTGTCGCGCGTCGTGCGCAACGAGTACAAGCCCAGGCTCGGCGAGCTGCGCATCGGGCTGCACCCCGACGCCTTCACGCGCCGGGCCCAGGACCACGTGCTGGAGCTGGACATCAGCGCTTCTGCTCACCCCTGTCTGCGCGTGCTGGAGGTCCGCGTGCCGTGCACGCTGCGGCTGCGCCTGTCGGCCATGCGCAACCTGACGACGCTGGTGGTCGCGGCGCACGCGCTGGCCGAGTCTGCGTGGATCGAGCCGGAGAGCGGCGTCTTCGAGCATGCCGCAGGGCACCCCTGGGAGGAAGTCTCGGTGCGCACCGCGACGCCGCCGCCTGTCGACGTCGCAAGCGCGCTGCGCGACCTGTTTACGAGCCCGGTCCTCCGCCGCGACTCGGTCTTCGGCGCCATGGAGGGCGAGGGCTGCGCCTGGCGGGGCGCATCCCCGGCAGCGTTCCGCCCGGGCGGCTCGTGCGCCTGCCGCGCGTGCCTGGCCTGCCTGGGCCGCGCGGGCGTGCCGCTCGCGGCGCCGCAGGCGTGGCGGCGCGAGGACTTTGACCGGCTGCTCGCGCCGCTGTGCCGGTGCGCGCGCGGCGCTGCGCGGCTCGCTGACTGCTGTTTTTCGCTGCTGCGAGTGTCTTCACGCGCGTGTGCGCGCGTGCGGGGCCAGCTCGGGGGACGCGGCGGCCCCGGCGGACGCGGCGGGCGGCGACCCGGCGGCCGCGCGTGCGGGGGCCACCGAGTAGCGCGCATACCTGGCAGCGCGGCGCGCTCGGTGCGCGCGCGGCCCTGCGGCGCGCGGTGGCGCCGCCTGCCCGGACACACTGTGTGGCCAGAACCTGGGGGCCTGGGTGGGTATGCATGTCGGCCCTGCGCCTGCCCGCGTTGCTTTTCACTTTTCCCCGCCGCTGGGCCCGGGAGTTGTGCGAGGGCGCGCATGGGTTGCGGAGCCCGCAGCCTGCATGAGCGTGAGCCTGGGACGTGCGCGTCGTCGTGCGTGTCGTCGCGGCCCTTTGACAGCCGCTCTGGCAGTCGCCATGCTTGCCCTGCCGGTGCGGGGAGACGCGAGCACTGGCGCCAGCGAGCAAGGCGCTGAGGCCTAGGTCGCCTGGCGGCAGGCCGCGAGAGGAGATCACACGGCGGCACCCGGCGCAGTCGCCGAGCGCGGGGTCCGCCTGCGGGGCGCTGCCGGCCGCCCTCTACGAGCGCCCCCACACGCGCCTCGAGGCTGCGGAAGTAATTTGCGGCGCGGTGATCGTGCTAGAGCTGCACCAGCATGACTAGATTTGCTTGTTCGCGACCGCGTACGCGCGGGCAAGCTTGCTGCAGTGTTGCATGAGCTGGTGTAAGACTAGAGCTGCTGGCAGAGGGTTCGCAGCCGCCGCTTGCCTTCTGCGGCCGCTGCGCCACTATCCAGCCTTGCGCGGCTGCCTGACCCAGCCAGACCTAGCCTGCGCCAACCGGCCTGTCAGCCCAGTGCGCATGCAAATCAGCGAGCCGCGTGGCCTGACAGGCTGCTCTTGCATATGCTCCTGACCCTTGGCAGGCAGGTGGCCATTCCGAGGTATTCCATGACACAGCGGCGCCTCGCAGGCAAGCCTGTGCATGCAGCCGAGCTGTGCTTGTTGTCGAGCGCCGTGTTGCCGACCTGCGCTTGTTGTTGTATTAATGTGCGCACGTGCGTCGCGCTGTTGCTTGGGACTTGTGGACAGTAAGCGAGCTGTAATGCGACATGCAACAAGCATAGCGGCGCTCATCATAAGTGCAGATGAGCAAGCAGAAATAATAAGAGCTAATGGAGCCTTCAACTTTTAAAAACCTCCAAATTGTGAGCTCTGGCAGGAACCTGGATAGGGTGGAAGGGCACTCGGTGACTTGCTGTTCGAGGAGACGAGGTTTGCTCGCACCAAGGCTGCGACCTCCCGGTCTGCAGCAGGACGAGCTGCACGCAAGCCTTGACCGCCGGCGCGCTGCAAAGCACAGGGGGTGCGCCCAGCATCAGCAGCGCGCCTCAAGCCCCTGTGTTGCTCCCTGAAGGAGTGCTGCGTGCTGCTGGCCGCCATACACGCTGCTGCGCGCACCCACTGCGGTGCTGCAGCAGCCTGCGCCTGTCGAGAGCGCGCGTGTGCGGCGCGCGCAGGAGCCCCGCAGCCATCAACCGCGGCCGTGCCAAGCCCAGCCGGCGCGTGCGGCCTGCTTCACGGCCGCCACCAGGGTGCGGGCACGGCGTGCGGGCGTGTCAGACGATAGGGCCGATGACGTAACAGGCTGCACGCGCGGGCTTTACTGGTGCTGCTGCGCCGCTTTGAGCTGGCCCGGGGGCCGCCTGCGCACAACCTGGATATTGCCAAGAAAGGGCCGCGCGTGCTGGGCACGCCGGACACCGGTGACGCTGCACGCCCGAGATTTTCTTGGACCATGCCAGCTGAGGCGGCGGCCTGCTGCGCATGCGCTTTCTGCCAGAGGCACGCGTGCGTCACGCTGGCATGCCAGGCATTGCCTCGCCTGCCTTGAAGCAGGGGCCTGCCGCCAGCTTGCATTGGCACAGGTCTGGCGGCTGGCGCAGGCTGCACATGCCAGTATTTCCTGGGCCTGCATGCACTCTGCCTTGCAGACCTGGGAAGCTGGGCTGGGCATGCGCAGCCACACACAGCCGCCCTTGCTGGCAGTACTTGGCTGCGAGCTGCCCTCTGGGGGCTGCGCATGCAAACGTGCCGCCCCTGCTGGCAGCATGCGGCGGATGCCTGAACGCTGCGGATGCAGCCGGGGCGCATGCGCAGCCTGTCAGTACCGTGCTGCTTGGGGGCTTCAAAGAGCGGCGGTGTGCGCCGCCGCTGCAGCATAGCATGACATGGCCTGGGCATGGATGCGGGCATGTGCAGGACGCGGGGCGCCCTACTGCTTGTGCAGCCTCGTGCCAGGCACAGGGGCGCGGCTCAGCGCTTGCACGTGCGCAGCGCAGTTGAGGAATGTCCCCGCCAGAATGCACGTGCGATGCACATGCATCCCGCACCGGGCCGCATGCGGGCGCATGGGGTACACCTCTGCCTTGGCTGAATGTTGCCATTCGCATGCAGAGTAGCGCGCGCCGCTGTCTGCAGGGCCGGGTGAGCACAGGCTCCACCGGCGGCTGCATGCGTGGAGCGCATGCGTTGCGCCCAGCGTACACGAAAGCAAAAGCTCTGTCGGCGCAAGGAAAGGGCACGCGCGCAGCCTGCCGCGCACTCACGCGCCTGTGCGGCGCTGGTGCGCTGCGCGGCCTGCTGCGCGCTGGTGTTACAGGACCACAGGCTGCCGAGCGCGCCCGGGTGCGCCCGCAGCGCATGCCCACCCAGCGACAGGCGTGTAGCACCGCTGTCGTCCAGTTCCCCATGTGCGTGATGCTTTGCTTCATCGCATGCGCGCCGCGCGCTCTGCGGATGGGGTCAGCTGATGCGAGCCACCGCTCTGTTGGGTTGCCTGCCAGCGAGGCTTGCCTGCCCCTGAACGCATCAGCGAGCGGCCTCCCTCGCGCTTGTCGGTGCGGTGATGTCATGCAGGGGACCCCGCAGATGCCGCGCTCACCCAGGCCGCCGCCGCGCTCACCCAGGCCGCCGCCGCCGCGCTCCGCGAGCGGCGCGTTCTCCCGCGCCGCCTTTGCCGCGGACATCAACGCGCGCGGCGGCGCCGCGACCTTGGTCAGGCTGCTGGCGCCCGGCGCCTCTGTTCAAGACCAGCAGATTGGCGCTGGCGCAATGGCGATCCTGGGCGGCGGCATAGGCATCACGGAAGACGGGTCAGAGTCCCCTGCCCCTGACGCCCGCGCCCAGGAAAGCATCAGGGCGGCCGGGGGCATCGCGGCGCTGGTGCGGCTGCTCGCGCCCGGCGGCGCCGCGGGCGTGCAGTGGCGGGCCGCAAAGGCGCTGGCCAGCCTGTGCGCGGACAACCCCCGGAACGAGGCCTGCGTGCGGGAGGCCGGGGGCGTCGCGGCGCTGGTGCGGCTGCTCGCG
>JAABUV010004282.1_pt1 | contig 17232 bp, 35 predicted proteins | sample 5559971 | NCBI WGS metagenome assembly JAABUV01 (sample SAMN10711881, study PRJNA513362) | rock metagenome | isolation source: Antarctica rocks | place: Antarctica: Victoria Land, Knobhead nord | collected 2015-12-19
GCTCGAGGTGCATGGCGGAGCGTGTAGGGTTGCCAAGGCCCTTGACATGAATCTTGGGTGCACCATGTGGAACGTCGGCAGGTACTTCCAACGTCTGCAGCGCTTCAGCACTCTTTGAGCACGGTTGCATCACATTGCGCACCCCTTTACAGTGAGGCGCAATTACGCGCAAGGACGCTGCATGCAACGCCCACAGCCGGTAGCAGTCCGCTCCCCATCCTTGATCGCATTGCATCACCGAGCCTGGCAGAGCGCTCACAGGTCCACTTGGTCATACCGTTTGCCATGTTGTGCGTGGATCATGCAATGACGCGTTGCATGCATGCAAAGAATATGCTAGCGCAGGCGTGAAGAGCGCTGGTGTGCCATGCAGGTGATATTAACTGCATCCAAAATGGTCAACGTGCGAAGCGGCTCGGTGCGGCGGGCGAGTGCAAGCGTGGCGCGCGCCGCCATGGTGCTGGCAATTCTCGCTCTGGGAGCCAGCAGGGCCGCAGGCGCCGCTGCCATTAGCTGCAAAAATGCCGAAGGCCACCCGGTGGACTGGTGGATCGCTCTCAAGGTGGGCTCTGACCCTGTGCTCCGCGCGCGCTGTACGGCGCACTGTGCGGCTCATGCGCTGACTAGGCGTGGCTGCACTGTACCAGGCGCCCTACGGCTCGCGCTATGGCTACCTGGACACCTCCCAGCACTCACAGTGGCAAGAGGCCGACGACCTTGCCGCCACAGGCGGCAATCCATTGGCGCACACCGTCCAGCAGATTTACGAGCCAGGCGCCTCGTACGTCACATACAAGTGCGCCCGCGCCCTGATGCGAGCCCCGTCTGTCCTGTGTCGCTCCAACAAGCGCCGCGCGCTTTGCACATGCCAACATGCTCACCACTGACCTTGACCGAGCGTGCGGCCGCCGGCAGCGACCAGCCGTACGGCGTCTACAAGGAGGTCGGCGGCAAGTACCACGCGCACGCCAAGGGCGTCATCGGCTACCAGGACGGCCAGGGCTTCTGGCTCGTGCACTCCAACCCCCACTTCCCGGACAATCCTTCCGAGCAGGGCGCCAAGTACACGGGCGCGCCCCCACGGCGCAGCGCTGCTTGCTGGCACCCAGTCTGTGCATATGCTCGCCTGCTTGTAAAAAACACTCGACTGAGTGCTGCAGGCATCGACGACTGCACCCATCCCAAGAAGTCCGGGGGCGCGCAGCGCTGCGGCCCCAACTTCGGTCAACAAAAGTGCGCCCAGCCCTGCCCCGGGGAGGCTGCCTCTGCGCGCCGTGTTCAATGCACAAGGGGGCTGACAAGGGATCCGGGGTGGCAGGTACGGCCAGAGCTACCTGTGCATCACCATGAGCGGCAGCACGCTCGAGACCGTCGCGAGCGCGCTGCGGATCATTGGCGGCATCATCGGCGACTTTAACACCGACTCTAGGAAGAATGAGTACCCCGAGCTGGACGCGCTCGCCAACGCACCCCTCCGTGCGCGCGCCGGCCCGTCCAGCACCTTGCGCCACAGCCGTAGCCGTGCAGTGCAGCGTGTTTTCTATGAGAGGCTCTGCGGGAGTGCACAGCAGGCATGCTTTGCGGCCGCGGAGGCCGCAGCAGCATGGCCCCTCTCACCACGTGCGCTGCTGGACCGCGGCGAGTGTGCGCGCAGCAAAGCGGGCACCCAGGAAGAGGAACGTGGTTCAGACCGTCAAGAGCCTGGGCGGCGAGGAATTCCTGCAGTTTGCCATGACCCCCACGGCGGGCAAGCCGCACTACGACGACGTGTACCTGTACGAGCAGCTCGTGGAGCCAGCGCTGCAGGCTGGTGCGTGGGTGTGGCATGCAACCCTGCCTGTGTGCAAGAATTGCGGTGCGAGTCACGACCTGAGCGCGTGGACGCTGCGTCTCTTGCTAGCGACATGATGGGCTTGCCACTGGGACGTGCCGCCGCATACCTACCATGGCACTCACGTTCCCTGTGCGCGCCTGGACGGCAGGGCTTTACGTGGAGACCTGGTATGAATCTCCACGGTTTCCTACGTATTGTGCGCCCCGCCCGCATTCGCGCATCCACGTATCGCCAGGTGGGAACGAGACTGCAAGCTCTCAGGAAGTCTGAGCCAGTTTTCCAGTGCTTTGCAACAGGCCTCAACGACACGGACTCATTGGAGCCGCCCAAGGGTCACCCCAAGCCCAATCCGCCCTTTGAGTATGACACAGTCAAGGTCCTGAGCGTGAAAATCAGCGACGACCTCAAGTGGAAGAACCCGATCAGCCCGGAGGAAGGGGTGCGCGATTCCGCTCTCCTCACAGTGGGCAGGGCATAGCAGCATGCTACCAAGGATATGTGCTCCTGAGATCCTGTCCCTGCGTGCCTTTCCTTGGTCGCGCGCTCGTTTGCAACGTCGTCCAACAAACCTGCTAGATCCGGAACAGTGTGAGGCAGACTGTGACTGTGGCCGAGCTGTCTTTGCAGGACGGCCACCGAGCTGGTTGCAAGTTAGCACAAGCATGCATGTGTTTGCCGTTACAGAGCGAGATGCATGCTGTCTATGTCGGAGGGGTTGCGTCGCTGCGCCGTGCGGCACGATGGGCGTAGCAGTCCCTGCAACGCGAAATTGGCTGCGCGTGTGACGCCATGAACGCATGCGTGCGCTTGCACAGGATCACAGCAAGTGGGCGGTTACCTTCCTGCCGGGCTCGGCGGGCGATGGCGCGTGGGCATCCCGCAGGCTGCTGGGCGGCCGCGCCCTGAACCTGACCGCTGGCGCGCGCGACGACGGGCACCCCAAGTCTGTGTGCATCGGCGACATCAACCGCTCAGGCAACCAGCTGCAGCGCGGCGGCGGCACTGTCTGCTTCATCAGCAACGACGCGCTCTGGGAGACATTCTCCCCTATAGTCAACAAGTACTATGCGTGTGGTGAACCTGCACCTGCACCATAGGGATGCCGAGGACCACATGCGTTCTTGACCAGCAAATGAACGATTTGCGTGTGTGTAAGCTGACGAGCAGAAGTCAACTGAGGGTGATTGCGTGTCAACAGACGGTGATGGCGTTGAGTGAGGCCACCATTACAGTCGTGCATTAGTAGCCATATACCCTGGGCCAGTGCATGCTGTCGCAGACTGCTGCCTGAAGAAAATGAGTCCAAATGTTTGTGACTTTGACACATACAGCACAACAGATGTACATATGCACCTTTGCTGGTGTTTGTTTTCGCAGACTACTTTCGCTGGTACTTATTTTCACTGGCTCCTGTTCTCACCAGATCCGGGTTTTACAATTGGAAGCTTTGTGTAATGTGATCATACATAAGACTTGCTGACACAAGTTGTTATAATCCGACACTTATTACAAACAAGTATTACGAACAAGGCACCTTTCAGTGGACATCACTGCACAACATCACACCTCTAATCTATATCACCTCGCACTCAAACAGCACACTAAACTAGCTGTTCTGAATACACTCCACACAGATACAACCAAACATCTGCACAGCCATGCATTGGTTGTCAGCATCCGCACAGCCATGCACGCATTATATCACAGCAACTCCACACAGTCATGCATTCACATCAAGTCAGCTCAACACATGTTAACTACAGCTCACACTCAGAGCACGTGACCCCGCGCCCACGTATTCAGAAACACGGCCACCATGCCAATCATAGCCGCGCGGCCGTTCCAAAGCTCAGCATCGGGGGTCCAGATGCCAGTGCCGCTGCGCTTCACGCCCCGGTACATGGGCACCAGCGATGCGACAGTGATGGCCAGGAACGTGAGCGCAATGGGTACAGGCGAAAGGTTGAGCTGCTGGAAGATGTTCGCACCAGAGGCGCGCTCTGCACACATAAGATAACACAAAGCTCAGTTGCTGCAACCCTTTATACAAAAACAAGTGCCCGATGGCATGGCACAGGAGCAGCAGCAACGTGACTCAAATGTGAATGTACCTGCTCCAATGGCTGCGACGAAGCCAAGCATTGCCAGGCGGCAGTTGATGATCTCAGGCGCAGCGCCCTTGAAGCGCATCACGTCCAAGAAGCCAGTCTGCAGTGCAAAACACCACAGTGAGTGTACTGCCATGCTGCTCAAACCACAGACCTCTGAAGGTATATAAAAACACACTGACCACAGTCACCAGCACCATACAGTCTAAAAATTTTAACAACAAGACTCACAAGGTAGCCTGCGCAATCACACAGGTCTTCTGCCTCACAGCACAGCTCAATCAGCTTCAGCCACAACTGAGTGCAGGCACAGCGCTGCGCGCACGTCTGTGTTGAACAGCGCGCGGTCCGGGTTGGCGGCGTCGGACTTCAGCAGCTCATCAGCCTCAGACTGGCGGTCAGACACCTTGGGGCCCACATTCAGGGCGCTGCCCTCCGGCCGCACAGGCGCCTCCAGCCTCTGCGCACGCAAGTCCATGTCAAACACAGTACACCACTGACGTGTCGCAGCGCAGCTCTGCTAGCAAACAAGCCAAGCAACCCACACGCTCACTCTCTACTATAAGACACATCATTGCTGGACACAACACCCCAACATGAGTTGTGTGCAAAGTGAAGGTCGACGACCGAGCTAGTGCAGCACTGCACCTCGTAAGAGTCCTTGCTCTCTGCCCGCACGACCAGGGCTGCAGCGCGGCGGCACCCAGCCACCTGACGGGCCGGCAAGCGGATGCCAGCCGCAGAGGGCAGCACAACGCGGGTGCTCATCGACATCATTCTGTATGCGAGTTTGTAAATGTGGTCCGCTTGAATGTAAAGGAGTGGTCACCAGGTCACCGGGTGGCTAGCAGATGAACTGGGCAAGTGCAGACAGAAAGTTTATAATACAATTAGTTTGACTCCCCCTAGCCTGGCGTGGCATGCTGTGGGAGCTCCGAGATGAAGAGAGTGGACACATGGCCAGACCTTGCTGCGTGGCACAGCATCAGCAAGCAGAAACGCACAATTTGCTCACAAGCTGGCCAGCTCCCCGCTGCCTTCCGCGCCGCACAGCAGCAGGTCTTGGCGCGCGCTGCCTCCCCCATAGCCCACCTGCAAGCGCGTACGCCCGTAAGTGCCGTGCTGCGCCTGCAGACGTCACAGCAGAACCTGTTATGGGCGTACCTTGTAGCCCGTCAAGCCGCTGTAAGTGCCCCGCGCATACCTGCGCCCACACTGACCGCACTTGGCTTATGTGGTGTGTACGCTGAGCGCAGCTGCACGGCGAGGCGTGCTATGCCGGAAAGTTGTCGAAGTTGTGAGGAGAGGGGGCGCACGCGAGGCAGCACTCCAGTGTGCGCTGCAGCAGGGGCCGGCTGTGTATGAAGGGGATGGCCGCGTACTCCTCTAGCGGCATCCACGCAGCGGCCTCTATCTCGTCCGCCTGTGGCACCAGGGCGTCCTGGCCAGCCTCCGGCCTGCTCGCGTGGCACCCGCGTCCGGCCCAGCCTGCCGAGCAGAGCAGGCAGCGGCGTGCGCAGCGTGCAGTGCTCGCCTTGCGTGCAGGGGGCCGCAGGCCCAGCGCACGTCAGGGCGACGCAGAAGAATAGGTCCGACTTGCCGAAGGCAAAGCCGTGCGCCTGGCGGATGGCCAGCACTGCGCGGAAGCGCGCGGCCACGCCCGTCTCCTGCCGCGGCACGGCGCGCGATACGCTCGAGGGCGGGGCATGTGGCTGCCTCCTTGAGTGCAGCCTGCACGATCAGGCACTCAAGCACAAGCGAAACTGCTATGACAGCTACTCAGCGCACATGCACATACAGTCATCACGCAAGTGCCCACACATAGCCCTGCGCTGTGAGGCGGTCACCTCGAGCACCTCGCGTGCGGCTGCTTCTATGACGTCCTCACCCGTGTTCACCAGGCCTGTGGGCATCTTCCACACTCCCTGCGCCCCGGCAGCGCCGTGACAATGACTTTCGCAGTCTACACCGAAACTCCAGCACCCTCATGCAGTGTCCGGCTCTCCGGCTCGAGCACACCGCAAGGCACTGTGACAAGAAAGCACAGGAGCCTGGCAGAGGAGGCAGCACCTGGCCACGCAGCGGGAAGTTCTTTTCCTGGACGACCAGCACCTCGCGGCGCTCATTCAGGACAAACGCGCCCACGCCCACCTGCGGGAGCCTTGCATGTCTCCGCGTGTCCGCGCAAGCGCCCAGAGGGCAGCGGCGGTCAGCAGAGTGCAAATGGCGAGCACCTGGTGCGAGGCGTTGGCCGGCAGCTTGTTCAGGTCTGCGGAGAGCCAGTGCGTGCACATCACGTAGGACGGCTCCGCGTGGTGGAACACAAAGCCGGCCGCTATCGCCGGCTCCAGGAATGCCGCCTTCTCGATGGGCACGCGCAGCCAGATGCCGCGCTTGCCGCCCTGGCGCCACGCCTGCGGCGATGCGGCCCACTCACGCCGCGCCCGGGCCGCAAAGCGGGTGCAGCAGCTTGTCGGGTGTCTGCTGACAGGCTGGTGCAAGCCTGGCGCGCCTGTAGCGAGTGGTGCAGGCGCTCTGTAAACTCGTCTCTGCTTTCAGGCAGGCAGCCTGCATCTACCAATACTCCATCGTATGCGTCGCCCCTGCCTGCAAGAACTGCTACGGCCGGCAGAGGAGCCGCGTCCGCCATGCTTGCGTTTGACACGAGCCTGTTGGGGTGCAACGTGTGGTGAGTGGCCTTGCGAGGAGCTACGCAGTGGCGCCAGCGCACTATCGCAGTGTGTGCAGGAAACTGGGCATGCAGAACATTATACACAGTGCGCATCACTGGGCATAACAATCTACTGACTCAGTCTACTGACTGAAGCTCGACAATAACTGTCTCCCTCGGCCTTCATGCATTACCTGCAAAATTGCAACCCTGCCTGCATCTCACTGCCCTCTCCCCAAGCCATGCATGCGCAGCGCCTGGACAACCATCAGCCAAACCACCGGCACCCCTGCACACTGGTACGGTAGCACCAGACAGCAGAGGCGGGCCGCGCAAGGCAGTACCGTTCACCTCATGCGTGAATTGTTCCTGCATCTCGCCCAACCCCAACAGGCTCCACATTCTGGCCCCCAGCTCTGTCTGCCGCTGCAGCGGATGCTGCGCTCAAATGCACAAGCCAAAGTGGCGCCACGGCAGCTGCGCAGCTTTGCAAGTGCTCTAACGCGCAACACTTCAAAATCCTGGCCAGTCAGCAGCCCAAGGTAGGCGCAACGCAGCCATGTCCGTGAGCATCAGTTGTGCAGTACGGTGCGCGCACAAGCAAGCAGCCAACGCTCCCCCGCAGCATGCCCGGCGCAACTACCGTGCCACAGCTCTGCTATTCGTGTCAGGGCAAGGCACAGGCTGCATGGACCCAAGCAGGAGCTCCCTCGCGGTCGCCAATGGCGATACAGGCCACCGAAACTGCTTGTTTGCCAGCTGCCGTGCTAGCGATCTTCATCCGTGTCGGCGTCGGCCTCATAGCCAGCCTGCGCAGTCGCGACGGGCGCAGCCGCAGCAACGGGAGCGGCGGGGGCTGCCTCATCAGCGTCGTTTACTGCGCCATACTTTGCTATCACCGACCGCTCCGCCGGCCCCAGGCCCTCCATGCCGGCCAGCTGCGGCGCGGGCCGCCGCCCCCGGCGCGAGCCCCGGCCATCCAGGCGCAGCACCCAGCGCACGCCACGGCTGAGTAGCCCCGGCAGCGGCCGCAGCAGCGGCACGCCGAGCAGGACAGCAGAGAACAGCGCGACTGCCGCAACTGTCTGCAGCACGGCCCGGGCGCCCGCGCCCAAGCCCCGCCCGAAGCCCTCCGCCCAGCCGCGCAGGCCGCCGCTGCCGCCCCCGCTGCCGCCGCCGCCGCCGCCGCCGCCGCTGCCGCCGCCGCCACCACCGCCGCCCCAGCCCCGACCGCGACCTCGTGGCACCTGTGCACGTTGTGTAATTTGTGCAAGACGTAAGGTAAACAAAGGACCCAACAGGACCCACAACAGGACCCTTACCATACACCTCCGTCTGGCTAGGCAAGTAAACAGCGTACCTTGCCTCCACTGCCACCGCTATCATACGCGGCAAGCGTGTCGTCCTTGCCTTTGAACATCTCCTGTAGCGCCTTCCTGGCCGCCTCCTGCGAAAGGCATACTTTGAGTCAGAATGTCTGCCAGTGCTGGCCATTTCCTTGAGAGCGGATGGAGCGCGTTGAACAAGAGCGCGGTAGGCGCGCCTCCTTCTTGGCGTCCTTGAAGGGGTTGAAGCTGCCGCCGCGGCCTTTCTGAGCCATCATAGTGCATGCACGTCTGCACCGCACCGACGTCGTATGCCAGCGTGCGTCTGCACGACACCGCGCAGACCGCACATTGCTGGGCACTGGCAAGCACAGCGGCTTTACGGCAGGCACCGGCACGGCGGGGCACTGGCACGGCAACATTCCACTGTCTCCACCTGCGTACACAATTACAATGCTAAGGGCCTTACTGTCCGGCGCATCTGTGCAAGCAGCTTCCCTTGTGTCTTTCCAGTGTGTGTGCGCACTGTCTTTGGCTGCCGGAGAAACGTACAATATCACAAGTCGCGAGCTATGCAACCGACCCCCACTACGGACTGCTGCTGCAATCTGTGATCAATGCCCTGCAGAGCTTATACACTGTTGCAGGGCTAGCACAGGCCTGGCACGGCATGGTCCTGCTGTTACAGAGCTTTGCACAACCCGTCATCAGGCGAGGCGTGCCGCAGAGTGCGCGGTGCGCTGCGCAGTTGACAGCAGGTCCGCTGGTCATGCGCCAGGAGCAGGAGCTTGAGGGGTATGCGCGCTGGGTGAGGAAGTGCAACAATGCGCAGAGCGTCCTCCCCACGCTCATACCTTGGCAGGCAGCAGAGGACGCAGACGCTGCAGGCACGGCGCCAGAAGCTGCCCAGACGATAGGCTACCTGCGGCCAGAGTGCGCAACCTGTCCCCGCGACTTTGCTGGCCCAGGCCTCTCAACTGGACTTGAACACCGAGCGAGGCCTGGGTGACCCAGGTTTGCAGAGCGTGTGCTGGACAGCAGCGACGTCTTTTGCCGGACGCCCCACCCTGCAGCGGTGCGGCTGGCGCCGCGCCTCGCAGACCCAGACCAGCGCACCGCAGCACTAGGGGGTGCTTCCCGAGCGCGCCTCCCTCTCGACTGAGCTGGGCTCGCGCCAGTGCCACCTCAGTCAGTGCCTGCCAGGCCTGCTGTGCACCACAGCCAGGCAGAAGGCAGCTGAGGCAGCTCTTGAGCAGGCTGTGTGGCTGGCCGCGCTCGCTCTGCACTTATAGCGCATACATTTCATCCTGAGCCCCACTATCCGACTCATACTTGTGCAAAGCATGCGTGAGCACCAAATCAACTCAGGCGATGGGGCCATAAATGCACGAGGCACATGCGGCAGGCGTGCTGGCGCAACTGCGCGCGGAGGGGCTGATTGGCGGCTGGCGCGACGAGCTGTACCCGGTCGCCGCAGGCTTTCACGCGGCCACGTACTGCGTGATTGAGCGCGCCGCTGCGCCATTCTTCGGCATAAAGGCCTATGGTGTGCATGCACGCTGGATGGACCTGGGCATGCATACATAGCACATGCTGCTGCTGTATGCGTTGAAAGACCCTGCAGCCTGTGGCGCGCCTGCTGACCAGGTGTAGCCAGACCTTGCTGCCTCCTGACACGACATGATGAGCAGTTACGAGCACGTATTATATGTTCTGCATGTCTCTCTAGTTCAGAAAAGTTGCTTGGAGGGCAACCGGTGAGCAAGTGCTCGTGTATATGGCTTGCCGCCTCTGCTGGAGCAGAGGATGTGCAGAGGCAGAGCAGCGCGCCCGGGCACACGGAAGGCGCGCCACCGCGGCTGCTGCGAACCATGACCGCAGGGGTGCACATCAACGGCTACGTGGAGACGCCGCGGGGGCTGGAGCTGTGGGTAGCGCGGCGCAGCCAGACCAAGGCCACCTGGCCCGGCAAGCTGGACCATATCGTGGCGGGCGGGCAGCCCGCCGGGATGACATGCTCGGCAAATGTGGTCAAGGCGCGCCCCTGCTGGAGTCCTTTGGCTTTGGCTTCAGGAGTTCTTACAGTCCTCAGCGAGCCGTGCGTGAGGCGCCTGGTCTTTGTGCGTGCGGCGCTCGTATGCAGCAGTTAGGGGCAGCTGGACTGGCATGTGGCAAATGTTGCGAGGAGGGAAAAGAGTTGAAATTTTCACACTGTTGTCCCCAATGGAAGTTATCGAAGAGAAATTCTATCCTGTCATTGCCATCATCCAAAAGAAGGCATGCTCAGGCCCGCGCTCGCACCAGCAGGAGTGCGGCGAGGAGGCGGGCATCCCGCCCGAGCTTGCGGCGACGGCGGTGGCCGCAGGCGCGGTCAGCTACACAGCGCTGCAGCCCGCGGGCATCAAGCGCGACGTGCTGTTCGTCTACGACCTGCGCCTGCCTGCTGAGTTCACCCCCACGCCGCAGGTGCTGCGGCCCCATCATGCCTATGCAATTTGTCTGGAGCTGACATCATTTTGAACGACCATGTCTTGTGCACTGTGCACACTCATCAGTCGCAGTGCATGCCTTGAAGGACATGAACCTTCTCTTGGCAAGCTGCAACAACGCGCACTGGAGTGTTGTGAAGGGTGCGGCAGAGTGTGTGCAGGCACAGTGCAACATATATACATTGAAGACAGTAGACAGGTCTGAAAGACGCATGGGCATAAGACGCATGGGCGTGTGCTGCAGGACGGCGAGGTCGAGTCCTTCATGCGGCTTCCGATTGCAGAGGTGGCAGACCTCGTCGCAAACACCGACGAGTTCAAGGACAACTGCAACCTGGTCATCATCGACTTCCTCATCCGCCATGGCCACATTGTGCCCGAGCAGCCCGGCTACCTGGCCCTGCTCGCAGGCATGCGGCAAGGGGACTGCAGCTAGGCGGGGTATATTTACTGACAAAAGAGACATGCGTCCTGGGAGGACAGATTGCGCACAGCGTACACCCATAAAGCATCATACACGCAGGGGCAAAACCGCTCTGCACAGCCATTGAAACCACTTGTAAACACAGCAGGCGCACCAACATGCCAGTCTACGCTGTCCCTGCGCTGGCACAGTGGAGAGGCTGCGTACCACACACCAGCAAAACTTGACCACACAAGAAACCTCTCACCGAGCAATGGCGCTCTGGGCGGAGCCCACTATTACTCATTGTCTATCAGGTCTGATGCGGGGTAGGTCCCCATAGCATGCAGCCTTGATGCATATACTGGCCCTAGCCGACCCATGACCGACTGCCGCTGGCCTCTGGTGCGACATACTCCCTCACGCGCATCCACTTTGTGGCGGACCACTTGTTGCCCTTGATGACGGGGCAGCCCCTGCACGAAACGACTGCCTCTCAGCGCGCCGAGCGCGCAGAACACCAGGGTCCAAGTAGCGCTCCGCAAGGAAACATGCACCCAAAGCCAGAACCCCTGTTGCGAACGACTGAGTGTGTACCAGGCAGCGCACAGAGGCAGCGAAGGCTGATCCATTTGCTCATCGGCAGACCATGCGCTGGTCGACCTCCTGCAGCCAAAGCAGGACAGGCGGTGGAAGCCGCAGCGCACCCGTGCAGCGACTGTGGGTCCAGCTGGCCGTCGGGCGTCAGGCTGTAGAAGAGCAGCGCGTCGCCCTTGCGCGGCTTGAACGCCACGCCGCGCTGGGCGCAGGCGGAGTAGGACGCGTTGCCGTCGTGCTGCGCCGCGTCACCACGCGCGCGAGTCAGCACCCATGCCGCACTCGCCAGCTGACTGCCTGCTACCATGACTAGCACGGCAAAGCGCTGCACATAGCCGCCGCAACAGCTTAAAGTTGTTGCGCAGGTTGAGGGCATGCGGGGCTGCTGATCTGCATCATGCAGCACCATAGGCAACAGCAATCATGCAGCAGCAAAGGCGCTTCAAAATTAACTAATACTACTAGGGTAGGGTTGGGTTAGGGTCGTGCAGCATGCAGGCCAGCCGCTGCGGCGGGGGCGGCGCACCGGCTTCTCCGGGCTGTTGGGGAACACGGTCTCGCCGCCCTCGTCCACGTCGGACAGGTACATGAGCATGGTGGCCAGGCGCTGGCCGCCGTTGCCGGTGTTGACGGGGTCCACAAAGTAGTCCCAGTGCGGCTCATACTTCTCCATCGGCTGGTAGTGCAGGATCTGCCGCAGGCGCGGAGAGGCGCCCGGGTGGGCAGGGTTGCATGGAAACGCAGGGCTTACTCCTGCCGCATCGTTGCTGCGCATGCATACAGTGCAGATCTTGCAAACGCATCCCAGTAGTTGCATCACATCCACTTACAAACTGGTATCCGGTCAGCCGCAAGCGCGTGCGCAGTCAGCCAGCTCTTCACGGGCGACGTGCCCCCAACCCAAGAACATCGTGCTCTTATGAAGGGCAAGCGACGGCAAAAGTGAGGGTAAGTGTGAGGCTCTACATGCAAGCAGGCCCCTGCCGCGTGATAGACAGCAATATGCGCCCAAGCGTGTGGGTCGCACCTGCAGTCCCTCGCCATGCTGAACGGGGATGCCGGTATACCGCGCGATGCGCGCCTCTATGTTTGCAATCTCCTGCGTCTCCCGTCGCATGTACCAGGAGCCAGAGCTTGTGCGCACACTGCGCCACATTGTCCCTCAGGCCGCTGGCTTGCGATTGTACAACCAAACAAGCGCCTAGCATGGGCAGGAGAAAAGCCGTCAAGCAACAAAACAGTTGGGCGCACTTGCTGGGCACAGACTTCCCCGTGTCGCTGTCCACCACTGTGCTCTTCACCTGGTGCGGCTTTGCCTGCACAGACAGTGTACATGACTTCAGCGTCAAATTTTCCGTGCCACTGGAGTCTATTTTCCTTCGCTTGAGCGCAAGCACAGCAGCTCCACTGCTGTCGCTGCTGTCATGCACGCACCTTCTGTACCAAAAGGTCACACTCCACCTCCGACAAGAGGTTGTGATACCTGCGGGGCGCAGCGAGTCAGAAGCTGTGAACCGCATGCGTGAGCTCGGAACACAGGACTAGCAGAGGCACGCACGCAAAGACGCGCGGGTTCCACGACACGTGCTCTATCCACAGCTCCCTGTTCTCCTCGGGCGCTTCCTTGGGCGGCCTGTGCGCAAAGCTGGCATTAGCTAAGCAGCGCAAAATCGTAGCCCTGCAACCCAAGCTCAGCTGAACCATTCAACCGCAGTGCACCGGGCTTGCTCACTTCTCGGTCCAACCTATCAGCGCGTCGCCGTCCCGCTTGTATCGGGGCAGCCTGCGAGCGCCTTCAGTGCTGCACACAAGCGCGCACGCCACAACAGCAGTCAGCCACCGCATACCGAGCAGCACATCGCCGGGAGCCTAGAATGGAGCATCGCACCAGCGCGAGTTTCGCTTCCTCGACATCACCAGCACCCTACGGGGTCTTAACCCCTGTTGTGCCCAGGCACTGCCTCGAGGCGGCTGGAGTTCTGCGAGGCCAGGCCCAGCGCGTGGACACCTCCCCAAATCTCGCCTGCGTCGCCTGGGCCACCATGGTGCTCAGCCCGCTCTGTGCACATTGCGGAGCTGCTGGTTTCCCTGTCTTGGCGGGTGTACGCGGCGCAGTGCTGCGCGGGGACGTTCGCCGCGACTGCAACCTGCTGTCCGGGCGCGCGCAAGGTGTGACAAGCGTGTTCGCTCGCTGCGCAGGGGCGCGTGCGCACCAAGACCGTGAAGAAGGCGTCGCGGAACATCATTGAAAAGTACTACTCCAAGCTGACGCTGGACTTTGACACAAACAAGCGCGTGGCCGAGGAGGTGGCCATCATCCAGTCGAAGCGGCTGCGCAACAAGATCGCAGGCTTCACGACGGTGCGTGGCTCGCTGTGCGGCGCTGGCGCTTGTCTGTGAAGGCACTGCTGCGGCACCGCTGGCTGCGGCACTCCTGAGCCTGACTGGCGGCTGCGGCGCGCAGCACCTGATGAAGCGCATTCAGCGCGGCCCCGTGCGCGGCATCTCGCTGAAGCTGCAGGCGCGCAGCTGCACTCCTGCAAAGCACGAAGTCACGGCTCACCTGGTCAGTGCTGGCAGCAAGGCTGCTGTTCTCCAAACTCTTCAGGCGTGCGGTGGTCAAGCAGAGCAGACGTTGCAAGCGGTGCTCTGTTGTGGTAGAGGAGGTGCTGCAGGAGAAAGCGGTGGTAGAGCAGGAGTTGCAGGAGAAAGCGCTGTGACTGAGGCAGCAGCGCCTGCGAGTTCTGCGGTTGGGCCGACCGGCAAGCAAGCTGGCTGTGGCGGCCACCCCACGTGCGCCTCGAGCACGGCCTGACGCGCATGCGCTGCTGCAGGAGGAGGAGCGCGAGCGGCGCATGGACTACGTGCCAGATGAGTCCGCTGTCAACACCGAGTCGATCGAGGTGCGGCAGGGCCCCCTGGCCTGGCCCTCCCTCCCTCCAAGGAGGCGTGAGCGGCGCTGGGTCGAGCGTACGCGGGATGCTGCCGGGCTTGCGACCAGAGAGCTTCGGTGGCCCTCGCAACAGCGCTGTTCGCATGCAGCGCTGCATTGGCGTCCGGTGGCAAGTTTTGCAAGCGTTTGCGGTGCTCGTTCGGTCGGGCCAGGCTGCGTGGCTGCGCAGGTGGATGCAGACACGCTGGAGATGCTGCGGACGATCAACGCGGGCAGCCTGCCGGGCGTCAAGGAGGTCGCGGTGCGCGGCGCGGGCGCCCCAGGGCATGCGGCCGGGGTCGGCTAGGCGCAGATGCAGGCCATGCGGCGGAGCGCGCCGCTGTCTGTGATGGGAGGCTGGCCCTTATGGAGCAGTGGAGCGGAGAGGCTTACAGGGCGGCGGCGCTGCGCCTTGATGTCGGTCCCTTGTGCACGTACCCTCTGAATAGGTGGCTCTGCGAAGAGCGCGGGCATAAGCGGCGGCGGCCTGGCTCTAGCTTTGCATGCCAGCGCCTGTGCACACTTTGCCGCAGCAAGAGCTGGACAGCCCCTGGTTGTTGGTGACGACGCGTGCGAGGCGGCGGGCGCGCAGGTGCAGACGGGCGGCGGCGTGCCGGGCGCCACGTACGGCGGCTATGGCGGCGGCGGCGGCGGCGGCCAGTTCAACCGCGACAACCGCGGCCCGGGGGGCCAGGGCGGGCGGCCGCCGAGGCCGTAGGGGCGTTGCAAACGCTGTCAGTGTAGGGGGTCACCAGAGAGGGCTATGTAAGCATACTGCATGCTCTCATACACGTGTGGGACTTTCCTAAACCAGATGGCAGATATTCCTGGTGAGCAGCTCATCAGGCCTGTGGCTCTCGATCGTGTGTCTTGGCAAAAGAGGCAATGTGCGGTGCTATCACGCCCAGGGCGACCAAGTCCCTTCCCATGCGGCCATAAGCTTAGTTCATGCAGGTGCCATGTAAGATGACGTCGTATCTCACTGCAAGTCTAAGGTCCTTCAGAGCTAGTTACCCGGTTTGGTTCTCAACCACATTGTGACACACAGCAAGCCAACTTTGGCGCTGGGCAGCCCATGCCAACCCATCATGGAGCATACCGTCGCATGGCTGGCCGGCGTGTGGCAGCGCACGCTGCTGACCACGACCGCCGGCAAGCGCGACGACAGCACGCACGTCTTCTGGCTGCAGACAACCAGCGGCCTATATGCCGACCTGCGCATCCCGGCCGACCTAGCACCCAACGCGGTCGCGCACGCCCCGCAGAGTGACGGTGCCCGCACGCAGCTCTGGCGCCGCCTGGCCCTCCAGGAGGGCTTCTCGGGCGCAATTGAGCTGCGGGGGGACACGTGCGAGTGGCACCGCGAGCTGGACTTCCAGCCCGCGGGCGGGCCTGCGGACGTGGGCACGCTACGAGCGGGCGCCGGCGAGGGCGAGATGCTGGAGGACGGTGACGGCTACCAGGAGGTGGCTCTGCTCCGGCGCTGCGCCCTGCGTGCACCGCTGAGCTGGCTCCTGAGAGCCAGGGCCTGAGCGTGATTGAGCGTTTCTTTGGAGGGTATGATGCACTGCGTCGCAGAGCGCTCGCGACTCGCTGACCAGGTGGCCCTCGCAGACCTGGCAGCGGCTCACGCCGCCCGGCGCGCCGACCTGGGCCTTCCGGCTGGAGGAGGCGCGCGGCGCGCCCGGGGCCGCCCGGGCCGGCCACGCGCGGCGCGGGCTGCTGCTGGGCGCCGGCGACCTCTTCTTCCTCGCACTCGGCCGGCGCGGGCCGCCGCCGGCGGGCGGCGGCACGCTGGCGCAGCGCCTGGAGGCGCTGCTGTCGGGCGGCGGCGGCGGGGCGCAGGCCCAGAGTCCAGAGACGGTGTGCAGGGCGGAAGAATTGCTGGGGCTGGAGCTGTCGTTCGGGCGGCGGGGCGGCGCGGGCGGCGCGGTGGTGGAGGCGTCCACGCTGCCGGCGCGCGTGGGCGCCGTTGTCATGAGCCCGGAGGCCACGCCGGCCCGCTTGGCGCAGCTGGCCACTCAGGGGCAGGCTGTGGGCTTTGGGCATGCAGACAGTTGCGAGTTCCTGCTCGAGCCTGTAGAGCAGTGAGTGTGGTGCCGTGCGCCAGAGACGCCCCTGGCTGGACAGAGCTGCAGCCACTGTGGCTACAGTGACAGGGATCGACACTGCACTGAAACCTGCAGCGGCGCCGCAACGTTTACAGATCACACCAAGCGCGCGCCTCAGTGCCCCTCTGTCTAAGTGTCCCAGGGGAACTCCACCGCTCTGGGCCCAGCTGCTTGCTCTCCTCGTCGTGTAACCCCGCCTCGAACCTAGAGTGACTGTACTATTTTTTAGGAACCAACAGAAACAAAAAGGCCACTCACGGTTTGTTGCAGGAGCCTCGATCTGGTTGCTGCGCTCTAAGACAGCCCATCTGTGAGTTGTTTGCTGCTGCTATCAGCGAAGCCTTGGAGTAGACACAAAGCTTTTCCGCAATGCTGCACACTCTCCCCTGTTCCGGCGTGGCAGCACGGCCGCGCAGCGGCCCGCCGCGGACCCGGACGCTCAAGGTCCAGGCCATCTCCACGCAGGAGCGGCCGACGCAGGCCGCGCCCGCCAAATTTGCCAACCAGCTCGAGGCGCTCAAGAGCATGAGCACGGCGCGCCCGCCCTGCACGATTTTATCAGGACTTTGCTGGCAGTCCAGCCCTGCGCTGCCTAGTACTTGCTGAGTAGGTGCAGGTTTGCGTCGCGCGCAACAGCGAGCGCACAGCGCCCTGACGCCTCCTGCGCGAGCAGGTGGTTGCCGACACTGGGGAGATCAACACCATCAAGAACTACAAGCCCCAGGACTGCACGACAAATGTGCGACCCCCTCCCTGCCTCCG